>RCMZ01000035.1_pt1 | contig 95550 bp, 73 predicted proteins | sample 2041141 | NCBI WGS metagenome assembly RCMZ01 (sample SAMN09708263, study PRJNA481090) | Wastewater metagenome, whole genome shotgun sequencing project. | biome: sewage; isolation source: Davis station wastewater (DW) | place: Antarctica: Davis Station | collected 2010-03-01 | reverse complement strand
TATAATGGCGCGCTTCCATTTTCCCGCTCGGGAGCCCCCGCGATGCTGCGTATCAGCCAAGAAGCTCTGACATTCGACGACATTCTCCTCGTGCCCGGTTATTCCGAGGTACTCCCTAACGAAGTCAGTCTCAAGACCCGCCTTACCCGTGGCATCGAGCTGAATATCCCCCTGGTTTCCGCTGCCATGGACACCGTCACTGAAGCCCGTCTGGCCATCGCCATGGCTCAGGAAGGTGGGATCGGCATCATCCACAAGAACATGACCATCGAGCAGCAAGCGGCTGAAGTGCGCAAGGTCAAGCGCTACGAAGCCGGCGTGGTCAAGGACCCGATCACCATCGAGGCCGACGCCACCGTACGCGAACTGTTCGAACTGACTCGCCTGCACAACATCTCCGGTGTTCCAGTGCTGCACAACGGCGACCTGGTTGGCATCGTCACTTCCCGTGACGTGCGTTTCGAGAACCGTCTGGAAGCCTCCGTCCGTGAAGTGATGACGCCTAAAGAGCGCCTGGTCACCGTGCGCGAAGGCGCCGACAAGGACGAAGCCCGCGAATTGCTGCACAAGCACCGCATCGAGCGCGTGCTGATCGTCGACGACAAGTTCGCCCTCAAAGGCATGATGACCGTCAACGACATCGAAAAAGCCAAGGCCTACCCGCTGGCCAGCAAGGACGACCAAGGTCGTCTGCGCGTGGGCGCGGCGGTCGGCACCGGCAAAGACACCGGCGACCGTGTGTCGGCCCTGGTCGCTGCCGGTGTGGACGTGGTGGTGGTCGACACCGCCCACGGTCACTCCAAAGGCGTGATCGACCGCGTGCGTTGGGTCAAACAGAACTTCCCTGAAGTGCAAGTGATCGGCGGCAACATCGCCACCGGCGCTGCCGCCAAGGCCCTGGCCGAAGCGGGCGCGGATGCGGTCAAGGTCGGTATCGGCCCAGGCTCGATCTGCACCACCCGTATCGTCGCCGGTGTCGGCGTGCCGCAAATCAGCGCCATCGCCAATGTCGCCGCTGCCCTTGAAGGCACCGGCGTGCCATTGATCGCCGACGGCGGCATCCGCTTCTCCGGTGACCTGTCCAAGGCCATCGTGGCCGGTGCGTCCTGCGTGATGATGGGCTCGATGTTCGCCGGTACCGAAGAGGCCCCGGGCGAGATCGAACTGTTCCAGGGCCGTTCGTACAAGGCGTATCGCGGCATGGGCTCGCTGGGTGCCATGTCCCAGGCCCAGGGTTCGTCCGACCGTTACTTCCAGGATTCCTCGGCCGGTGCCGAGAAGCTAGTACCTGAAGGCATCGAAGGTCGCGTGCCGTACAAGGGTTCCCTGACCGCCATCATCCATCAACTGATGGGCGGCCTGCGTTCCTCGATGGGTTACACCGGCAGCGCCGATATCGAAGAAATGCGCACCAAGCCTGAGTTCGTGCGCATCACCGGCGCCGGCATGGCGGAATCCCACGTCCACGACGTGCAGATCACCAAGGAAGCACCGAACTATCGAGTCGGCTGACGCCGACAGCTAAAAGCCACAAGTTATGAGCTGCAAGCGGTGCTGCGTCAGCGCAGTCACCGCAAGGCTTCCGATTACTTGCAGCTTGCAGCTTGAAGCTTGCAACTGCTCTTCAGAGTTTCTTTCATGTCCCTCGACATTCACGCCCACCGCATCCTGATCCTCGACTTCGGTTCCCAGTACACCCAACTGATCGCCCGCCGCGTGCGCGAGATCGGCGTGTACTGCGAGCTGCACCCGTTCGACATGGACGATGACGCGATCCGCGAATTCGCTCCCAAAGGCGTCATCCTCGCCGGTGGCCCCGAGTCCGTGCACGAAGCCAACAGCCCGCGCTGCCCGCAAGCGGTGTTCGACCTGGGCGTGCCGGTTTTCGGTATCTGCTACGGCATGCAGACCATGGCCGAGCAACTGGGCGGCAAGGTCGAAGGCTCCGAGTTGCGCGAGTTCGGCTACGCCCGTGTCGATGTGGTCGGCAAGAGCCGCCTGCTCGATGGCATCGAAGACCATGTGGACGCCGATGGCCTGTTCGGCCTCGACGTGTGGATGAGCCACGGCGACAAGGTCACCAAGATGCCCCAGGACTTCCATATCCTGGCCAGCACTCCGAGCTGCCCGATTGCCGGCATGTTCAACGATGACCTGCGCTACTACGGCGTGCAGTTTCACCCGGAAGTGACCCACACCAAGCAGGGCGGCCGCATCCTGTCGCGCTTCATCCTCGACATCTGCGAGTGCGAAGCACTGTGGACCCCCTCGAAGATCGCCGAAGACGCCATCGCCCAAGTGCGCGCCCAGGTCGGCACCGACAACGTGCTGCTGGGCCTGTCCGGCGGTGTCGATTCCTCGGTCGTTGCTGCGCTGCTGCACAAGGCCATCGGCGACCAGTTGACCTGTGTCTTCGTCGACAACGGCCTGCTGCGCCTGCACGAAGGCGAGCAAGTGATGGCTATGTTCGCCGAGAACATGGGCGTCAAGGTGATCCGCGCCAACGCCGAAGAGCAGTTCCTCAACAACCTGGCCGGCGAGTCGGACCCGGAGAAGAAGCGCAAGATCATTGGCCGCACCTTCATCGACGTGTTCGATGCCCAGTCCAACAAACTGGACAACATCAAGTACCTGGCCCAGGGCACCATCTACCCGGACGTGATCGAGTCGGCGGGCGCGAAAAGCGGCAAGGCCCACGTCATCAAGTCCCACCACAACGTCGGTGGCCTGCCCGAAGAGATGAACCTAAAACTGGTCGAGCCCCTGCGCGAGCTGTTCAAGGACGAAGTCCGCCGCCTGGGCCTGGAGTTGGGCCTGCCCTACGACATGGTCTACCGCCACCCGTTCCCGGGCCCGGGCCTGGGTGTGCGCATCCTCGGTGAAGTGAAGAAGGAATACGCCGACCTGCTGCGTCGCGCCGACCACATCTTCATCGAAGAGCTGCGCAAGGCCGACTGGTACCACAAGGTCAGCCAGGCTTTCGTGGTATTCCAACCGGTGAAATCGGTGGGCGTGGTCGGTGATGGCCGTCGCTACGCTTGGGTCGTGGCCCTGCGTGCGGTGGAAACCATCGACTTCATGACCGCCCGCTGGGCGCACCTGCCCTATGAACTGCTGGAAACCGTCAGCGGCCGCATCATCAATGAAATCGAAGGCATCTCCCGCGTCACCTACGACGTGTCGAGCAAGCCGCCGGCGACCATTGAGTGGGAATGATCGTGAACAAGCCCTGAGGGCTGGCACGCTGTACACCCAATGACCGGGGGAGCCTTGCGCTCCCCCGGTTTTTTTTCGGCTCGGGGAAAGCCGTGTCAGCCGACCTGGCTCATGCCCATTTCGTTGAGGGCTTGGAGCAAGGCCTCTAGGCTGTCGAAGGGCTTGCCGCTGACCTTGGGCCAGTTGGGGCGTTCTAGGCTGTAATGGTCGCCCTGGACCCGGATTTCGGTGCGCACGATAGATTTGTCACCGCTGCGGTGGACGAGTTCAAGGCGTTCCGGGCTGCGCACCAGGGTGTAGTTGCCGGGGCGTTCGAGCAGGATGCTCAGGTCTTTGACCTTTGGGAGGGGGTTGCCGGGCACTTCGACTTGCAGGCACAGGTCATTCTTCAGATAGCCCGGTGGCGTATCGAATGACGCCGGATAGGTGATGCCTTCGTCCACAAAGATGCCCTTGGACGTACCGATGTTCACATCGTCGATGCGCAGGCCGATACCCTCCATCAGTTCGCTGACGCCGGCCACACCCTTGAACGTGTTGGCGTGGCTGTTGCCCATCAGCGCCACCCAGCGGTGTGGGCCGTTGACGGCCTGGTCGGCGCGGATCACGGTATGGGCGTAGTAGTTCATCATCTTCTGCCGGGCCGTGGGGTCGTTCAGCGATTGCCCAGCTCCATCGCTCGGTCGCATGCCCTTGAGGCGGTAACTGGCGAGGCAGTCGATGGCCTGGATGCGAACCTTCTCTGCACGCGCAGCCTTGACCAGATTGAGGAAACCGTACTTGGCCTTGGGGTTCAACATGAAGCCGTCGTCCAGGTTCCTGAGATAGGTTTCCAGGTCGCGGCTCATGGTGCCTTTGCGCAAGAACGTGTCTAGGTCGGCCTGATGAAAGTCCGACAGCAGATGTTCCATATAGAGGGTTTTGACGCCGCTTTTGGCTAGGGTTCTCATGTTTTTTATCAGGAACCGCTTGCTGCCGATTTCGCCGTGGGACTCACCGATCACCAGGGCCGGGGAGTCTTTGAGCAGCGAGCGGATAATGATTTTGTCGCTGGCTCCTGACTCCAGGGGCGTGATGAACGGGCGTGGCGGCAATTCGGGTTTCTGGTAAAACGCCCGGGCCTCGTTATAGAGGCGCGTTCTCACGGCCTTGAATTGTTGTTGCGCCGTGTCGGTGCCGTCCAGCATAACCTCAATGTCACGGATCGGTCGGCGGCCCTCGGCGGTGTCCTGAAGTTCGCCGCGAAAGGCTTCGGGCATGTCGTAGGCTGCGCGTGCCGCAATAGCCTCGCTGTCATTGAGCCCGCCCTTGAGGCCCAGTTTTTCCAGTAGCACCCAGTCACCCGAGGCCGAGAGCCGTACCGGCAACGATGAGGCGAACTGGTTGGGGCGGGTTGGGTCGACGATCGCCCATTCGCCCGCGCCCTTGCTGTCGGGGAAGAACGTTACATAGTAGGGCAGGCCGTCCAGTTCAATGGCGTAGGGTGGGTTTGACTCCAGCCGATAGATGCCCTGGAATTTGCCTGGCTCGCTTTCTGGCACCAACCCGTCGAGTAGCTCATTGCTTTGGTAGCTGGCGGGTATGTTGTTGCCTTGGGTGGAACTGGGCGCCGTGGGGGTAATGTCCCCGGGTAGCCCTTGGGTTTCTTCGACGTCGAGCTCATCCTCCGGGTCGATGCCTTCGGGCTCTAGCTCGGAGATTTCAGTTACCTCAGTGCCCGCCGCTTCGATCTCGGCCCCAACTTCCGCCAGTTTGCCGGTACCTTTGAGGAACGGTGCATTGAACAGGGTGTCGAGGCCGCTGAGGACCGCGCCAATCACCCCGGCCTTGCGTTCGGCTGCCGTTTTGCCATTGACGGCTTGGTCGACGTTCAGGCCCAGGTTGGCCAGGCTGGCGCCAATCGCGGGTAATGCCACCGGCCAGCCCAACGCCGCCAGGGGGCCAAAGACCTTGGCTCCAGCGGTGAGGTAGCCAATCCAGAGCTTTTTGCGCAGGTCCCCGTTGGAGGTCAGCGAGGTCGCGGCTTCGGCGTACATCGTTGCCCGGGCCTGCTCACTGAGCCACTGGAACGCGTCGCCTTTGATGACCAGGTTTTTGCGGTTTAGCAGGTGATGGTCGGATTTGCCCCAGGTCTGGGTGAGGCGATTCATCAGGTCCGTGAGGTTGTCCTTGACTGCCTCGCGGTCGTCCAGCGCGAAGTGAGCCATGACCACGGCGCGGGCATGGTCGTTGTCCAGTTGCCCCAAGGCCCACCAATGCAGGTCGCCAGGGTGCTCGAACACACGAAAGGCCTGGGCTTCGCCGGGCACATAGACGACCTGCCGGCCCGTCGGCAGCACGATGCGCAGGATATCGGTAGCGACATGGCCGTCGATATCCAGGGCGCATACTTGCGCGCCATCGAGCGGCCCGGTGCTGCCTCGCAGGGCCTGTAGGTCGATGGGCCAGCTCAGGGGGCCAGCCACCGCTTGCACTACCGTTTGGAAGTCGTCTTCGCTGAGCTGGCGGGCTTGGCGGCTTTGCAGGGCCTTGCTGAGGAAGTTGCACTTGGCCAGCAACCGGAAATCGTCCGCGCGTGTCCCCCAGAAACTCTGGAGTTTGTCGGTGTACAGCGCGCTGAAGTCGATCTCCCAGAAATCCTTGAGCACCTCGTTGCCGTGCAGGCGCACTTCATTGGTTTCGTTGAAGTTCTCCACCTCTGGCCCGGCGCTGTAGAAGCCGCCGTACAAGTCCAGCAGGTCGGCGTTGTCCTGGTCGGTGGCACGAAAGCGCTGGACCACCAGTTGGGTCAGGGTCAGTGACTCGTAGGGTTTTTCATAGGTGTGCTCCCAGCCGGTGAAGGTCTTGGTGCTGCTCTGGCTAGTCTTGAAGCGGTGGTAGTAGACGTGGTCGGGGTCCAGGTCTGGCAGGCCATATTTGCGCAGCAAGGTGGTGGCCACTTCGCGAGCGGTATCGAGCAGGCCTGGGCAGGTACCCACCACCTGTTCAGCGATGGTCTTGAGGGTGGCGAGATCGGCGGCGTTGGGTTGTTGCGAGTCGTTCATGGTTAATCATCCTTGATACATGAGGCTCAAGAATTCCACGGCGCCCCGCCAGGCTCGCGATACATAGTTACCGCACAAAGCGGATGTGCTCGCGAAAAAGTAACCGCATATGTGTGCCTGCGGAGCGCCGGGCGGCCACGACCTTTGTGGTTGCTCCCTGTGACCCTTCGCCGCCCGCCCTTACGGTTTGCCAGGTGCGGGTGTATCGTATTCGCCTTTTGCGGGCGCCAGCCTGCTGCGCATACGTGAGGTAGTTGAGCCAATGTCCTTTACCCGTCGACAGATCCTCGGTGGCCTGGCCGGTCTTGCAGTGGTTGGGGTGGGGGCCGGTGGGGCATCGCGCTACTGGCTGGGGAAAATGGCCGATGCCGACGCGGGCCACGACTACGAACTGATCGCCGCGCCGCTGGACGTGGAACTGGTGGCCGGGCACACCACCCAGGCCTGGGCCTTTGGCCCGTCGGCGCCGGGCACCGAGTTGCGGGTACGCCAGGGCGAATGGCTGCGGGTGCGCTTCATCAACCATCTGCCAGTGGCCACCACCATCCACTGGCACGGCATCCGCCTGCCGCTGGAGATGGATGGCGTGCCCTACATTTCCCAACTACCGGTGCTGCCGGGGGAGTACTTCGACTACAAGTTCCGCGTGCCGGACGCCGGCAGCTATTGGTATCACCCCCATGTGAACAGCAGCGAAGAGTTGGGCCGCGGGCTGGTGGGGCCGCTGATCGTCGAAGAGCGCGAGCCCACCGGGTTCGCCCACGAACGCACCCTAAGCCTCAAGAGCTGGCACGTCGATGAGCAGGGCGAGTACCTGCCCTTCAGCATCCCCCGCGAGGCGGCCCGCGGGGGCACGGCGGGGCGGCTGCACACCATCAATGGCGTGGCCGGGGCGGTGATCGACCTGCCGGCCGGGCAGATCACCCGCGTGCGCCTGCTCAACCTGGACAACACCCTGACCTATCGCATCAACATCCCCGGCGTGGAGGCGCAGATCTACGCCCTGGACGGCAACCCCATCGAGCCGCGCCCCTTGGGCAAGGAATACTGGCTGGGGCCGGGCATGCGCATCTGCCTGGGGATCAAGGCGCCGGCGGCGGGGCAGGAGCTATCCCTGCGCAACGGCCCGGTGCGCCTAGGCACCCTGCGCGCGGTGGCCAGCACTGAAGCCCCCGGCCCATGGCCCGCGGCGTTGCCGGCCAACCCCATCGCCGAGCCGGACCTGGCAACTGCCGAGAAGCTCAACTTCAATTTCGAGTGGGTCGGCTCCGTCTCGGTGGACGTGGACAACGGCCGCCCGCCAAGCCTGTGGCAGATCAACGGCAAGGCCTGGGACATTACCGACAAAACCTGCGCCGACCGCCCCATCGCCACGCTCAAGAAGGGCCAGAGCTACATTTTTGAATTGAAGAACATGACCCAGTACCAGCACCCGATCCACTTGCACGGCATGAGCTTCAAAGTCATCGCCTCCAACCGCAAGAAGATCACCCCGTACTTCACCGACACCTACCTGCTGGGCAAGAACGAACGCGCCCGCGTGGCGCTGGTGGCGGATAACCCGGGGGTGTGGATGTTCCATTGCCATGTGATCGACCACATGGAAACCGGCCTGATGGCCGCCATCGAGGTGAAGTAATGCGCCAGTTTCGCCCGGCCCCGATCATCGACCGCAGCCGCGACCGCGACTTCATGCGCGAGGCCCTGGCCCTGGCGGCCCAAGGCGCGGCCCTGGGCGAAGTGCCAGTGGGCGCGGTGTTGGTGCAGGGTGGTGAAATCATCGGCCGCGGCTTCAACTGCCCCATCAGCGGCAGCGACCCCAGCGCCCACGCCGAGATGGTCGCCATCCGCAACGCCGCCCAAGCGGCCAGCAACTATCGTCTGCCCGGCAGCACCCTGTACGTCACCCTGGAACCGTGCAGCATGTGCGCCGGCCTGATCGTGCACGCGCGCATCGCCCGGGTGGTCTACGGCGCCCTGGAACCCAAGGCTGGCATCGTGCAGAGCCAGGGGCAGTTCTTCAGCCAGGATTTCCTCAACCACCGCGTCCTGTTCGAGGGGGGCGTGCTGGCCGAGGAATGCGGCGCGGTACTGAGCCAGTTCTTCAAGGCCCGCCGGGCGAAGCCAGAGCTCTAGGGCGCTGAAACACCCCGGCCGTGTGCCAGCGATGGCGGTGGGGCTGGGGGCGAGGGGCAGGCAGGTGGAGGGTTAGCGAGCAGGCTCGCTCCCACGAAAGTCTGCTCTTAACAACGGCTCAATCCCACAAAGGCCCTAACCCGCCAGGTGAGTGCGGTTTATTTGCGGGCGACGATCACGGCGCGCCTCGGCGCGGGCAGGCCTTCGATGGTTTTGCTGTGGTCGTCGGGGTCGAGGAAGTCGCTCAGGGACTGGTACTTCATCCACTCGGTGCTGCGCTGTTCTTCGACGGTGGTCAAGCTCACGTCCACGCAGCGCACGTCGCTGAACCCGGCGCGGCGCAGCCAGCGTTCCAGGGCGGGCACCGAAGGCAGGAACCATACGTTACGCATCTGCGCGTAGCGGTCTTCGGGCACCAGCACTTGCTGCTCGTCGCCTTCGACCACGAGGGTTTCGAGCACCAGTTCGCCACCCTTGACCAAACAGTCCTTGAGCGCCAGCAAGTGCTCGATGGGCGAGCGCCGGTGGTAGAACACCCCCATGGAAAACACCGTGTCGAAGCCTTCCAGGTTGGCCGGCAGGTCTTCAAAGGGAAACGGCAGGTGCCAGGCGTTGGGTGCGCCCAAGTAGCGCTGCACGGCTTGGAACTGGCAGAAGAACAGCCAGTTGGGATCGACGCCGATCACGCTGTCGGCCCCGGCGCCGAGCATGCGCCACATGTAGTAGCCGTTACCGCAGCCGACATCGAGGATGCGTTTGCCCACGAGGTCCAGGTGCGGGGCCACCCGCGACCACTTCCAGTCCGAGCGCCATTCGGTGTCCACGTGCACGCCGAACAGGTTGAACGGCCCCTTGCGCCACGGGCTCAGGCCCATCAGCGCGGTGCGCATCTGCACGCGGGTGGCGTCGTCGCACGCGACATCCAGGGTCAGGCCATGGAGCAGGTCGATTTCGCTGGGCTGGACCTTGGGCAAGGCGTCCAGGGCGCTTTGCCAGCGCTCCAGGTCGCCGTGGCCTTTTTCCATCTTGCTATCGAGTTGCGCTTGCAGGGTGTTGGCCCAGTCGGCCAGCGGGGTGCCGGCCAGGCGGCGGGCAAGGGGAGACAGATCGATCATGGCAGGGCAATCAACGAGGCAAAGTTAAGACACTGGAACCACGGCACGACGTTCGAGAACCCCGCCGCCAACAGGCGCTCGCGGTGTTCTTCGAGGCTGTCGGGCTTCATGACGTTTTCGATGGCGCTGCGTTTCTGGGCGATTTCCAGGTCGCTGTAGCCGTTGGCGCGCTTGAAGGCCACGTGCAGGTCGGTGAGCAGCGCCTGTTCCTGGGCGTCGTTGAAGCGCAGTTTTTCCGAGAGAATCAGCGCCCCGCCCGGCAACAGCGATTGGCGGATACGCCCCAGCAGTGCCAGGCGTTGCTCGGGGGCGATGAATTGCAGGGTGAAATTGAGCGCCACCACCGAGGCCGGCTGAAATTGCAGTGCGAGGATATCGCCCTCGATCACCTCCACCGGCAACAGTTCCTGGAACATCGAGTCCTGGCCATTGAGGTACTCGCGGCAGCGCTCGACCATGGCAGGCGAGTTATCCACCGCAATCACCCGGCAACCCTCGCTGCGCACATGGCGGCGCAGCGCCTGGGTCACCGCGCCCAGGGACGAGCCCAGGTCATAGAGCACGCTGCCCGGTTGGGCGAATTGCGCGGCGAGCACGCCCAGGTTCTCGACGATGGTCGGGTAACCGGGCACCGAGCGCTTAATCATGTCGGGGAACACCCGCACCACGTCCTCGTTGAAGGCGAAGTCCGGCACCTGGGGCAGGGGCTGGGCGAAAAGGCGATCGGGTTCTTTGCTCACGGCGGTTCCAGCGGCTGGGGTGGAAAAGGCCGGCATTTTAGCCAAGTTGGCGGGGCGATGCGCGGGTTGTCTGATAAACCGCTCCCGGCCTGTGTGGACGCGGCCCCTGTGGCATCAGGCGGTTATGGGTGCGGGCCGGCCCGCGATACCGCCGGTACGGCCAGGGCCATCGCGAGCAGGCTCGCTCCCACCACAGCAACCTCCCCAGGGAGGCTTAGGGTTTTGCCGCCTTACCCTGGCTGAACGTCGACGCCGCAATGCCCCATTGCCCCAGCCAATAGCTGAGGATTATCAGGTAGGGCGCGGCGTCGAAGGCGACGACGAAGCGGCTGATGCCGATCACGCTGTCGGAGAACACGAAGACCACCGCGCCCACCGCCGCCAGCACTGCCGAGCGTTGCGGCACGTCGCTGCCCAGGCGGGCGAGGGCGCGCCAGAGCATGGCGCTGATGGCCAGGCCGTAGACGATCACCGGCACCAGCAATGGGCCCAGGTCATGGGCGATGAGGATTCCCAGCAGCACGGCGCCAGCCACCGCTGCCACGAGCAACGCAGGCAGCGCGGGCCGGCGGCAATCGCTCAGGTAGGCCTTGAGGTACGCCAGGTGCGCGACCAGAAACGCTCCCAGGCCAAACACGAACAAATCGCCGGGCCAGGCGAGCAGCAGATCCCCGACCAGCGAAAAAATCAGGCCCAGGCTGATCCAGCGTCGGTAGTCGCTGGGCGGGGCGTCGTGCAACCAGCCCAGCAGCGCCAGCACCGGCAACGGCTTGACCACCAGGCACAACAAGGTGGCCTGGACGCTGACGCCATAGATGAAAGTCACGGCGCCCATCAACGCGAGAATCAGCCAGCCCATGCTCAATTGACCTTGATCGCGCAGTCGAACGCTTTCACCGGCGGGACTTCCGGCGCCCAGGGTTGGGAGTAGGTCAACAACAAGCGGCCGGTGCCTGGGGCGAAGGCCTGGAAGCGCCACGTGGATTGCCCGGCGCTGCCCACCAGGCCGGCGTCTTCGGGGTTGCTGTAAACCTCCGGGCTCAAGGCGCGCAACACGCCGCCGGCCGAGTCCTGGATGGCCCAGCGATAGCCGGTGGTGGGGTTGCTGGGCAGGGTGAGGATCAGGTTTTGCCCCTGATTGAGGGTCAGCGGGCAGTCGCTGGATTTTTCCACAGTGACGTTCTGCTTCGGCGAGGTGGCGCACGCGGCCAACAGGGCGAGGCTCAACGGCAGCAATAGGCGGGTAGGGGACATGGGTCGGGAAGCTCCGGTCATACACGACGAACGGCGAGCATAACCGAAGATGAGACAAGGTGTGACGGGGTGTGCGGGCATGCTGCCTCATTCCCCCTGTGCTCGCGATGGCGGTCGTGAGGGCGCCATCGCTGGCAAGCCAGGCTCCCACACAACCACGCAGCGCCGCCCGGCCCGCTTGCGCATTTGGCCGGGAGCAAGCGCGCAGCGTTAGAACAGCACCTTCGCCACATCCGCAAAGTGCTTGGCGAAGTGCACGGTCATGCCTTCCTTGAGGTAGTCGGGTAGTTCCTCGAAGTTACCGCGGTTGGGCTCGGGCAGGATCAGTTCGAAGATTTTCTGCCGGCGTGCAGCGATGACTTTCTCCCGGACGCCGCCAATGGGCAGCACATGGCCAGTGAGGGTCAGCTCGCCGGTCATGGCCACGCCTTTTTTCGGGGCCTGGTCGCGTGCCAGCGAAAGCAGGGCACTGGCCATGGTCACCCCGGCGCTGGGGCCGTCCTTGGGCGTGGCACCTTCGGGCACGTGCAGGTGCACGAAGGCTTCGTCGAAGAACTGGCTGTCGCCGCCGAACTGCTTGAGGTGGGAGCTGACATAGCTGTAGGCGATCTCGGCCGACTCCTTCATCACATCGCCCAGTTGCCCGGTGAGCTTGAAGCCGCGGTTGAGGGTGTGGATGCGCGTGGCTTCGATCGGCAGGGTGGCGCCACCCATGCTGGTCCAGGCCAGGCCGGTGATGACGCCGATGCCGCTGAGCACCTGCTCGTTACGGAACACCGGGGTACCGAGGGAGGCCTGCAGGTCCTTGGGCCCCAGTTTGATGACCGCAGCGGGGGCGTCGATCAGTTTCACCACGGCCTTGCGCACCAGTTTGCCCAGTTGTTTTTCCAGTTGGCGCACGCCGGCTTCGCGGGCGTAGCCGTCGATCACGCTACGCAGGGCGCTGTCGCTGATGCTCAGGCTGGTCTTGGCCACGCCGGCCTTTTCCAGTTGCTTGGGCCACAGGTGGCGCTTGGCGATGGCGATTTTTTCTTCGGTGATGTAGCCCGACAGGCGAATCACTTCCATGCGGTCCAGCAGCGGGCCGGGGATCGAGTCCAGGGTGTTGGCGGTACACACGAACAGCACTTTGGACAGGTCCAGGCGCAGGTCCAGGTAGTGGTCGAGAAATTCCACGTTCTGTTCCGGGTCCAGGGTTTCCAAAAGCGCCGAGGCCGGGTCGCCCTGGTAGCTCTGGCCCATCTTGTCGATCTCGTCGAGCATGATGACCGGGTTCATCACCTCCACTTCCTTGAGGGCCTGCACCAGTTTGCCGGGTTGGGCGCCGATGTAGGTGCGCCGGTGGCCCTTGATCTCGGCCTCGTCGCGCATGCCGCCGACGCTGAAGCGGTAGAACGGCCGCCCCAGGGATTCGGCGATGGATTTGCCGACGCTGGTCTTGCCCACGCCGGGCGGCCCCACCAGCAGCACGATGGAGCCGCTGACCTCACCCTTGTAGGCGCCGACGGCGAGGAATTCGAGAATGCGTTCCTTGATGTCGTCCAGCCCGGCGTGGTGGCGGTCGAGCACTTTGCGCGCGTGCTTGAGGTCCAGTTTGTCGGCGCCGTACACGCCCCACGGCAGGGCGGTGGCCCAATCCAGGTAATTGCGGGTCACGGCGTATTCCGGCGAGCCGGTTTCCAGGATCGACAGCTTGTTCATTTCTTCGCTGATGCGCTTTTGCGCCTGGGCCGGCAGGGTTTTGCCGGTAAGCCGCTGCTCGAACTGCTCGAGGTCGGCGCTGCGGTCGTCTTTGGTCAGGCCCAGTTCCTGCTGGATCACCTTGAGCTGTTCCTTGAGGAAGAACTCACGCTGGTGTTCGCCGATCTTGCGGTTCACCTCGGCGGAGATTTCCTTTTGCAGGCGCGCGACTTCCACTTCCTTGCGCAGCATCGGCAGGACTTTTTCCATGCGCTTGAGCATGGGCACGCAGTCGAGTACCTGCTGCAACTCGTTGCCGGTGGCCGAGGTGAGGGCGGCGGCGAAGTCGGTCAGGGGCGAAGGGTCGTTGGGGCTGAAGCGGTTGAGGTAGTTCTTCAACTCTTCGCTGTACAGCGGGTTGAGGGGCAGCAGCTCTTTGATCGCGTTAATCAGCGCCATGCCGTAGGCCTTGACCTCGTCGGTCGGCTCGCTGGGCTGGTGCGGGTATTCCACTTCCACCAGGTACGGCGGGCGGTGGTGCTTGAGCCAGGTGCGGATGCGCACGCGGGTCAGGCCCTGGGCGACGAATTGCAGCTTGCCGTCTTCGCGGCTGGCGTGGTGCACCTTGACCAGCGTGCCGTACAGCGGCAGGCGCGAGGTGTCGAAATGGCGTGGGTCTTCGGGCGGGGTGTCCATGTAGAACAGCGCCAGGCAGTGGTGTTCGGACTCGGCCACCAGGTCCAGCGTCTCGGCCCAGGGTTCTTCGTTGACGATCACCGGCAGCACTTGCGCGGGGAAGAACGGGCGGTTGTGGATCGGGATGATGTAGACCTTGTCCGGCAGGTTCTGCCCCGGCAGGGCCAGGCCACGGCCCTGGGTATCGTGTTCGATGTGCTCGGAATCGGCGTAATGGTGGGTGTTCTTGCTGGTCGGTCATGAGGCACCTGCGCAATGGGGTATGGGTCTTAGATGGGGCACATGGCCAGGGGTTTCAATGGCGGGGCAATCAGTTGGCGCGCACGGGCGCCCTCGCGGCGCGGCAGTTGCTGAAAAGGCGACTATTTTTATAGGTAGCCGCCGTTTTGCTGGCCGTAGCGGCGTGATGGTTCTTGGCCGGGTCCATGTGTATTGGCGGGGCTCCACCCCGGTAGGCAGCAGTCGTTGGCAAGGGTCGGGACACTGTTGATTCCCCTACGCAGGAGCAAGTAAACATGGACACCAGCAAATGCCTTCTCATCACCGAGACCGACTCCAACGCGGATGGCGTCTCTGAAATCATCATCGAGTTCGTGACTCGGGAACGGGGCTTTGAAAACGACGATGCGGTCGACCGGATCACCGACGCCTATGCCGTGCGGGTGACCAAATCCACGCCGGGCGGGGCCTTTGACCGGGTCTACAACAACAGCGACCTCGACGGCGACCAGGATGTGGACGGCGACGACAAGCGCTTGTTGCTCGACCTCGCCACCGCGGTCGAACGGTTCAACCTCAATGACTCGTCCAAATAGGAAACCGCGCAGCCAACCCCCGCAGCGGCCCAAACCGTAGTAGCAGCCGTTGTTGGCGTCCGGCCGCTGGATGCGCTGGCGTTCGAGGCCTGGGTGGCGCAATCGCGGGTGCAGGCCTGAGGCACGGGCAAAAAAAACGGCGGCCCGAGGGCCGCCGTTTTTTCATTGCCGGGTTTTGACGCTTAGTCCGCCAATTTGTACGCAATTACATAGTCGCCCTGCTTAGTGCCCAGGGAACCGTGGCCGCCGGCGACGACCAGCACATATTGCTTGCCGTCCTTGCCGGTGTAGGTCATGGGCGTGGTCTGGGCGCCTGCGGGCAGGCGGCCTTGCCACAGTTGCTTGCCGTTTTTCACGTCATAGGCGCGCAGGTATTGGTCCAGGGTTCCGCTGAGGAAGGCCACGCCACCGGCGGTGGTGAAGGTGCCGCCCAGGCTCGGGACGCCCATGGTCAGGGGGATGGGCACCGGCGCGCTGTCGCGCACGGTGCCGTTTTTGTGCATCCAGATGGTTGTGTGGGTGGTCAAATCAACCGCCGCCACGTAACCCCAGGCTGGCGCCTGGCACGGCAGGCCCATGGGCGACAGCAGCGCTTCGAGCACCACGCCATAGGGCGCGCCTTTGTTCGGTTGCACGCCTTCGGTCTCGCTGACGCGTGGGCCTTGGGCGGCGATCTCCGAGGCCGGAATCAGCTTGGAGCGGAACGCCATGTAGCTGGGGTTGACGAAGGCGATCTGGCGTACCGGGTCGACTGAAATACCGCCCCAGTCGAACACACCGAAGTTACCCGGGTAGACGATCGAGCCTTGCAGCGAGGGCGGGGTGAACGGGCCGTCGTAGCGCAGGGACTTGAAGTCGATACGGCACAGCAGCTGGTCGAACGGCGTCACGCCCCACATGTCACGCTCCTTGAGGGGCGGTGGCATGAAGTTCAACTCGGACTTGGGCTGGGTCGGCGAAGTGTGGTCGCCTGCCACCGCGCCTTGCGGCACCGGCACTTCGTGGATCGGCACGATGGCTTCGCCGGTGCGTCGGTCCAGCACGTAGATGCTGCCCTGCTTGGTCGAGGCCAGCACGGCGGGTTTGACGCCGTCGGCGGTTTTCAGGTCCATCAGGGTGGGTTGGCCGCCCACGTCCATGTCCCACAGGTCATGGTGAGTGAACTGCATGTACCAGCGCACCTTGCCGGTATCGATGTCCAGGGCGGTCAGGCCGGCGGCGTATTTTTCCGACTTGGGGGTGCGGTCGCCGCCGTACTGGTCGGGGGTCTGGTTGCCCATGGGCAGGTAGAGCATGCCGAGCTTTTCATCGACCGCGAACATCGACCACATGTTGGGCGAGTTGCGGGTGTAGGTTTTGCCCTCGGCCAGCGGCGTGGTGTCGTCGGGGTTGCCGCTGTCCCAGTTCCACACCCGTTTGCCGGTGTGCACGTCGAAAGCGCGGATCACGCCGCTGGGCTCGTCGGTGGAGACGTTGTCGGTGACATGGCCGCCGATCACCACCAGGTTTTTCGTCACCGCCGGTGGCGAGGTGGAGTAGTAGCCACCGGCCGTGAAGCCACCGATGTTGGCGCGTAGGTCGACTTGGCCCTTGTCGCCGAAGTCTTCGCACATCTTGCCGGTGTCGGCGTTGAGGGCGATCAGGCGGGTGTCGGCGGTGGGCAGGAAGATCCGGCGCGGGCAGGCGTTGGCCGTGGCCGCTGGGCTTTGCTCGGTGCTACTGGCGGCGTAGGCGGCGTCATCGTGGTACGCCACGCCACGGCAGGTCATGTGGGCCCAGCCCTTGAAGTTCGCCGCGTTCTGCGTCGAGAGCTTGGGGTCGAAGCGCCAGATTTCCTTGCCGGTGTCCGGGTCCAGGGCGATCACCTGGCTGTGGGGCGTGCACACGTAGAGCATGCCGTTGACCTTGAGCGGGGTGTTTTCCGCGGTGGTTTCGCCCGGGTCGTTCGGCCCGGGCAAGTCGCCGGTGCGATAGGTCCAGGCCGGCACCAGTTTGCTCACGTTCTGCGCGGTGATCTGGGCCAGGGGCGAATAACGGTCACCGTGGGCGCTGCGCCCATAGGAGTTCCAGTCGCCATCGGCCTGGGCCGGGGCCGTGTTGGCCATGCCGGGCACGCTGTCGCGGTCCAGTTCGCCCTTGATTTCGCCGGGGTTCGTGAACTGGCTGGCCAGCGCCGCGGCGCCAGCGATGACAACCGCCGCGCCGAGGGCGCCAGTGCCCATGCCTGACGGTTGGCCACGCAGCAGCGGCCGGCGCAGCCAGGGCAGCAGCAGGACGATACCGATGGCGAAGAACATCGCCAGGCGTGGCACCAGTTGCCACCAGTCCAGGCCCACTTCCCACAGGGCCCACACGGTGCTGGCGAACAGCACCAACGCGTACAGGCCCAGCGCTGCGCGGCGGGCCGCCAGCAGCAGGGCGCCAGTGGCAATCAGGCCGATACCGGCCAAGACGTAATACAGGGAGCCGCCGAGCAGGCTCAGCTTGATCCCCCCGGCCAGCAAGGCCAGGCCCATTAGCGCAAGCACGATACCGAGCAGGCTCGGCAGCAGGCGGCTGCGACTCAAAGCACCATCAGTGCCCATAGTGTGGTTCTCCGTGACGTTGAGAGTGGTCCCGCGCTGGTTCACTGTAGATGACGATCAGGCGCGGGCTTGGTTCAGATAAGTAAGTAGGGGCTTTGAGCCCTGGGCCTTCCTCGGTGGCAGGGTGCGCTGCGGTGGGAGCGAGCCCTGCTCGCGATGGCGGCTTTGCATGCGGCCGATCTAGCGCTATCGCGGGCAAGCCCGCTCCCACAGGTTTCTCTGGCGTGGGTCAGAACGACGACTGAATTTTGACCCCGCCGATCAACGCGTCATCGACGCGGCTGACCCCGCCGGGGTGGCGGATGTATTGCAGGTTGGGGCGCACGGTCAGCCAGTTGGCCAGGTGGATGCCGTAATACAGTTCGGCGCTGTACTCGGTGTCCTGGGGCGGCAGGTAGCGGGCGTCGTCGTAGTCGGCCACTACGCGGGCGCGGTTCTGCGCCTGGGCGTTCTTGCGGTACGCCGGGTTGACGTGCACCCGGGCCAGGGCGAAGCCGATGTCGTCTTTGGTGCGGGCGTCGAACAGGCCTTTGTAAACCACGCCAGCCTGCACGTAGTTATCGATGGCGTTGGTTTTCTTGTCGTGCAGCGTCGCGTTGGCGAACACATTCAAGCCCCGGGACCGGTCGCTGGCGCGGCTGGTCAGTTGCTGCTGCGCGCCGAGCCAGAAGCCGTGCTTGCTGGAGGCGCTGCGGTAGCTTTCACCGCTCAGGGCCGCGGGTTGGCCGTGGCTGTCTTGGTACACATCGCGGGCATTGGCGTTGCTGTAGTAGTAACCGGCGCGGTACTCGCCCGGCAGGCTGTTGAGCGCCGGCGTCCACACCAACTCCACCGGCAGCACCGCGCCCTGGGTGCCGCTGCCGCTGAGCTTGAAGCCGTTGCCGCGGTCCAGGTTCGAGGGGTTTTGCTCATAGGCGCCGACTTGGGCGTAGAGCTGGGGAGTGAGGTGGTATTTGACCCGCAGCGCCCACTGGCTGACCGGCCAGTTGTACCAGATGTCGCCGGCCCAGTTGCCCACTTGCGAGCCGCAGAACGCCAGGTTCTGGAAGTCGCAGGGGAAGCTGTTGAAGTCTTCGCCTTGGCCAAAGCGGCCGGCCTTGATGTCGAGTGCCTGGTCGAAGAATTTCTGCTGGTACCACATCTGTGTCAGCCGCCAGGTCTGGCCACGGCCCCAGACTTCCTGGGCCGAGGTGAAACCGCCGACCCGTGGGTCGTTGATGCGGTCGTTGCTGATGTTGTCGCCGTGGCGCTCGGTGAGGGTCAGTTGGAACTCGGCATGGTCCCAACCCAGAATCTTGTCCAGGTCCAGGTGGCTGCCAAAGCCGAACTGGCCGCTGTAGCGGGTGGTGTGGTGGTGGTCGTAGCCGCCGTGCAGGTTGCTGCCCGTCTCGCCGGTGTAGTCGATCTTGAAGTCGTAACCCTGCTCAGACAGCGCTGTCCGGGTACCGCCCCAATCACCCAGCATCCAGTTCGAATCGCGCTCCAGCGCGGGCGTGGCGTGGGCGCAGAGGGCGAACCCCATGGCGCCGAGGCCGCCGAGCAGGCGCAGGGAATGGGTGGGAAAGGTGCAGCGCAAAGGGTGTAAAGCAGGCATAGAAATGAGGTCTTGGTGAAGTGCGGGGGGCGGATGCAAGCCGCGGCCATTGGCAAAAAACGCGCCGTGACGGGCCTGTCGGGCGAAAGTGAATCGTTTCAGCGTGTGACAGAAAGGATAAAGGGCCTTCTCCCCAAGAGAAAGCCCTTTTATTGACATGGATCATTTCAGGTTTGGTAACAGTGTGGCTCGAACGCTGTGGGTTGGGCCGTCCCGGTAGGCGCGGGCGAGCCCGCGCCTACCGAGGGTGCTTCTCAAGGGGGGGCTTAGAATGTCGTGCGCAACCCCACCTCCACCCCTCGGCCTTGGGCCGGGGCGATGTCGCGCAGGATCGAGCTGGCGTAGCGCACGGTTTGGTTGGTCAGGTTTTCGCCTTTGACGAAGGCCAGCCATTGGCTGGCGCCGATGTCGAAGCGGTAGCCGGCGCTGGCGCCCAGGGTGGTGTAGCCGTCGGTGGCGCTTTCGTTGGCCGGTACGCGGTGTTGGCTGCTGGCGTGTTCGACGTCGATGCGTGCCTGCCAGCGTTCCAGTTCCCACAGCAGGCCGCTGTTCAGGCGCAGCGGGGCGATGCGGGGCAGGGCCTGGCCGTTGTCGAGGTTTTTCGCGCGGGTGTAATCGCCGGACAGCTCCAGGGCAAACTTGCCGTAGGCATTTTCTCCCAGTGTCCAGCGATCCTGGGCTTCGATGCCGCTGAAGCGCGCCCGCACGCCGGAGTAGCCGTATTCGGGGATGCCGTCGGCGTCTTCTTCGCCTTCGTCATTGAGGTTGCGCCCCGTGCCGAGCAGGCCGATGTAGTGGGAGAAGTGGCTGTAGAACAGCCCCACGCTGCCCTTGTGCACGCCGTTGTCAAAGCGCAGGGCCAGGTCGCTGGACACGGCTTTTTCCTTGTTCAGGCCGGCGTCGCCCACTTCATAGGTGCCGGTGGCGACGTGGGCGCCGTTGGCGTACAGCTCGTAGAAGGTCGGCGCGCGTTCGGTGTAGCCCAGGGTCGCGGCCAGGGACCACACCGGCGTCAGGCTGTACACCGCGCCGGACGACAGGCTGGCGGCGTTGAAGCGGCTGGCCTGGTCGGCCCGGGCGAAACGCTCGTTGCCCTGGCTGTCGGGGGCGATGCGGGTGTGCTCCAGGCGCGCGCCCAGGCTCAGTTTCAGGCGTTCGCTGGCTTGCAGTTCTTCGAGCACGAAGAGCGCGGCGCTGTTGGTGTCGGTTTGCGGTACGAAGGCTTCCTCGCCCAGGGCAGAAAATTCGCTGCGGCTGAACTGGGCGCCGACCACGCCTTCCACGGGGCCCAAGGGCTGGTGCCGGGCCTCGATACGCGCTTCGTAGCCCTTGTTCTTGAAGATCGTGCCGACTTCGCCGTCCTCGATTTCCCGGTGTTCGTAGTCGGTGTAGGCGGCGTCGAGCTTCACCGAGCTGAACGGCCCGTTGAGGTTGCGCAGTTGCGAGGCGAAGGCGTAGTGATCCTGCTTCATGCCAATGCGCACGCTGTCTTCGGCCGGCGAGCCGTAGTTGGCGTCGTAGTTGCTGTAGGAAAGCCCCGCATAGCCGTCGTCCCAGGTGTAGGCACCGCCCACCGCGCCGCCGTCCTGGCGCCCGTCGCTGTTGCCCAAGCGGCCCTTTTTGCCATTACCGTCGTCGCTGGCGGGGGCGTGGCGGCTGCGGGCGAAATCGGGGATTTTCAGGTCGTTGAACTGCCGCGAGTTGGCGTCCAGGTGCAGGGCGAAGGTGCCGTTGCCAGCCTCTAGTTTGCCCGCGCTGCTACGGGTGGTGTCGGCGCCACCGTAGCGCAACTCGCCCGCGCCCTGGATACCGTCGATGGCGGCGGTGGGGATGCGGTTGTCGAAGCTGTTGACCACGCCGCCGATGGCGTTGCCGCCGTAGAGCAGGGCGGCGGGGCCGCGCACGATCTCGATGCGCTCGACGTTGACCGGGTCCAGCGGCACCGCGTGGTCATAGGACAACGACGAGGCGTCGAGGGCGCCGACGCCGTTGCGCAGAATGCGGATGCGGTCGCCATCCAAGCCCCGAATGATCGGGCGGCTGGCGCCCGGGCCGAAGTAGGAAGACGACACGCCAGGCTGCTTGTTCAGGGTTTCCCCCAGGCTGCCTTGCTGTTGCAGGGTCAGGGCGTCGCCTTCGAGCACGCTGGCGGGGGCGGCCAATTGGCTGCCCAAGGGGTTGGCGGTGATGATTTGCGGTTGCAGTTGCAGGGCATGGGCCGGGGCGCCGAACAGCAGCGCGGCGCACAGCGGCGTCAGGCGCCAGAGCAGGGGGCGAGAGGCGGTGGGGAGCATGGAGCGTTCCTTGGCAAACGGAGGGGATTGAGACGAAAGGGTGGGTTACGTTATGTAATAAGATAACATTTCTTTTCGTGGCTCAAGGGGAACTTTTCCGTCGTGGTCGCCAGCGGCTACAGTCAAGGCAGCGCTTCCACCGGGGCGGCCCGTCGGCTAAGGTGCGCGGCTTCCTTCCCCACTTCGCTCAAAGGCCCGGCATGACCGCAACCGACACCAACCCCCTGCACGGCGTGACCCTGGAACAGATCCTCAACGCCCTGGTGCAGCACTACGAATGGACGGGGCTGGCCGAGCGCATCGATATCCGCTGCTTTAAAAGCGACCCCAGCATCAAGTCGAGCCTGACCTTCCTGCGCAAAACCCCGTGGGCGCGGGAGAAGGTCGAGCACCTCTACGTCAAGTTGATGCGCACCAAGCGCCCGCACTAAGCCATGCACGCCGTCGCCCTGGGCCGTCATCAGCGCTGGTTTGTCACGGCGGCGGCGTGGCTGGGCTGGGCGGGGTTGGCGATTCAGTTGTATTTGATTTTGAGCCTGCGCTGGGCGGCCGAGGCCAGCCTGGTGGGCGGGTTGGTGAATTTCTTCAGTTTCTTCACGGTGCTGAGCAACACCCTGGTGGCGGTGGTGCTGACCTGCCACCTCAGCGCCCGCAACGGTGCGGCACGGCGCTTTTTCCTCCAGCCGTGGGTCAGCAGCGGTGTGGCGGTGAGCATTGTGGTGGTGGCGGTGGCCTACAGCCTGTTGCTGCGCCACTTGTGGCAACCCCAGGGCTGGCAACGGGTGGCGGATCAATTGCTGCACGACGTGATGCCGCTGCTGTTTGCCTTTTACTGGTGGCGCTGGGTGCCTAAGGGCCGCTTGCGTGTGGCGCATGTGGCGCTGTGGGCGGCGTACCCGCTGCTGTACTTCGGCGCGGTGCTGCTACGCGGCGAATCCATTGGCTTATACCCCTATCCCTTTATCGACGTGGGCAAACTGGGTTATCCACAGGTGCTGCTCAATGCCGTGGGGATTCTGCTGGGGTTTGTCGCGGTGGGGCTGGCGCTGGTGGCGCTGGATCGGCTCCTGTGGGCGCGAGCTCGCCCGCGATAGCGATCTTGAGGGCGCCATCGCTGGCAAGCCAGCTCCCACCTGAACCCCATGCCAGCCTGCTTCACTCATCCAGCGTGCTATCCAACCGCCAGTAGCCGACAGCCTTGACGTACTGCTCGTCGAGCCCGTGTTCGTCGAGCAGCACCCGGCGCAGTTGCCGCGACAGCTTGGTTTCGGTGGCGATCCAGGCGTACAGCGAGCCTGCGGGAATGGTCAGTTGGCGCACCGTCTCCAGCAAATTCTGTTCACCGCGTATCACCCAGGTCACCTCGACCTGCGCCGGGCTTGGCAGCGCTTGGCGCTCGGCGGCGTTGGCGATCTCGATCACCGCGTGCACCCGGCGCTGGCCCGTGAGCCCTTCGAGGCGGCGGGCGATGGCGGGCAGGGCGGTTTCGTCGCCGATCAGCAGGTAGCTGTCGAAAATGTCCGGCACCACCATCGAACCCCGTGGCCCGGCGATGTACAGCGCCTGGCCGACGCGGGCCTGCTCGGCCCAGGTCGAGGCAGGGCCGTCGCCGTGGAGCACGAAATCGATATCCAGCTCGAGGCTGTCCGGGTCATAGCGGCGTGGCGTGTAGTCGCGCATGGCGGGCATCGGGCCGCCGTCTTTGGCGCCGATCACCAGGGTTTTCATGGCTTCGTGTTCGGCCGCGGTCTGGGGGAACAGCAGCTTGACGTGGTCGTCCGTGCCGACGCTGACAAACCCGGCCAACTCCGGCCCGCCGAGGGTGATGCGGCGCATGCGTGGCGTCAGGTCGGTGATGCGCAGCACCTCCAGGTGCCGGCGCACGATGGGATGGCTGACGCGGTGGATGCGCTGTTGATTCACTTCATTCATGGGGCTGCTCCTGTTGGGGCTGGACGGCGGGGCCGTCGACAATGGCTTTGGCGGTGTTGTTGAGCAGGTCGCGCACCCGCAGGATTTCTGCCGGGCTCCAGCGCCCGTGGTGCAACTGCAAGGCGTGGCGCAGGTTATGCACCGCCTCGTGGATTTCGGCCGGGCGGTCGTGGCCGCGCAGCGAGCGTTTGCTGACGTCGATGCGCATGTACACGCCGCTCAGAGCGATGGCCTGGTCCTGCAACGACAGGCGTCCGGCGTCGGTCACGCTGTAGCGCTTTTTCCCACCTTCGGCGTCGCCACTTATCAGTTCGCTTTCTTCCAGGAACGTCAGGGTCGGGTAGATCACGCCGGGGCTGGGGCTGTAGGCGCCGTCGAACATGCCTTCGATCTGGCGGATCAAGTCGTACCCGTGGCAGGGCTGCTCGGCGATCAATGCCAGCAGCAGCAATTTCAGGTCGCCGGGGGCGAATACTCGGGGCCCACGGCCGCCGCGTTCGCGGCCGGGGCGTTTTTCGAAGCCGTCACGGCCGTCGTGGCGGGGATGCTGCTCGCTCATTTTGTCGTTCTCTATGCAGGTTTAGATACAACTTAAGATATATCTTTAGGCGCATGCAAGAAGAAAAAACCATCGCCACCGGCTCACGGCCCCACCGGCCAGGCAAAAAGGCTCCGAGTCGAAACCCGCCGGTGTGTATGTTTTTTGACCCGACAGAAGGCGGATTCTTGGCTATGTTTTTTATGACAGTTAAATGAATTCCAGACTATTGGCCGGGTGTAAATGCCGAGGTTGCCTGGCAAGTAGTACTTGTCTTACAGTTAACCTCAATCTGTGTGGTTAGTTGTTTTTTATAGTGTGTAGTCGGTCTCTTACAGCCAATAAGTTGATTTTAATAAAAGCCTGGTTATTTCTTTCCATTCCTCTTGTTATATGGCTACACATTTAACTGAGGTGTCTTACTTAATTTTGTTGCGAATTGGCCGATCATGCCCCGGCACTTGAGGCGGTCACGAAACTTTCGTGGCCCAAGTTCAGGCGTCTAGTTGATTTGGCGGAAACTTGGGTTTCCGGTCTTCTGCTGAATCGAAAACACACTTTTAATGGTCCACACAGGTATTCAAACGATGCTCAAGAAAATGGCAGTCATGGTTGTTCTGGGGCTCGCGTCGTCGAGCGTTTTTGCAGCAGGCGAGGCAACCAGCATCATCAACATCTCCGCCACCATCCCGACCAAGCAGTTCCACGTGCTGCCCAACGACCCGAACTGGGGCCGTAACGAGGTGATGAACTACAACCCGGTAACCGGCCTGTTGAGCAGCTTGCGCCAGGTGTACAACGTGAAAAACACCGATGGTTCCGTGCATGCCTACATCGAGGGCGGCCCGGCTGCACTGACCAACGGCTCCTCTTCCATCGCCCTGACCACCACCTTCAACGGCAAGACCCTGACCGGCACCCCCCAGGAAGTGGTTGACGATGCCGCCTCCACACCGGGTACCCAGGCCGACATGGTGATCGTCGCGGCCAAGCCTGCCGATACCCAAGCCGGTGAGTTCACGGCCAATAACATGACCGTGGTGTTTGATAACGTGCCGCGTGTTACGCCGTAACTAAGCATGCACGGTATTTCATAACAAGAAGCCGTATCTCCGGCCGTTCGGTAGTTTTATCGCTCGGCCGGGACTTCCCTGTTGATTGTCTGCAGTCAGAGTATTTTGTTCATGTTCCCGATGACATCTATCGCGGCCGCGCTTGTCCTGTTTTTAACCTCGGTCATGACAATTTGCGTTGCGGCCGAGGGCACCACGCCACGCAGTTTATTGAACCAGGCTAAAGGCCTTCCATCGGACTTTGAAGAACACTTTTTCGATGTACCCCTGGCCGTGCGCGTAGAGCGCGACCAGCAACTCGTCGGCGAAGCCATGGTGGTGTTGTCCCGCGATGATCGGTTGACCCTGATTAACTTTACCGACCATGACAACAGCCCCGTCACTGCCGACGAACGCGACCGTTGGGCCGCGTACCTGAAGCAGGGCGTGGCCCTGGGCGGCTGCGCCACGGGGTGTATTGAGCAATTGGTAGCGGTGCACTACAACCTCGAAGAATCTCTGGTGTCGCTGCTCACCGAAAACGTCGAGCGCGATGCCGACGAACCTGATTACCACAGCCAGCCCAGCGAAGGCAGCCAAGGGCTGATGCTGACCCAGCAACTGAACCTCAATGGCGGCCAGGGCCAGGACCTGGGCGGGCGACTGGGCCTGGAGGCTAACGCCAGCCTGGGCAACTGGACCCAGTCGATGAACATGCAGTTGTCTCGCCTGGGCGGGCCGGACGACAGCACGCTGTACCACGCGGTGTACTCGCTCTACGGCCAGCGCGAACTGGATGGCCACTTCCTGCGCCTGGGCTACTTCACCCCCAACGCCGAAGGCCTGACGCGCCAGTTGCGCTCGTTCGGTGCCAGCCCCGACACCGCGTTGGGCGTGATGTACGGCAGCTCCGACACCCTGGCTATCAACAATCCCAAGCCTAGCGTGTACCCCATCTACGTCACTGCCAACCGCCAGGGTTCGGTGGAGATCTACCGCAACGGCTTGCTGGTCAATACCCAAGCCGTGGCCGCCGGGTTGCAGAGCCTGGACACCCGGCCACTGCCTGGCGGCATCTATGAAGTGGAAGTGCGCTTGATCGAGGATGGTCTGGTCACCAGCACCACCCAGGAGTTGGTGTACAAGCCCAGCAACTGGCGTAACCACGACGAGCGCTGGCGCTACAACCTGTTTGCCGGGCGCGAAACCAAACTGCTGAGCAACTGGGACGAGCAATCGAGCGGCGCAATGACCGCCGGTGCAGCCGTCAATTACTTGCTGCACCCGCGGTTGATCGTCGGCCTCTCCGGGCGCCAGGTGCGCGATCACCTGCAACTGGGCACCTCGTTGGACTGGAGCCTGGCCAACGCGGTCAATCTCTACGCCAACCTGTATCAGACCCAGGAGTACGGCACCGGCGCCGACCTGAACCTGCTGTACCACTACGGCAACGGCAGTGTCGCGTTCAACCACACCCGCAGTTGGCTCGATACCCGCAATACCTACGAGATCCTGCCCGACGGCACGCGTATCCGCCATCGCAGCGACTTTGTCGGCCAGACCAGCAATTCATCGCTGTCGCTCAACCATCGCCTGGACCGCAGCAACTCCCTCAATGCACGCCTGTCCCACAGCCAGGGCAACACCCAGGGCACTGGCCTGGACGTGGGTTGGATGCAGCGTGCCCGTTGGCTGGGCAGTGACGGGTATTGGCGCCTGTCGCTGTTTGACCGCCCGGGCAGCCTGAGCAGCGGCAGCCAGCGTAACCGTGGCTTCGACCTGACCTTCAACCTGGCCCTGGGGGGGCCCAGTGACCACCGGCACTGGGCCGCCAGCCTGGGCTCGCGCACCTCCCGCGAAGGCGAGCGCGACCACAACGCCGCGGTGAGCTACCGCCGTGACCTGCAAAACCATGTGCTGCAAAGCGTCTCCGCTACTGCCAGCGCCGACACCTACGGCGTGGGGCTGTCCGGCATGGCCAGTTTCGATACGCGGCAACTCAACGGTGACGGCTTTGTGCAGCGCTCTTCGTTCAATGGCGACCTCACCGGTGGCCTGAACCTGAGCAATACCCTGGCCGTGGGCGGCGGGGCGATGGCCTTGACCAGCCTGCCCCAGGGCCAGGGCGCGGGGATGATTGTGGACGTGGAGTCGGATGTCGACGACGTCGTTATCCGCGCCGATGACCAGGGCGGTGGGAGCACGCGCTTGCGTACGGGGCGTAATTTCATCCCTATCACCGCGTACCGCAACAGCTCATTGAGCTTCGACTTCGAAGGCAATCACGCCCCGGCGGCGACGATTCAACCGGCCCGCTCCAACTATCACCTGAACCGGGGCGCGGTGGACTACCGCAAGGTCAGCGTGATGAAAACCGTGACCATCCTTGGCCGGCTGCTGGACGCCGAAGGTCGCCCCCTGCGCGGCTACCACGTCATCAACCACGCCAGCCGCGGCGTGAGTGAGGTGGACGGGTTCTTCTCCATGGAAATGAATGCCAATTCGCCGACCTTGGAAGTGCGCTCGGGGGAAAACGTGATGTGTCAGTTCCGTCTCGATCCGGCCAACGCGAGCGCCGAGAGCGACGTGTTGATGATCGGTGACTTGCGCTGCACCCCAGACACCCTGGCCACGCCAGGCAGCAACGCCGGCGACGCCACCCACGCCGGCATTTTTTAACGCCATTGAAGATTGAGGTTGGAACTGGATGAAAAAGCTATTGGGCCTGAAAAGCATGCTTTTGCTGGGCATTCTCGCGTGCGCCCCGGCGTTGCAGGCCGGGCCGCAAATTAACGTCGGTGTGGTCTACGACTACCTCGACGGCGATAAAGGCACGTACCTCAAACGGGTGTTCAACGGCGGCGACAGCACGGCGTTCGTGCGCATCAGCATCATGGAAATCTTCTACGACGAGCAGGGCAACATCAGCGAGCAGCCCCTGAAAGACCGGGGCGACAGCAGCAAGGATGGCCTGATCGCCAGCCCCGCGCGGCTGATTGTGCCGGCCAATGGCATGCAAAGTACCCGTTTGCTGTTTTTGGGCGACCGTAGCCGCGAGCGTTACTTTCGCGTGCGTTTTGTACCGGTAATGCCCGAGAAGGAAGACGAGTTCGCCGTCTCCGAACAAGAGCGCGCCGAGTACAAGGAAAAGTTGACCGCTGGGGTCAATGTATTGGCCGGGTACGGCACGGTGTTTTTTGTGCGGCCCAACGATACGAAGTTCAACAGTGTGATCGACAACAGCGCGCAACAGTACCGCATCCGTAATAACGGCAATACCGTTGTTGTGGTCGATGAGTTCAAGGACTGTGCGATCAACAGTGAAACCGACTGCGCGCCGACCCTTAAACACCACATCATGGCGGGGCATGCCTTCGAGTTTAATAAACAACCGGGGCGCCATTATTTATTCACCCTGGTCGAGGGCGCCAAACAAACCAAGATGGATATCCGAGGTTAAGTGGCGTGTTGAATCTATTGATAAGTATCAGGTGGTGCCATGACCGATAAGCTGCGTTGGGCAATTGCACTGGGTAGCCTGCTGTTGGGCGGCCCCACGGGCTGGGCTCAAGAGCGCGTAGAACATACCTTTGAGGTGTCGGTGAGCATCCCCACGCCCAGTTTTTATGTAATTCCCGCCGATCCCAATTGGATTCACCGTGAACAACAATTGGCCTGGAACCCGGTGACGTCGCAGTTGGCAGGCTTGCGTAAATCTTTTGACGTGCGTCACGACGCCGGTGCCATCGAGGCCAAGTTAGACAGCCCAGCTTATTTGTCGACGGGCGTGGCCGATGCGCAGGTCATTCCCTTGACCGTCATGTTCAATAACGTGCAACTCACTCATTTGGGGCCGGTTGAAGTGGTTTCCCAAGTTGAAGCAGCCGCCGGTAAACGGGTGTTGCTGGACATCACTGCGCAACCGCTGACAGAGGCCGGTTATAGGCCGGGAAGTTACTACGGCAGTGTCAATATCATGTTTAACGCGGTGGTGCCCACGCCATGAAGTTTTGGATTAAGAAAGTTCTGCTTGCCCCTTTAGTGGGTCTATCCGGCGTTTTGTTCATGGCCGCGGCCGGGGCCGCGACCCAGCGAATCGATGCGGTGTTTCAGCCCAGCCCCAGTCATCCGATGCGCAATGAGTTCGTCAACACCACTCCCAATTCGGGTTATTGCGCGATCTATCCGGGGGCGTGCCAGCCGTTTGGCATGTTCAGCATTCGCCTGCCTATTCGCTTCACCAGCAGCCGGGCGATCGAGGCCAACCACGCCAACGAACGCGATGGCGCCATGTTCAAGGTGCCCGCTAACTGGCGGGAGCTGACCGTGACCCATGCGGCCACGGGGGAAGTGCAAACACTCAAGTTGCGCATTCACGGCTTGGGTTCAACTTATCGGTTCAACCAACCGGTCAACGAGTTGGTGGAGAACACCCCTGGCAATGGCCACTACCTGTTGTGGGGGGGCGCCAGTTGGGTGTACCCACCGCCCGCCTGCTTGTACAGCGGCTTGGGTGCCTACACGGCGTATACCTACATGTTTTTCTGGCGTACACCCGCCGAGGCGGTGTGCGCCAAGCGCGCCAGCTATCGCATCCCTTTCATGACCTATGACTACCTGGACATGGCCTATCAGCTCCAGACCCCCGACCCGTTGAAGATGCTCTCCGGTATGTACACCGGCAGCCTGACCTACACCTTGGGGCCCAATCAGGACTTCGACATGGGGGATGTGATGATTCCCGATGACGGCGCCCTGACCCTGAACTTCGTGCTGGCGGTGCAGCACACCCTCAAAGTCGATATCCCACCGGGTGGCAACAAAGTCGACCTGGTGCCCCTGGGTGGTTGGCAGGGGTGGCTCAATAGCGGGCGCAAGCCTGCGCGGTTGTTCCGCGACCAGACCTTCGTCATTTCCACCACCTCGCGCTTCAAGATGCAGATGCAGTGCCAGTACCCGGTGGGCGATACCTGTGGCTTGCAAGACCGCTTGGGCAACCAGGTGCCGCTGCATGTGCAAGTGAGCTTGCCCAATGGTTTGGTGGGGAGCAGTGGAGAAGCCGTGACGCGCCGGCCGCTGCTACTCAGCGGGGCAGGCACCGAGCTGTTGCAACCGTCCCGCTATGTGGATTTCAAGCCCGGTACCTTGCATTTCGAGATTCGCCAGGCAGATGTGGAGCAGATGCTCACGCGGGAGGCGGGTACCTACAAGGGTAACGTCACGGTGGTCTGGGATTCGCAGATCTGAGCCGGCCGGGGCGGCCACTTTTGTGGTGGCGCAAATCGGTATGGGAGGTTGCTGTTTGTGGGGGCGGGCAGGCCCGCCCCCACAGCTCTAACTCCATCCCCAGCCACGGGGCAGCGGTGGGTTTAGGCCTGATTCGCGTAGCCCCGGGCTTCGGCGGTTTGCAGGGCCTGGCGGGTGAGGTCGCGGGCCCACTGCTTGCGGGTTTCGCCCAGGTCGGTGAGCAGTTGCGCGTAGCGTGTGCTGTTCATCCGGGTGCCTGGGGCAACCTCGGCGATGGGGATGCCCAGTTCCTGGGCCAACGCTTGCAGGGTGGTTTGCTGTGCGTCGTCCATGGGGGTGCCGGCCTCTTTGGCTTGTGCCACGGTGTCGAGTAGCTCCTGCAACTCATCGAGTTTTTCCAGTTTCAGCGCGACGGCTTGTTCGTTGCTCTGGTACTGGGCGTTGTAGCGGTTGCGCAGGTAGGTTTCCCAGTACGGCTCCAACAGCATCTGGTCCACCAGGCCATCGCCCTCGCTGAGCGTGAGCACCATCTGGTAAGCATTTTCGGTCATGTCTGCGCTGACCTGGGCGCTGTCGCGGTAGTGCATGTGGTCGGTGACCCAGGGCAAGTCCAGCCTCTTGGCCAGGGACGTTTCATAGGCCAGGTGGATTTCCACCTCGTCCACCTCGCCGGGCCTGGGGCCTTCGGCGGTGTCGCGCATCTGCGAGCGATGCCACAGGCCTTGCCCGCCCTCTTCGCGGGGGCGCGTGCGCAGGGCGATGTCCTGGCGCACCACCTTGCCCAGTAACTTGAGCCGCGCGGCGCCCTTGGCCAGGGTCACCAGTTGGTGCTGGCGGTCGCCATGGGCGTAGCGTTCGTTCAGGGTCGCCAGGGTTTCAATGCCCATGTTGTTGAAGATCTGCGCCGCGCCGTCGGCGCACAGGCCGGGGAAGCTCGCCATCTGGAACAAGCGGGCGCGCAGTGCGCTGTCGGCATGGGCCTGGGCGAGCATCATCGCCACCTGCTCAGCCACCCGTTGGCGGTTCTCTTCGTAGCGGTCCCAATCCTGCGGGTCCTGGTAGTCGTCATAGGTCTCCAGGGCCTTGATGACTTCGAAAAAGCCCTGGGAGCCATGCTCGCGCTCTACCGCCAGCCATTGTTCGGAAAACTCGCTGTGCCGGTACGGGGCGAGGTCAGTCAGCCAGTAGCGATAGTCGCCCTTGGGCTCATAGGTGCGGTGAGGGTCCAGCCCCACGGCGTTGCGGTACTGCTCGTAGGCCTGCTGCTGGTCGAAGTCCAGGGTGGTGCGGTTCAGGCGGATGCGCGCGATGATTTCTGCCGCCTCGGGCACGGGCGGTGCCATCGGCAGTTGGCGCAAGGGCACGCCAACGGCTTGCAGGGTGAAGTCGCTGACCCGCGGCAGTACGAACAGGCCTTTGGGCCACTGCGTCAGTTGGGTGCGGTTGAGGTTCAATTGGCGCAGGTGCGCCATGGCACTGATGTCTGGGGCGACGGTGAGCGGGTTGGAACTGAGGTCGATTTCAGTCAACTCCTTGAGGCTGTTGAGGGGCGAGGCGTCGACGATGCGGTTGTTGTGCAGGTCGAGGTATTCCAGGTGCGTGAGGGTGGTGAACACCTCGGGCAACTCGGTCAGCTCGTTGTTGGCCAGCCCCAGGATCTGCAACGAGGGGAACAGTTCCAGGAAGGGTGCATGGCGGGCGCTGAAGCCGCTGTTGTTGAGCAGAACCGAGCGCACGTGCACCAATTCGTCGGTCAGCACCGGCAGGCTGTCGGGCAGCGGCACATGGGCCAGGTTGAGTTCTGAGCCGTAGGTTTGGCGGATGGGTACTTCGATGAAGAACAGCAGGCGATTCTCCCAGCCTTGCAGCAGGCGTTGGGCGAGGGAGTCACGACGCTCGCGTTCGACCACGTCTTCGACGCTGCCTTTGGCCCACGCAGAGGGGGAACGGCGCCACTGTTCCAGCTCGCGGGGCACGCGGTAGTTTTCCAGGGCGAACTTTTCCAGGTACTGCGCCACCTTGTCCGGTTCCATTTTCGCGATCAGTGCCTTGACCTGTTCGCCGCTGAGGGTAGGGAACAGGTTGTGCAGCGTTTGTTCGGCTTCGGTCTGCGGCGTATACAGGGCGCGCAGGCGGCTGTAAGCGGGGCCGCCGAGCAGGGCCTGGGTTTGTGGGGCGGTGTTGCTGCGCACGGGCGGGCGGGCGATGGCGGTACGGCGTTCAGCCAGGGGTTCGAGCTTTTCCATCAGCCACTGTTTGAGTTGCGCGCCCTGGCCGGGGCCAAAGCCCATGTCGGTGCGCCCTTCGGCCGGCAGGGTGGCGATGATGGACTCGTACAGGTTCTTGAGGCCTTGCAGCTTGTTGCCCTGGGCATCGAACACTTCGTAGCCCTGCGTGGAGTGGCGCACCAGGACGCGGGTCAGCGCGGCGTCCTGCGGCCCTACTTCACAGCGCAACATGCCGCTGGGGCTGGTTTCGCGCACCTGCACGCGCAGGTTGGCCAGCAGGTCGCTGTGAATGCGCAAGGCGTTGAGCGCGAGGTTTTCGCTGTCGGCGTTGATCCGCGCGGCGTTCTGCAGGCCGCGAAAAGCCAGGGCCGAATCAGCGGCGAAGCTCAGCTCCCGGGCCTGTTCGGCCAGGCGCAGCGGCAGGTAGTTGCCCTGGGCCATGGTCTGGCGTTCGGTGGGGGTGGCGGTACTCAGCAGGCGCTCTGCGCTGCTGTTGTCCAGGGTGGGGAAAGACTGGCGCAGCAGGTTGACCTGGGCATCGTCGCTCACTTGCCCGGCGCGGTAGACATGGCGGGCAATGTCGTCGGTCTGGCCGGTGACGTAGTCGGCCAGGGCATTGCGCAGGGCTTGCACTTGTTGCGGTGCAGGGATCTTGCCGCCCAGTAGCGTTTCGATCTGGCCTTCATCGAGAAAGCCCAGCACGCGCTCGGCCAGTTTGCCGGCCATGACCTCGGCCAGCCCCAGTTGCAGGGTGTCGCCGGGGCCTGCCTGGGTGTTGCCGTATTTGTGGCTGGCGCCGCTCAGGTCGCTGTTGATGAACACCTCAAGGGCCTTGTCGGCGGGCCAGCCGGGGAGTTCGGTGACCGATTGTTCAAACCAGTCGGCGGCCGGGTCGGCGGGCAGGGGCTGGCCGGTGCGGGTCAGTTCGCTGGCCGTGCGGGCGTAGTGCTCGGCTTCGAAGCGCTTGAGGGTGTCGTCCAGCAGGGGCGGCAGCGGTTCGTTGCGCAGGTACATGCCCCGCAACACGCCAGCATCGGTGCCGCTGATGACGCGCATCTGCTCCAGTTGCCGGTCGCTGAACGGCTGGGTGCGGGGGCCGAGGCGGCGCAGCAGGGTGGGTGTGTTCCAGGTGCGTGGTTGTTCGCCTTCGAGCACACAGGCGCCGTGGCCGTTGAGGCGCACCCGCGGCTGGTAGGCGTTGGCACGGCGCGGGTGGCGGATGCGGTGCTCGCCCGCGTGGGGGGCGCGCGCGACCTCGTAATGGCGGTTGTCCACGGCCAGCACGTCTTTGCCCTGGTGCCGGTGCAGCCCCGAGGCTTGGGGCCGCGAGCCTGTGGGCGGGGCCAGGTCGGGTTGCGCGTAGGGCGCAAGGTCTGGGTGCCAGAGGCGGGTCCGGCCATCGCTTGTTTGCACGGGGCGCATGCCTTCGACGAACAACGACAGCTTGAGCTGGGCCACTTTGACAATCTCCCCGGCGCCCGCGAACTCGCCCAGTTGCAGCAGGCTTTCAACCACCGCCAATAGGTGTTCGGCGGCCTCGCGGCCCAGGCCCTCGGTCCAGTCCAGCACGCCCTCGAAGACTTCCTCGGTCAGTTGATAGGCGGTATAGGCCAGCATTAATTCCCCCATTACCGGCACGAACGGCGTGACCACCAGCAGCGCGACGTTAAGGGCGGTGCCCAGGATGCCTTCGAGGTTGTCCCACCAGGCCTGGCGCGCCAATTGGTCTACGCGCTGGGTGGAGACGGCGATGTCTTGGGCGTCGTTGATGATCTTGTTCAGCCGGGTGCGGTAGAGGTAGTGCCACAGGTTATCGGGGGTGCCGTTGGGGCGGTTTTGATAGTCGTCGCGGATGTCCTGCACGCTGAAGTACAGCGTCGGGTTTTCCACCGCCGTAGTGGTCCAACTGGGCAGCCGCTCGCCGCGTTCGCGCTGGTGCCAGGTGATTTCGCTGAGCTGGCGGTTCAGCCCGCTGAAAAACGCACCGCGCTGGGCGTGGGCGATGAACTGGGCAAAAAATTGCGGGTACCGCTGCCCCGCCGGCCGCTCGCTGGGCGTGCCCCGCAGTTGGCGGGTCAGCTCTTGGACGAAGGCCGCAGAGGACGGGTATTGCTTGAGGGGGTGCTCAGGGTCGCCGGGCACGTAGGCGATCAGCGGTTTGATCCGTGACGCATCCTGGGCGTTGCTGGAGAACAGCACCACGCCGGTCAAGGTGCAATTCATGATGCTCAGGGTGTAGGCATGCAGCTCGCCGTCCTCGAACGCCACGGGGCCGCGGGCGTCGATCAATTGCAGCAGGGCGAGCATCGCGCCTTGGCTGATATCGCCGCTGATGTGCGCCAGGTGCACGGCGCTGGTGAACGCGGCCTGCTGGCTGGCGATCACCGCCTCGCGCAGCGTTCGCTGGACCTGCGGGTAGCCGCCACCCAGCACCTTATGGAGTTGGGCCTGATACTGCGCGCCGATGTCCAATTGGCGGCAAATGGCTTTGAACTGGTCCAGGTTCAGCGCCTGGCCGGTGGTGCGGTGGCGCAGGGTCAGCACGTCTTGCTGCCCGCGCGCGTCGGCAGCGGATAAAAAGGCAAAGTCGGTGAAGGTTTCGTCGGCGGCAAAGTTGTGCAAGGCGCGGTCGAGTAAAGACGAAGTTGTACTTTGCTGGCCGGCGGTGATGTACGAGGCACTGGTATAGGTGCGCAGGAATACGTGTTTGACGTCGACTTCGCCATAGGCATTGAGTGCCTGTTTTAACAGCGGTTCGGCGAAGGCATAAACATCACGCAGGGCGTCGAGTTTTTTATCCACCGCCGTTTGCGTCCGCCACTGTTGGCCGATGGCGTGCCTGAGGGCCTGGTGTTGCTCGGTGTTGGCGTGGGGGTAATGGCTGGAGGCGCGGTAGCCGGTGGCTTGCAAAGCCTTGAGGCGGTGCGGGGCAATGGTGGTTATCCAAGGCGGTAAGTTGCGCTGGATGAGCTCGAAATGCTGCCCCTTTAGTGCACTTTGCGCGGTTAATGGCGGTGTGGGGTTAAAGAACGGGTAAACCATGGTATGGGCCTGAAGTTGACGAATTAAACTTCAAGTCTATGCAGGTGCGGGGCGGATAATAAGTTTGATTTATGGCCTGTTAAGCAGACTTATATAGTGTTTTTGCCCCATTAATAAACGCCTCTTAATAACTAACTACCGCCCTTATTGGCCGCTACTTTGGGGGGTGGCGCGGGCGGCTGGCATGCCGTGGCACTGCCCGGTTGCAGGTACGGCGTGAGGATCGGCGCCATGCCCTTGAGCACCTGCACCGGCAACGCCGAGGTGAACTTGTAGGCCTGGGCGCCGGCACCGGGAACGAACGCGGTGAGGGTGCCGAAGTGGCTGTCGCCCATATAAAAGACGAAAGTCGCGGTGCGGTTGATGGCCTTGGAGCTGAGGATGCGCCCACCGGCGCCCACCGCTTCGATGCGGTTGTCGCCGGTGCCGGTTTTGCCGCCCATGGCCAGCGGCGTGCCATCGGGCAACTTGAAGCTGCCGGACACCCGCCGCGCGGTGCCGGCGTCGACCACTTGGGACAACGCCTCGCGCATGGCCCGGGCAACCTCGACGGGCATCACCCGCTCGCCCCGGTCAGGGTCGCTGACCAAGCGCGTTTCATAGGGCGTATTGGCGGCGAAGTGCAGGCTGTCGATGCGTACGGCGGGCCGGCGCACGCCGTCGTTGAGGATCGTCCCGATCAGCTCGGCGAGGGCGGCGGGGCGGTCGCCTGAACTGCCGATGGCGGTGGCCAGGGAGGGCACGAGGTGGTCGAAGGGGTAGCCGACTTTCTGCCAGCGCTGGTGAATGTCGAGGAAGGCTTCGATCTCCAGCATGGTGCGGATGCGGCTGTCGCGCGCGCCTTTGTGGCGGCTTTTGAACAGCCAACTGTAGACCTCCTGGCGTTCGAACTCGCTGGCCTTGACGATCTGGCTGAACTGGGCCTCGGGGTTGTTCAGCAGGTAGCCCATCAGCCACAGGTCCAGGGGGTGGACCTTGGCGATAAACCCCTGGTCGGGCAGGTCGTATTTGCCTGGGCCGTAGGCGTAATACAGGTTGTCGAGGCGTTCGTCGGTGAGTTTCTCGGGCTTGGCCACGCCCTTGAGGTGGGCGCGCACGAAGCGGTTGAAGCTTTCCTGGCTGGCGTCGGGCAGCAGGTAGCGGTGCACGGCGGCCAGGCGCATGGCGGTGGGGTGCATGCTGTCGAGGAAGGTGTCCAGGCGCGCCTGGGTGTCTTTCTTTTGGTACTTCTTCCAGAACCTTTGCAGGAACGAGGTGCCTTCGCGGTCGGCGAAGCGCGCCAGGTATTCCTGGCGACGCGGGTTGGCGTCGTCCTTGAGCAGTTCGGCGCGCTCGCTGGGGCCGGCGTAGATGGTGTAGCGCACCAAATCGCGCATCAGGCGAATGAACGGCAGGTTGATGGATTCGCGCAGCGCATCGCGCAGGGTGGGCAAGCGGCCGTTGTCCTCCTTGCGAAAGTTATTGAAGGTGTGCAACCCGCCGCCGGTGAAAAACGCCTCGCCGGGGCTGGCCGAGTATTTGCGGTCCAGGGCCGCGCCGAGCATTTTCGCCAGAGTGCGGTCGTTGCTCTGGATCAGGTAGTCCACGGCCCAGCGGCTCAGGCGATCCTGTTCGGCAATGGCGGCTTTCTTCAGCTCGGCGACGCTTTGCCCGGCGTAGCGTTCGTGCAGCTCGGCGATGATTTGCAGGTAAGTGGTGAGCACGCGCATTTTCGCCGTAGAGCCCAGCTCCAGCTTGCTGCCTTCGTTGATGTCGAAGGGTTGGTCGGTGCTGTCGGTCTGCACCCGCACCCGCGAGCCGTCGGGCGTCAACTCGAACAGGGTGAAGCTGTAGCGCACCTGGGTGGTGCTGGTGGGTGTCAGCAGGCGCTCGCCCAGCAGGCCGATTTCGGCGGCGAAGGCCGGGTCGGCGAGGCGTTTGAGGTAGGCGGTGGCCTGGGCTTGCAGGTCGCCTTGCAGGGTGCTGGTGGCGGACAGGTCGAGGCGGTCGAGGTCGTACAACGGGCGGTTGAGCATGCCGCCCAAACGGCTGCGCGCCACGCTGATGCCTTTGTTGGTTTCGATGGGCTGGATCGTCGGCTGCTGCACCCAGTCGCGGTAGGTCACCTTGCTGCCCAGGGCGGCCGCGGTGAGAGGCGCGTCGAGTACGCCGTTCTGGGCCAGCAGGCGAATGTGGCTGTCGGTCAGCCGGGCCAGATCCTCGCGGCCCCGGGCCAGGTAATAGGAAGGGCGGCGCTGGGCGATCATCAACGACAACACCTGGCGCAAGGCCAGGCCGCGCTTGGCCAGGCTCTGCTCATCGTTGGCGGTGCTGGCCAACGCCGCGTTGACCTGGTTGAACTCGGCGCCGTACCACACGCGCAACCCTTCGGCCATGCCGTGCACCTCGCCGTGGCCGGGCACCGCCGACAGCGGCACGCTGTTGAGGTAATCACGCACGATGTTCTGCCGCGCCAACTCGGTGTGGGGCCCGGCCTGGTAGGCGCGCACGCTGGCCGAGAGCATCTGGCGCAGCTTCTCGGCGCCCGACACCGTCAGCCCGTCCGGGGAATGGCGGTACTTTTCCAACTGGGTGGCCAGGGTGCTGCCCCCCGCCGTCTGCCCCGGCAGGTGGAGCATTTTCGCCACTTGCGACCACGCGGCCCGGGCAAAACGCGGCCAGTCCACGGCTGGGTTGGCCAGCGGCTGCTTGGGGTCGAGCAGGTCTCGGTTCTCGATGAACAGCAGGCTATGGACCACCAACGGCGGGATGGCGGCGAAGTCCGGGTACAACTGCTGGGGATATTTGTATTGGTACAGCGGTGCGGCGCGGCAATCGGTGATCGACAACCCTGCCTGGATTTTCTCCGCGTAGGGCACGAACAGGCCTTTATCGGTGTAGTCCAGCAGTGCTTGGGAAAAGCGTGTTTGTTCCTGCACAACGTAATTGCGCTTTAGCAGGCGCTGTACGAAATCTCCGATGTGGCTGTAGCCCAAACGTTTGTCGAACGGCCCGTCACCGGGGTAGACGATGGCCTCGCTGGGCCCCGGCTCCAGGCTGTAGGTCAGGGCCGCGGCCAGTTGGCTGAATTCCCTGGCCTGGAGCTTGGAGGTGCGGCTTTCCCGGGCAATTGCCAGCCCCAGGAAGATCAGGCCGATCAGCAGCAACAGCCAGAACATGCGCCAGCCGTAGCGGCGTAGTGGGCGTTTTCTGGCGGGTAAAGGGGTTTGATCCACGCGGTCAGTTGGCACCAGTGCTTCACTCGAATCGGTTGGCAACAAAGCACCCATAGTCGATTGATCCATTCCACTCAGATTGATCGGACTTGTCTGAAGCTTAGACGGTGGCTGTAGGGTGTGAAGAAATTCTAGAGGCGAGATTTCTTTGTAGGGTGTGGGGTAATTATTGAGTTTTGGGTCGGATATTTCAGACACACGCGATCGTGGGCAAGCGGAGCGCCGCCCGGCCCGCTCCCACAGTTGAACGGTGGTGCGGGTGGGATTTTCATTTTTCCTCTGTGGAAACGAGCCTGCTCGCGATGGCGGCACTGAGTGGCTAGGGGTAAGGCAGTTGCTCCCTCAGATGAGGGGCGCGGCGCTGTATTTCCCTTGCCACCTGACCTGCCTGGAGGAGCCTGGGTTGAAAGGCTCAGGCCCGCCCTAGAGCCTTGGCGCTGCGTAAATTGGCCCAAGGTAGGGGCATGACGCTGCCCCTTGGCTGTGCAATACTCGCCGCCGTTTTTTCTGGCAGACAAGCCTGGCGTCTCGAAGCAAGTGTTTTTGTGTAAAAGGCTTTTGCCCCGAATTAACGCTGAAAACTGTCATTTATAGAGTGAAAAGCCCTGCTGGGAGCTTTTTATACTGCACGCCCCGCTGATCTTGCAGGTTTTGTCCTACAAGACGGGTCTGCTCACAAAGTGGATCCGGCCTGCGTACACCCGAGCCTACCGGTGCGGATGTGCGGACTCGGTGGTTCATATCCAATAACAAGACGAGGTTGTACTCCCATGCCAGTCGGCAACCCTATGCCCCACGGCGAGACCGCTCAAGGCGGCCCGCTCAAACGCGAACTCGGCGAACGGCATATTCGCCTGATGGCGCTTGGCGCCTGTATCGGCGTCGGTCTGTTCCTCGGTTCGGCCAAGGCCATTGAAATGGCCGGCCCGGCCATCATGCTGTCCTACATCATTGGTGGCCTGGCGATCCTGGTCATCATGCGCGCCCTCGGCGAGATGGCCGTGCACAACCCGGTGGCGGGCTCGTTTAGCCGTTACGCGCAAGACTACCTGGGCCCGTTGGCGGGTTTTTTGACCGGTTGGAACTACTGGTTTCTGTGGCTGGTGACCTGCGTCGCGGAAATCACCGCGGTGGCGGTGTACATGGGTGTCTGGTTCCCCGAGGTGCCGCGCTGGATCTGGGCCCTGGCGGCCCTGGTGAGCATGGGCTCGATCAACCTGATCGCGGTCAAGGCTTTCGGTGAGTTCGAGTTCTGGTTCGCCCTTATCAAGATCGTCACCATCATCGCGATGGTGGTCGGCGGTATCGGCGTGATCGCGTTCGGTTTCGGCAACGACGGTGTGGCGCTGGGGATTTCCAACCTGTGGGCCCACGGCGGCTTCATGCCCAACGGCGTGCAGGGCGTGTTGATGTCCTTGCAAATGGTGATGTTCGCCTACCTGGGCGTGGAGATGATCGGCCTGACCGCCGGTGAAGCGAAGAACCCGCGCAAGACCATTCCCGACGCCATCGGCTCGGTGTTCTGGCGGATTCTGCTGTTCTACGTCGGTGCGTTGTTCGTGATCCTGTCGATCTACCCGTGGAACGAAATCGGCACCCAGGGCAGCCCCTTCGTGATGACCTTCGAGCGCTTGGGCATCAAAACGGCGGCGGGCATCATCAACTTCGTGGTGATTACCGCAGCGCTGTCGTCGTGCAACGGTGGCATTTTCAGCACCGGGCGCATGCTCTATAGCCTGGCGCAGAACGGCCAGGCCCCGGCCGGTTTCGCCAAGACCTCGAGCAACGGTGTGCCGCGTCGCGCCTTGCTGCTGTCGATTGCCGCGCTGTTGCTGGGTGTGTTGCTCAACTACCTGGTGCCGGAAAAAGTCTTTGTCTGGGTGACCTCGATTGCCACCTTCGGCGCGATCTGGACCTGGGCCATGATCCTGCTGGCGCAGCTCAAGTTCCGCAAAAGCCTGACCCCGGCCGAGCGTGATGGCCTGAGCTATCGCATGTGGTTCTACCCGGTCAGCTCCTATGTGGCGCTGGCGTTCCTGGTGTTGGTGGTGGGCCTGATGGCGTACTTCCCGGACACCCGCATCGCGCTGTACGTCGGCCCGGTGTTCCTAGTGTTCCTGACGCTGGTGTTCTACGCGTTCAAGCTGCAACCGACTCCGGTCAAGGAGCCGGTTGCGCCTTCGGCCTGATGGGCTGACGCTGAACCCCCCCACGCGCGCCAGCCTGGGTGCGCGTGGGGGTGGTAGTCAGTTGGCCTGGCTACCTGACCCTCCCTCCACACGTTGTTGCCTCAGCAGCGCGGCTTCGGTGTAAAGCCGGACCTGGCGTTCCTTCTCCATATTTTCCTCATCGATCAGTGATTGGCGCCGTTCCAGGTAGCCTTCCGAACGTTTGTCCGTGACTTCCTTGTCCAGGATCTGGGTCCTTTGCCGGTAGGTGGCGGCGATGTGGGAGAACGGCTCGTTGGCACTGAGGAACAGGTACTCGCGCCACAGTTCGCTGAGCAGGATCGACTCGTCCGCGGCCGGGGTGTTTTGCAGGGTGCGCAGGCGTGCGCGCGCCTGCGCCAGCTCGACGTCGGTGATGTCGGTGCCGTAGAGCATCATGTCCCTGGGGTGGGGCGGTAGGTTGAACTCCGCTGCCAGCTCCGTGCGCAGGTAAAGAATGATTTCGGCGGCATCTACCGTGTCGGGGTCGACGCCGGTCATCAGGCGTCGGTCGATGTAGGTGCGGGCGATGCTGTCGACCTGGTCGAGATAAAACAGCGAGCGGCACAGCTCCAGCACTTGCTTGTCGGCCTCAGCGCTGGCGGACTGGTTCTTGGCAGCGAATTTACGTGCTTCGATTTCCATATTGATGAAGGTCAGAATCGCCCCATCGCCGCAGGTGCCCCCGGCATACACCGAATTGAACACGTTGTTGCGCAGTTCGGTGGACTCGCCCATGGCGGTGAGCAAGGCCCAGACCCGTGCGGTGATGGCTTGGCGGGTGGCGTCGCCGCCGATGAAGGGGGCGCTGGCGGTCAGGTCGCGCAGGACGCGGAAGGTATCCGCGGCCAGGGGCTGGCCTTCGACCTCCACCTGCAACAGCTGCCATAGCTCGGACCGTTGCGTGTGTTCCCCGGGGGGCACTTTTTCCAGCCACAGCGACAACGCGTCGATGGCTTCAGGCGAGTGGGCGACAGGCGCCAAGTCGTTGTTCAGGGGCGCGTGAGTACGCTCGATGTATTGGCCAAGGCGCACCAGGGTCTGTTCGCTGAAAGGGTTGCCGTGCATCAGGGTGTTGACGCTCAGGGGGGTGGCTTGGTTCAGCACGGCGTCGGGTACTTCGGTGAGCTGGTTGTCTTGCAGGTACTGGGTCAACAGGCTCGCGTGTAGCCAGCTGCCCTCGGGCCAGGTGCGGATGCCGGTCGAACGCAGATCAAGGGTTTGCAAGCGGGTCATGGCGCTCACGTCAGGCGTCATGCCCAGGGGGTTGTAGCCCAACACCAGGGTGCGCAACGCGGTCATGGTGCTCAGGCGTTGCACGGCGTTCTCATCGAGGCGGATCTGGTTGTGGTTCAGGTACAGGTCGGTGAGCCCGGTCATTTGTGTGATGCTAGTGGGCAGTTCGGTGAGGGCGCACTCCAGGGTCAGGGAGTGCAGGCTGGTGAATTTGCTTAAAAAATCGCCCAGATTGGCGAGCGGGCGACCTCCGGTGATGTGCAGGTGCTGGATGTGCTCGAAGCCGCGCGTGCCCTCGATGAAGGTCGACGGCGGTAGGTCGTTGTAGCGGCATTCAAGCCTGAGCATCGGTGTGTCGAACTCGCCGGCGTAGTACAGCTCTTCGCTTTCTCGGCGCCAGGCCCGCTGCAGTTGCTCCAGGACTTGGCGCCTACCGTGCTGGACCCTGTCGTAGCGGTCCGCGCGCTCCAGGTTATTGGCCGCAGGGCTATCGATCCACTGGTTGGTAATCACGTTCATCTGGTGGTACTCGGTACTGCGGCGTTCCAGCTCCAGCAACAGCGCCGGGGGCTCCAGGCCTTGGGCCTCGACAAAGGCGCGGGCCTGCTGCGAGGTGTAGCGGGGGAAGAGGCGCTGCACTTCACGCACCGGGTCGGGCGCGCGCTGGCCCCGGCGCGGCCACAGGCGTTCCCAGAACGGGTAAACAGTGAAGGTGCTCTCGATCGGCATGGCCGGGCGCATCCAGGGTTGCAGGTGGGGTAAGTCCAGCAGGGACTTGATCTCCACGCGTCGGTTCAGGGCCAGGTCGATGATTTTCTGGCGCAGGGCCTCTTCGGCCTGTTGCGCGGGCAGGCCCAGAGCCGTGCGGTCGCTGGCCGACAGGGTGGCCAGGATCGAAGCCAGCAGGTTGTTGCCGGTAGCGGGCGCCGGAGTCAGGGCCGCGCCCAGAGCATCCACGACCTGGTAGCCCTCGGGGCGGCGCACCAGCACCCTGGCCGTGGGCGCGGCCGGGTTGCCGGCGGTATGCAGTATTTCGCCATCCAGGCTGGCACGGCGCACTTGCAGGCGCAGGCTTGTGGGCCAGTTGGGCAATGCGTTGAGCAGATGCAGGGTGATTTTCTCGCTGTCGGCATTGCTCAACGCTTCGCGGAACAGGCCTTCGTAGGCGCGGTTAAGGCGCACGTCATGGCCGCAGCGGTGGATTTGCTCGCTCAAACGCAGGCCCACTTGGTTGCTGTCTTGCAATTGCTTGAGTTCCCTGCCCGTGGCGTGGGCCAGCACGGCTTTGACCAGGGTGTTGGGCAGTTGGGGGTGCCGGACCTTGATTTTCAACTCAAGCTCGGTGGCGTTTTTTTCGCTGCGTTCGTACAGGGTGTCGATGAGTTGGCTTTTTTCCCTGAGGGCGGCGGCCGCTACTTTACCGGCCACTTTGAGCATGCGTTCTTCAATGGACGCGGGCAGCTCACCGAGCAGGGCCTGGGTCATTTCTCTGCTGCTGATGGTCGCCCTGAGCAGCGCTGGGGTGCTGAGTTGGTGTTCGGGCACGGTGAGTTTGTGCGTGCGTGCGGGGTCGGCGTTGGGGTACTGCTGTAGCACCGCGCCATCCTGGTCGACCAGTTGCAGGACGTGGGTAGCGGGCCAGTTCGGCAGGTTGGGCAGCAACAGCAGCACCATCTGCGGGTTGGCGTTGGTGAGGGAGAACGCGTTGTGCATGGCGTCGATGAAGTTCGCCGTTTCCTGCTCCAGGCGAAAGCGCTTGCTGGTGTCGGCCAATAACGGTGGCGCCGGGACTTGGGTGGCGTGTACCTGGCGCAACAGGCGCGCCGGGGTCTGGGTGACGGCCAGGATGTCGCTGGCGGTCTGGTCGGTAAAGCTGTTGTGTTGCGCGCTCAGGCGATGGAACAACTGGGTGTCGCTCCAGGTCATCGGGTCTTCACTGGAGAGCCGCCAGGCGCCCTCGTTGTTGTGTTCCAAAGTCGGCGTCTCGATGCCCGCCTGGGAGGGGTGCTTGAGGCGCCATTTGCGCTGTGCCGCATCGAAGGTGATCTCGTAGAGCGAACCCAGCAGTGGCAGGTACTGGTGACCCTGATGCTCGAAAATTCCCCGCGAGGTGGGCCGCAGGTCGCTGGGCAAAATTACCCCTCGCTCGTACTGCGCCAGCGAGCGGCCGAGCAAGTTGATGAAGCCGCGCGCACCGCGTTGCTTGCTCATCAGGTCGCCCAGCACATTGCGCAGGGTCTGGCTGTCGTTCGCACCGCTCATGCCTAGCTCGGCGAGTTCGCGCGGGTGCAGGGCCGAGCCGAGGGCCAGGTAGAAACTGTCGGGGCCGGCGGCCGTGGGCAGCGTGCGCCCCAGGACGCTGTCATAGGCTTCATAGTGGCCTGCGCCATAGTGGCAAAGCTCAATGACCGTTGTGTCCTTCGCCGTGGGTTGGAAGGCGCTGCGGTCCGGCACCTGGGTCAGCAGCAATGGACGTTTGAACTGGCGCAGGATCAGTGCCGAAGCGAATTCGTAGGCCCATTGGTGCTGGCTGGCGTTGTATTGGCGCGGGTGGTAGAGCGCATCAATGGCGCTGTCGATTTGCAGAACGGTGCGATGGTGGTCGATCAGTTCCTTGAACGAGGAAGGCAGTGTCCCACCCCTGAGGAACTCCTCTTGCTGGCGCGGATTTAACGGCGCCTGGCGCAGCAGCACTTCCAGGTTAGCGACGGTCAACGGTGGGTTGAGGGCGCGCAGCTTGCTCAGCAGCGGTGTCACCTCGACCAGGGGGCGTGGCGCCTGGAGGGGCAGGAAGCGGCGCGCACCCTCGGCCTCGGGTAAATGTTTTTTCTCCTGGCCGGCGAAGAGGGTCAGGGCCTCGAACAACAGGTTCTGCTCCGATTCGGCCAGGGCTGCGATCTGCTGGCGGATGTCGACGATGCGCGCGCTGAGTGGGCGCGCCAGCAGGCCCGCCATGCCCAGGGCCGAGTCGGCCGGTTGCTGGCGCACAATCAGTTCAAAGAGCTGTTCGCGGGTGGCGGTTTTTTCGCTGGGGTCGTGGCGGGCGACGTAGGTCTCATCGTCGCGGCGGCGTAATTCGATGCGCTGGTGGGCGTCGGCTTCGCCATAGGCTTCGATCAACGTGCCCTGGGGGTCATAGATATCGATCCGCGTATTGCCGGGCCAGTCCGGTAGCCGGGTGAGCAGCGCCAGCACGGTACTGTCGCTGTAGGCGGGCATGTGCCCGCGCTGGGGCAGGTCGCTGATGATGCGCTGGATCAACCGATCTGCCTGTACGCGGCGCACCCCTTCGGTCAGGTTCAGCGGCGCTTCCTCGCCCTGCCACACCGCGTCGAGGGTCGCCCGGGGCGTGGCGGTGCTCTTGAGGGTTTGGGCCAGTTCGCCGAGGGGGATGGCCTGGTCGCCATCGGGCAGCAGGCGTTGCAGCAGGGCGACGTCGTCCAGGGCGTGGGTGTCATGGGGGTTGAGCTTCCAGCGCTGGGTGGAGGGGTCGAACGTTACCGTCGGCTGATAAGACGAGCCGTCTCGCGGCACCAGGGTGTAGCGTTTATTTGGCTCGTCATAGCTGATCTGCGCCACGAGCGCGCGCTCACCGTTGTGCAATTTGGCGAACGTCTTGCCGTGCAGCAGGTAGATGCCCTGGGCATTGGTCTGTTGGCCATCGAGCAAACCCTGGGCGGGGATCGCATAGGGTGTCAGGTCTGGTTTCCACAGCATGGCCTCGCCATTGGGCAGGCTGACGGCCTGTGGGTTGCCCAGGCGCATGAGGTGCTGGTTGATGCGCAACTGCTGGGCGCGCCCGGCCACAGACATCAAGCGGGCACTGATGGCCATGTCTATCAAGTCGCTCAGGGTGCTGGCCAGGGTGTCGGGCTCGCCCTTGGCCAGCTCGCTGACCCCGACCAGTGTGCTGTAGCTCAGGCTGCCCATGACGATGTATTGCAGGGCGCGCTGCACCCCGGTGAGGCCGCCAGGGACGGGAGTCAGCAGCACTCCCATGACTTCACTGGCGATGGCGGCGACCGCGTCCTTGACGGCCTGCCAGTCCACCTCCGAGCGCACGCTGGCCATGCTGCTCAGGTTGGTGTGGTAGCGCTGGAGGCTGTGGTTGGTCAGGGTGTCGAGCAGGGTACGCGGGCGTTCGGGGGTGGCATCGGTCTTAAAGCGCAGATGCTCCAGGTTGCGCTTTTCCACCAGCAGGTGAAACCCGTCATACAGCAACTCGGCCAGCCAGTTCATGCCTTCCGGGCGCGCTGAGGGGGCCAGCAGTTTGTTGAAACGGGCCAGGTCGCGCAAGGCCAGTTGCCGCGACAGCCAACCCAGGTTGCGCTTGTCGTGCCCGTCGCGCAGTTGGTTCATGAAGTCGGCAGCCGCTTGTGCGGCGTTTTCGTGGTGTTGCCAAGGGCCGCTGGGCCGCGCAGGGAAGTAGGACAGCACGCCGGCATTGTCGTCGAGCGTGAGGATCGCCAGGGGGATGGGCATGCTCTCGGTGCCGGCGAACGGGAACTCGAACAGGTCGGTGCCCAGGCTGATGGTGTCGATACCGTGGTGGGGGGTGGGGTTGTCGACCATCCTTTGCGCCACTTCGTAAAGCGGCTGGCTGATACCGGTGTGGGCTCGGTTGCGGTACGACTCCAGCAAGTCGAATTGCAAGCAGGCCTGGGTGGCGGTACGCAACAGCGCGCGCATGCGACCGCCCTGGCCCATGGCAGCGCCTAGGGTTCTTTTGAGTTGCAGGCCCAGGTCCAGGTCGCGGGCAATATCGATGAAAGCCTCGACCGAGACCGGGTCGGTGTCGGCCTCCGGGCCGCTGATATAGCTGGCCTCCACCAGGCTGTAGCCTGAGTCCTGCAAGATGTTGCGAGTAACGCCGAAGTTCAGGCACGCCGCTTCCCAGAGGGTCATCGAGCGGGTGTGGCGCTTGTAGCTGGTTTCGTCCAGCGCCCGTGAGGGGCGGTCGCTCGGCAACGCGCTGCGCGGCACACGCAACGCCTGTGTCGGGCGGGGTGGGTTCCAGGGCATGCCGTGGTCGATTTTCTCCAGGTAGTCGGTGTGGATAAAAAACGCCTCGGGATCCTTGTCACCCAGGCGCGCCCGCAGTTGCGCCAGGCCTGTGCGCTTGAACTGTTGGATCAGCGCCTGGTTTTCCTGATCCACCATCTGGAGCGCGTCCGTCGCCTCGCGCTGTAGGCGTATGTATTGGGTGCGCTGGTCGGGCGTCAGGCTGGCCATCGACGCATCGACGGCCTTCTGGATGAAGGCAAGGGTTTGCTGCTGGGCCCAGGTACTGTTGTTGTGCAGATTGCCCGAAAGGCCATTAAGGGGTTCAACGGTTGGCATGTGCCATCTCCCTGTTTGATTGAACGGTCGATGACAACAAAAACAGCCCAGGGCCAGGTGTTAACTATGTAAGGGCAGCACGTCCCGCAGCGCTTGGCGCCGTCGGTCGGAAAACACCGCCACCCTGTAAGTTCTGACAGTAGACGGCGCAGAGTTCTTGCCTCTAGGTTGGGCTTGTCGCCCGCAGGCACCCATGACCGGAGCCGCGATGAAAAGCACATGGAAAGGATTCGTCGCCTACGCCTTTATCGGCGTGGCCAATACCCTGATTCACTGGCAGATCTTCTACGTCCTGCATTCAGGCATTGGCCTGAGCCAACGGGTGAGTAACTTCACGGCCTTTTGTTTTGCCGCGTCGTTCTCGTTTTATGTGAACGCGCTTTATACGTTTGAAAGCCAGACTTCGGTGGGACGGTACTTATTGTTTATCAGTTTTATGGGGCTGTTGAGCCTAATAGTAGGTGCGGCGGGAGATTACTTCGAACTGCATGGGTTGCTGACGCTGGTGATCTTCAGTGGCGTGAGTTTGGTATGTGGTTTTTTGTTTTCCCGTTTGGTGGTGTTTCGCGAGGGTGATCGATGAATAGATATTTTTACCTTGAGCGGGAACTGAGCGGGCGGGAGGTGCTGATATTTTTTACAGTCGCGTGTTATGCCTTTATTTATCCGTTGTTACTCGCGGATTATTTTTATATCGATGACAGTTGGCGAGCTCAGCTGGCTGGGTTGGCCTGGAAAGAACAGGGCCGTATTCTCACCCAATGGCTTTATCAGGGCCTGTCGTTTACAGAGGGGGCGCCGAATATATTTCCCTTGCCTTTATTGGCTTCTACCTTGGTCATGGCGTTTGCCCTTCGGCGTTTGGTCTTTCATTATTTTCCAGCCGTCACGCTTGCCCACTGTTTTATCGTTATACCGCTTTGGTACAGCCCGTTCTTTTTGCAAAACCTGTCTTATCAATATGACGGCCCCGCGATGGCGCTGGGCGTGGCGGCGGTTATCTATGCGATGGTGATTTCGGGGCGAACGTTGCTAGGGCGAATCATTTTTCCCAGTGGGCTGTTGGCAGTGGCACTAAGTTTTTACCAGATGAATATCAATGTGTTTGTAGGGTTATGTTGTGTGGAGTTGATTCGCTGTATCAACGAACACCTGCGCATGAGCCGGGTGTGGTTGTTGATGGGCCGCAGGTTGGCCCAACTGGGGGCAGGGGTACTTATTTACTACCTGACCGCGCATCAACTGACGAACGCGGACAGAACTGCGCTACTGGCGCTGGATTCAAACTGGTTTGTGCGCATGGGCGAAAACCTGTCGCTGACCGCCTACAGGGTCGGCATGCTTTATAACGCCGGGAACACCTGGTTATGTTGGGCGCTATTGTTATTGGTGGCGGTGGGGGGCGGGTTAATGGGCGTGCGAATTGTGCGCTCGGCCAATTCAGGTGCTCATAAATTATTGTTAATGGCGGCCAGTGGTGTGGCGGTGGTGGTGTTGCTTGTTTCCGTTTCAGGCCTGGCAATGGTGTTTGAAGAGTTTAATGACGGAGCCAGGCTAATGTTGGGGTTGGGTGCGCTGCTTGTGGGTATTTTTTACCTGGCTTGGCAGGCCTTGGTTCGCATCTATGCGCCGCTGGGCTTTTTGTTAGTAGTGCCGGTCGTCGCGATGTTGTCGTTTTCATACGCCTATGGTCGGGTCTTGAATGTGCAGAAAATTTTCACCGACAGTGTCTCCCAGGGGCTGGCTGAAAGACTTTTATCCGATACCAAGTTACAACAGGTTCAGATGTTCTATATGGTCAATATCTCCACCCGGGGCTGGCTGGCCGGTGCACAGGGCTCGACCCAAGTGATACCGGCCTTGAAGTATGTATTGAATGTGAACTTTATCGTTTTGCCGGAAATGATGCCGCGTTTGGGGGCAACTAATGTGTTAACGATCAGTGAAAAGAACTTTCGCGAGAAAGTGCCGGAGCATTCGCTAAAACCAGTGGTGAGTCACAGGTTCTACGACATCTACGTGGTGGGCGCCGAAGGTTACATCTATATGAAGCCCCTCTTGCACAGCGAGCACTACAACATGAAGTTGGGGCAGTAAGTCGTGCCCTAAACATCCACAATCACCAACGTCCCATGGCTGCCCGCCAGCACGCCATGGGCCTGCCCCGCCGGCACCAGGTACAGGTTGCCCGGGCCGACTTCCACCACCGCGCCGCCAATGTCCAGGCGCAGGCAGCCGCTGATGACCAGCAGCCCTTCGTCGTAGTCGTGGGTTTCCCGTGGGTAGGCCTGTGCGTCCATGCGCAGCACCTTGATGCGCGCGGGGCCGACCTGGCCCAGTACGGTGGAGGCCCAGGGGCCCGGCAGGTGCCGGGCCAGTGCGTCGAAATCCAGTAAAGGCATGGTGTACTCCTTGTGCAACGTGCCTTCGGTGGTCCGGTTGGGCGGGGTTTTTTAGGGGAGGTCAGGCTAGCGCTTCTTCGTGGGGCTCGAAACTGTCCGCCCGGGCCATTTGCCACATACGCGAGTAGAACTCGCCGTTGACTTCGCCGGTGAGCAATTCGCCCGGTTTGAGGAACACGTGCAACTGCGAGAACAGTTTGATTTCGGTGGCCGACATGCGCCGCACCAGGTGCTTGGCCGACAGTTGCGCGGGGTGGTCCAGGCCGGCGGCGGCGAGCATCTCGGCCAGGGCCTTGAGGGTGTTGCGGTGGAAGTTGAACACGCGCTGGGCCTTGTCCGGCACCACCAGGGCGCGCTGGCGCAGGCTGTCTTGGGTGGCCACGCCCGTGGGGCACTTGTTGGTGTGGCAGCTTTGCGACTGGATGCAGCCGATGGCGAACATAAAGCCGCGCGCCGAGTTGGCCCAGTCGGCGCCGATGGCCAGCACGCTGGCGATGTCGAAGGCACTGACGATCTTGCCGCTGGCGCCCAGCTTGATCTTGTCGCGCAGGTTCAGGCCCACCAGGGTGTTGTGCACGAACAGCAGGCCTTCGCGCAGCGGCACGCCGATGTGGTCGGTGAACTCCACTGGCGCGGCGCCGGTGCCGCCCTCCTTGCCGTCGATCACGATGAAGTCTGGCAGGATCCCGGTTTCCAGCATGGCCTTGGCGATGCCCATGAACTCCCACGGGTGGCCCAGGCAGAACTTGAAGCCCACCGGCTTGCCGCCCGACAGTTCGCGCAACTGGGCGACGAAGTGCATCAGCTCGATGGGGGTGGAAAACGCGCTGTGGCGCGAGGGCGAGATGCAGTCCTCGCCCATGGGTACACCGCGGGTTTCGGCAATTTCCCGGGTGACTTTGTGTTTGGGCAGGATGCCGCCGTGGCCGGGTTTGGCGCCCTGGCTCATCTTGATTTCGATCATGCGCACTTGCGGTGTCTGCGCCTGGGCGGCGAAGCGCTCGGGGTCGAAACGGCCATCGCTGGTGCGGCAGCCGAAGTAGCCGCTGCCCAGTTCCCAGGTCAGGTCGCCGCCATGTTCGCGATGATAGGCGCTGATGCTGCCTTCGCCGGTGTCGTGGGCGAAATTGCCGAGCTTGGCGCCCTGGTTGAGGGCGCGGATGGCGTTGGCGCTCAGGGAGCCGAAACTCATGGCCGAGATGTTGAACACCGACGCCGAGTACGGCTGGGTGCACTGCGGGCCGCCGACGATCACGCGAAACCCGGCCGGGTCGCTCAACGGTGCCGGGCGCATGGAGTGGCCGATGAACTCGAAGCCTGACTGGTAGACGTCGATCAGGGTGCCGAACGGCTTGTCGGCGCTTTCATTCTTGGCCCGCGAATACACCAGGGAGCGCTGCGCGCGGGAGAAGGGCAGGGCATCGCTGTCGGATTCGAGCAGGTACTGGCGGATCTCCGGGCGAATGCCTTCGACCAGATAGCGGATGTTGCCCAGAATCGGGTAATTGCGCCGCACCGCGTGGGGGCTTTGCAGCAAGTCGAACAACCCCAACAGGCTCAACAGCCCGGTGACCAGGGCGAAGGGCCACAGCCAGTCGTGATGCAAAAAGGGCAGGCTGGCGAGTGTAAACAGCACGCACGCAGCAAAGAAGGCGTAGCGGCTCAGGAGGGACAGGCTCATACGGTTTCCTTGGGTTCGGACGCTTCGGTCGATCAACGTCGACTTGTGTTGGCCTGCCACGCAGGCCACGGCAACGCCACAGCTTACCTGTGTAGGCGCGAGCTTGCCCGCGATGGCGGCATTGCTGCCCTTAAACAGCTAATGGCATGGCAGGCGCTATCGCGGGCAGGGCCCGCTCCCACAGGGGGCGCGCATCAAGCCTCGGGCATTTGCAGGCCATGCTTGAGCAGCAGGGCGAAGGTCTGCGGGTCGACCGCTTTGCTGAACAGGTAGCCTTGCACCTCCTCGCACTGCTGGGCTTTGAGGAAGGCCAGTTGGGCCAGGGTTTCCACGCCCTCGGCGATGATGTTCAGGTTCAGGCTGCGGCCCAGGCTGATGATGGCGCCGACCAGCGCGGCGTCGTTGCTGTCGGTGCTCAGGTCGCGCACGAAGGATTGGTCGATTTTCAGCACGTCGATGGGAAACCGGCGCAAGTAGCTCAGGCTCGAATAGCCGGTGCCAAAGTCGTCGATGGCCAGGCGTACCCCCAGGTCCTTGATGGCGCGCAGGGTGGCGACGGTAGTGTCGACGTTCTGCATCAGCACGCCTTCGGTGATTTCCAGCTCCAGCAGGGTCGGGTCCAGGCCCGTTTCAGCGAGGATCTGCTCGATGCTGGCGACGAAATTGCGCTGGCGAAAGTCGATGGCCGAGACGTTCACCGACAGGCTGATGGGCGCCAGGCCCTGGGCCTGCCAGGCGCAGGCCTGGCGGCAGGCCTCGCGGAGCACCCATTTACTCAGGGGTACGATCAAGCCGCTGTCTTCGGCGACGCTGATGAAGTCCGAGGGGTAGACCCAGCCGTGGTCGGGTTTGAACCAGCGGATCAACGCCTCGGCGCCGACAATCCGCCCCGATTGCAGGTTCAGCTTGGGCTGGTAATGCAGCACGAATTCGCCCCGGGCCAGGGCCAGGCGAATACCGCTTTCGATGCCTTGCTGCTCGCGGGCCTGCTGGTTCATGGCTTCGATGAAAAAGCCGAAATCGTTGGGCGTGGACTCCTTGACGTTGCGCATGGCGGTTTCGGCTTTCTTTATCAGCGCCAGGGCATCGAAGCCGTCATCGGGATAAATGCTGATGCCCAGGCTCGCGGTCACGCTCAGGTCGTGGGCGGCGATGTGCTGCGGCGCACTGACGGCGGCCAGGAGTTTTTGCGCGATGCGCTTGGTCTGCTGGGGATGGTGGATGTCGGCGAGGATCACCACGAATTCGTCAGAGCCGTAGCGGAACACCGAGTCGGAGGCCCGCACCGTGGCCACCAGTTGCTTGCCCACGCGCTTGAGCATTTCGTCGCCGATGGGGTGGCCCAAGGCGTTGTTGATGCGTTTGAAACGGTCCAGGCCAAGGAACATCACCGCCAGTTGTTTATCGTGGCGCCGCGACAGGGCCAGGGATTGGGTCAGGCGATCGCCCAGCAGCGTACTGTTGGGCAACTCGGTGAGCACGTCGTATTGCAGTAGGTGGGAGACCTTGAGCAGCTCATGCACCCGCTCCTCGATGGTGCGCTCCAGGCTGAGCATTTTGCTCGCCGCGTCCTGGGCCATTTGCCATTTCCACGTCAGGGCGTTTGCCATCTGGCGGATTTCCAGGCTATCGAAAGGCTTTTTCAGCACCAGCAACTGGTCGCCGAACTCCAGGCGCTGGGCCATGGCTTCCCAGGTGTAGTCCGAATAGGCCGTGCACAGGGCGATTTGCAGGTGCGGGTCAACCTGCCACAGCCGTTCGATGGTCTCCAGGCCATCCCAACCCGGCGGCATCTGCATGTCGGTGAACACCATGGCATAAGGCCGGCCCTCGGCCACGGCGCGGGTCACCAGTTCCAGGGCTTCTTCGCCCTGGTAGGCCGAATCGAGCTCGAAATAGGGGCGCGGTCCCAGCGTGCCTGGGGCGGGGGCGGGCGGGGCGAGGATGTCGCGATAGTCCTGATGTATCGAAGGCGTGTCGTCGATTATCAGGATGCGCCGGTTGGTCAGCGCGGGGGCTGTTTTCATCGTGAGGGCCTGAGTACTGCAAACCTGATGCGCCTCGGACTCATAGGGCCTCCCCTCCTGATAACTGCAATGGGCCGGGCATGGCGTTTATGCGCGGGGCAGCAAGAGCATAGCCGGGGTCGTGGGCCTTCGCTGGCAGGTGCGTTCAATTTGCCACTGGGTAGCTGCAAATCCTGCGAGGCCGTGGGATATTTGCGGCTTTTCCGCCCAAGCCCAAGAGTCGCCATGCCTGCCATCATCCGTATCGCCGCCGCCCTGTTGCTAGGGCCCAATGGTCACACCCTGCTGGTGCGCAAGCGCGGCACCCAGGCCTTTATGCAGCCGGGGGGCAAGATCGACCCTGGCGAGCAGCCGTTGCAGGCCCTGGCCCGCGAGCTGTTGGAGGAACTGGGCCTGCGGATCGACCCGGCCCAGGCCCGGTATTTGGGCGTATTCTCGGCCCCGGCGGCCAATGAGCCGGGTTTTGAGGTGCAGGCTGAACTGTTCCAACTGCACATCGACGCCCCGGTGCAGCCGGCGGCGGAGATTGAAGAAGTGCAGTGGATCGACCCACTCACCGAGGGCAACCTGACGCTCGCCCCCCTGACCCGCGACCTGATCCTGCCGTTTTACCGCGACACCTTGCTCACCACTGCCTGACCTTTTTCGTACAAGGACTGCTCCATGATTCCTATTCCCGACCTGCTTGTATTCGCCGCCGCCGCGCTGTTGATGGTGCTGACGCCGGGGCCCAACATGATTTATCTGATTTCCCGTTCGATCTGCCAGGGCCGCAAGGCCGGCATCACCTCGCTGCTGGGCGTGGTGGCCGGGTTTTTCGTGCACCTGTTCGCGGCGGCGGCGGGTTTGACCGCAGTGTTCATGGCGGTGCCGATGGCCTATGAAGTGCTCAAGTGGGCGGGCGCGTTGTACTTGCTGTGGCTGGCCTGGCAGGCCCTGAAACCGGGGGCGCGTTCGCCCTTCGAGGCCCAGCAATTGCCGGCCGATTCATCGAGGAAGTTGATCCTGATGGGCTTTCTCACCAGCGCCCTGAACCCCAAGATCGCCATGTTCTACCTGTCGATCTTCCCGCAGTTCATCAACCCCGAGCACGGTTCGGTGTTCACCCAGAGCCTGATCCTGGGCATGACCCAAATCAGCGTGAGCTTCTTCGTCAACTTGCTGATCGCGGTGTTCGCCGCCGGGATCAGCGCGTGGTTCGTGCACAACCCGCTGTGGCTGGCGGTGCAGCGCTACGTCATGGGTTTTGTGCTGGCAGCCTTGGCGGTGCGTTTGATGCTGGAACAGCGGCGGGCTTGACCCCCGTCTATTACCCCACTTTCTGTGGAAGCGGGCTTTGCCCGCGATGGCGGCATGCCAGCCCCTAGAGGAACAGAGGCTGAGCGGGCCTCATCGCGGGCAGAGCCCGCTCCCACAAAAAGCCTGCTCCCACATGAGCTCTCGGGGCCGGTGGCTCAGCGCACCGCGCTCACCCCATCGAGGGTGGAGAACGAGGTGTCTTTGGCGGTGAGCAAAAAATCGCGCATGTACGGCGCGTCGAGCATGTCGGCGCGGATGCCGGCGTAGAGCGTGGCGAACAGGCCTTTTTCCCCCAGGCGCTTGGCCTTCACGTAGCCGCGCGAGCTGTATTCATGCAGCGCCCAGTGGGGCATGCCGCACACCCCCCGCCCGCTGGCCACCAGTTGCATCATCATCACCGTCAGTTCCGAGGTGCGCACCTGCGCCGGTTCGATGTCGGCCGGCTCCAGGAAACGGGTGAAGATGTCCAGGCGATCGCGTTCCACCGGGTAGGTAATCAGGGTTTCGCGCAGAAGGTCTTCGGGCACGATGTAGGCCTTGTTCGCCAGCGCATGCTGGTTGGCCACCGCGAGCATGGCTTCGTAGGTGAACAGCGGCACATAGGTGATGCCCGCCAGCTCTACCGGGTCGGAGGTCACCACCAGGTCGAGGTCGCCACGGGCCAGGGCCGGCAGCGGGGCGAAGGAGAAACCCGAGGCCAGGTCCAGTTCCACTTCCGGCCAGGCGTCGCGGAACTGGTCGATGGTGGGCATCAGCCACTGGAAGCAACTGTGGCACTCGATGGCCATGTGCAGGCGCCCGGCGGTGCCCCCGGCCAGGCGTGCGATGTCGCGCTCGGCGCCGCGCAGCAGCGGCAGGGTGGCATCGGCCAGTTGCAACAGGCGCAACCCGGCGCTGGTGAAACGCACCGGTTTGGTCTTGCGCACGAACAGCGCCATGCCCAGGCGCTCTTCCAGTTCCTTGAACTGGTGGGACAACGCCGATTGGGTCAAATGCAGGCGTTCGGCGGCTTCCACCAGGCTGTCGGCTTCGCGCAGGGCATGCAGGGTTTTCAAGTGACGGATTTCGAGCACCGCAGTCTCCATGAGTAAAACTTGTGTTCAACACGAATACATTGAGTTTGTCTCATGTTGGGTTGGGTGTCGACAATGGCGCCATCTTTTATAGGGAGCGACATCGTCATGGCACTAGCCCACAACCTCGGTTTTCCACGTATCGGCGCCGACCGCGAATTGAAAAAGGCTCTGGAGGCCTACTGGAAGGGCGACCTGACCCAGGCCGCATTGCAAGCCGTGGGCCGTGACCTGCGGGCCAAGCACTGGCAACTGCAAAAAGACGCCGGCATCGACCTGCTGCCGGTGGGCGACTTTGCCTGGTACGACCAGGTGCTGGGCCATTCCCTGGCTTTGGGGGTGATCCCCGAGCGTTTCGCCAGTGCCCTGAATGAACGCGGCCTACCGACCCTGGACACCCTGTTCGCCATGGCCCGTGGTGCCACCGCCACCTGCTGCGGCGGTGAGCACGGCCAGGCCCAGTACGCCCAGGAACTGACCAAGTGGTTCGACACCAACTACCACTACCTGGTCCCGGAGTTCAGCGCCGAGCAGACCTTCCAACTGAGCTGGGAACAGCTGTTTGACGAAGTGGCCGAAGCCCACGCCCTGGGCCACAAGGTCAAACCGGTGATTATCGGCCCGCTGACCTACCTGTGGCTGGGCAAGGCCAAGGGCAACGAGTTCGACAAGTTGGAACTGCTGGAGCGCCTGCTGCCGGTCTATAACGAAATCCTCGGCCGCCTCGCCGCCCAAGGCGTGGAATGGGTGCAGATCGACGAACCCCTCCTCACCCTGGACCTGCCCCAGGCCTGGAAAAGCGCCTTCGAGCGCGCCTACCACATCCTTCAGTACTCGCCCCTGAAAAAACTCGTGGCCACCTACTTCAGCGGCCTGCAAGACAACCTCGGGCTGGCCGTAGGCCTGCCGGTGGACGGCTTGCACATCGACACCGTGCGCGCCCCGGAACAACTGACCGCCGTACTCGACCGCTTGCCCACCTACAAGGTGCTGTCGGTGGGCCTGGTCAACGGGCGCAACGTGTGGCGCTGCGAGTTGGAAGCGGCGCTGGCACAACTTCAATTCGCCCAGGAGCGCTTTGGCGACAACCTCTGGGTCGCTGGGTCCTGCTCGCTGCTGCACAGCCCGGTGGACGTGGAGCGCGAAGACAAGCTCGACCCGGAACTCAAGAGCTGGCTGGCCTTCGCCGTGCAAAAGTGCGGGGAAATCTCGGTGCTGCGCGACGCCCTCAACGACCCGCAGGCGCCTAAGGTGCAAGCCGCCCTGGCTGACAGCCGCGCCGTGGCCGCCAGCCGTGCGCAGTCGCCGCGCATCCATAAGGCCCAGGTGCAGGCGCGGATCGCTGCGATCAAGCCTGCCGATAGCCAGCGCCACGCGCCGTTCGCCCAGCGCATCGCCTTGCAGCGCGCCCGTTTGCAATTGCCGGTGTTCCCGACCACCACCATTGGCTCTTTCCCACAGACCGCAGGGATTCGCCTGGCGCGCCAGGCCTATAAGCAAGGCAAGTTGTCGGCCAACGACTACACCGACGCCATGCACAGCGAAATCCGCCACGCCGTGCAAGTGCAGGAACGCCTGGGCCTGGACGTGCTGGTGCACGGCGAGGCCGAGCGCAACGACATGGTCGAATACTTCGCCGAGCAACTGGACGGCTACCTGTTCACTCGCTTCGGCTGGGTGCAGAGCTACGGTTCGCGCTGCGTCAAACCGGCGGTGATCTACGGCGACCTGAGCCGGCCCAAAGCCATGACCGTGGACTGGATCACCTACGCCCAGAGCCTCACCGACAAGGTGATGAAGGGCATGCTCACTGGCCCCGTGACCATGCTGATGTGGTCGTTCCCCCGCGAAGACGTGTCGCGCCAGGTGCAGGCGCAGCAACTGGCCCTGGCCCTGCGCGACGAAGTGACGGACCTGGAGAAGGCCGGGATCAAGATCGTGCAGATCGACGAAGCCGCGTTCCGCGAAGGCTTGCCGCTGCGCCGGGCGCAATGGCAGGAGTACCTGGACTGGGCGGTGCAAGCGTTCCGCCTCAGCGCCTCGGGGGTGGCCGATGAAACCCAGATCCACACCCACATGTGCTACAGCGAGTTCAACGACGTGATCGAAGCCATCGCCGCCATGGACGCCGACGTGATTACCATCGAAACCTCCCGTTCGGACATGGAGCTGCTGGAGGCCTTCGAGCAGTTCGAGTACCCCAACGACATCGGCCCGGGCGTCTACGATATCCACTCGCCACGGGTGCCAGACACCGCCGAGATGGTCAAATTGATGGCCAAGGCAGTCAAACGCATCCCCGCCGAGCGCCTGTGGGTGAACCCCGACTGCGGCCTGAAAACCCGCGCCTGGCTCGAAACCGAAGCGGCTCTGGTGAACATGGTGGCGGCGGCGCGGCAGTTGCGTAACCAGTTGGCTTAAGGGGTTCATTGTTGCGACGGGCGTCATCGCCAGCGGGCTCGCTCCCACCGAAGGCTTGTGGGCGCGAGCCCGCTCGCGGTGGCGTACGACCACTGAAGCAATCTTCATCAAACTGTCACGCAACTGTGGCAGCGCGCTGGCAAAAACATCATCAGACTCGCGTTCTACTGGGGTTCTGCGTTTCGGTGTTTTTCATGCGTGTATTGTTTTTGCTGGCCGCACTGTTGTTCGGCCTGCCTTCTTTTGCGGCCTCGCGTTGCGATGTCGCGGTGGCGACCCAACGGGTCGATCTGCCCCAGGTCAGCCTGGCCTACCAAAGTATCGGACGTGACTCGGACCCGGCCCTGCTGCTGGTGATGGGCCTGGGCGGGCAGTTGATCCACTGGCCCGACGAGGTGGTAGTTGCACTGTGCCGCCAGGGCTTTCGGGTGATCCGCTATGACAACCGCGATGTCGGCCTGAGCACTTGGCGCCAGGCGCCGGCCAGCGCCAACCTGACCTTCGAGGCCTTGCGCTACAAACTCGGCCTGCCGGTGGCGGCGCCTTATTCGCTGAGCGATATGGCAGCCGATGGCCTGGGGCTGATGGACGCGTTGCAGGTGCGCCAGTTTCACGTGCTGGGGGTGAGCATGGGCGGCATGGTGGCCCAACACATGGCCGCACTGGCGCCGCAACGGGTCGAGAGCTTGACGCTCATCATGTCCAGCTCCGGCGCCGAAGGCCTGCCGGCGCCCACGGCGGCGCTGGTGCAATTGCTGTCGCGGCGCAGTGCGCCGAACCGCGCGGTGGCGCTGGAGCAACAGGCCGACTTGCTCGCCGCCCTGGGCAGCCCGCAAGTGGCGGACGAGCGCGCCGAGTTGCTGCAACAAGCGGCGCAATCCTACGACCGGGCGTTCAACCCCCAGGGCGTGGAGCGCCAGATCATGGCCATCCTCGCCGAACCGAGCCGGGTGGCGCTGCTCAACCAACTGCGGGTGCCGACCCTGGTGGTCCACGGCACCGCCGACCCGTTGCTGCCGGTGATGCACGGCGTACACCTGGCCGCGCACATACGCGGCAGCCAGTTGGCGCTGATCCCGGGGTTGGCCCACCGTTTCCAGGAGGCCTTCAAGGCGCCGCTACTGGCGGCGGTGCTGCCCTACCTGAAACGCCATCGCCAGGACACCGGCCACTGGGCCGGCCTCGAAACCCCACCGCCGCTGTTGTTGTAGCAACCGGGCTGGCCCGGGTTTAGGGCTGCTGCGCACCCCGGCGCGGGCGAGCCCGCTGGCTACGGGGGGTCAGGCGTGCAGGCGCACCCAGACGCTGACCAGCACGGTGGCGGCCATCAGCCAGGCAACGGCGGCGACGGCCAGGGAGGCTTCCAGGCGCAGGCGATCGACCATCAGGTACAAGGTCGCCAGGTAGATGAAGTACGGGATGATCGACCACATGCCGAACACGATGGTGGTCTTCAGGTCGTCCAGGGAGCGGCCCTTGCCGACGATATAGTGGGCGATCAGGGCGAAGGTGGGAAACAGCGGCACCAGGCCGGCGATGTAGTAGTTCTTGGTCTTGGCCAGGGCGGCGAGGATCACCACCACCGCCGCGCCCAGGGCTGCCTTGAGCAATAAATCCACAGGGTTCTCGCTTAGTGGTTGAGGCCGTACTTCTTGACCTTGTCAAAGAGCGTGGTCTTGGCCATGCCCAGTTCCAGGCTGGCCTGGGTGAGGTTGCCGCCGCTGCGTTGCAGGGCGTCGTTGAGCAAGGTGCGCTCGAACGCTTCCACCGCTTCGGAAAACCCCATGCCCTGGCTGTCGCTGGGGGTGCCGGATTTTTTGAAAGCCGGCAGGCCCAGGGCGAAGCGTTCGGCGACGTTGCGCAATTCGCGCACGTTGCCCGGCCAATCGTGGCTCATCAGGCTCGACAGGGTCTGGTTGTCCAGCTCCGGCGCGGTGCGGTCAAAGCGCAGGGACGACTGCTGCAAGAAGTGCTCGAACAGTTGCAGGATGTCTTCGCGCCGCTCGCGCAGGGGCGGCAGTTCCAGGGTCACCACGTTGAGGCGGTAGTACAGGTCGCTGCGAAACTGCCCGGCGCGGCCCAGTTCATCGAGGTCGGACTTGGTGGCGGCGATCACCCGGCAATCGACCGCTACGCTCAGGTTCGAGCCCAGGCGTTCCAGGGTGCGTTCCTGCAACACCCGCAGCAGCTTGATTTGCAGGGGCAGGGGCATGCTTTCCACTTCATCGAGGAACAGCGTGCCGCCGTGGGCGTGTTCGATTTTGCCGATGCGCCGCTTGCCCGCGCCGGTGAAGGCGTTGGCCTCGTGGCCGAAGATTTCGCTTTCGAACAGGTTTTCCGGCAGGCCCCCGCAGTTGAGGGCGACGAACTGCTGGGATTGGCGGCGGCTGAAGTCGTGCAGGCAGCGCGCCACCAGCTCTTTGCCGGTGCCGGTTTCGCCTTCGATCAGCACGTTGGCCGAGGTATCGGCGACGTTGGCGATCAGTTCGCGCAAGTGCTGCATGGCCGGCGAGCGGCCGATGATCCGCCCTTCCAGGGAGTCGCGTTCGGCCAGTTGCCGGCGCAGCGCCCAGACCTCGCGGGCCAGGCTGCGCTGCTCGAGGGCGCGGCGGGCAACGTCCACCAGACGTTCGGGGGAGAAGGGTTTCTCCATGAAGTCGTAGGCGCCTTTTTGCATCGCGCCCACGGCCATGGAGATATCCCCGTGGCCGGTAATCAGCACCACCGGCAGGCTCTTGTCGCGGGCCTTGAGGCGGGTCAGCAGTTCCAGGCCATCGATGCCCGGCAGGCGGATGTCGCTGATGACGATGCCGGCGAAGTTGTCGCCGATGCGCGCCAGGGCTTCTTCGGCGCTGCCCACGCCTTCGCAGGGGATGTCTTCCAGGCTCAGGGCTTGCTGGCAGCCGAGCAGGACATGGGGGTCGTCTTCGACGATCAGCACGATGAGGTCGTTGTTCACAGCGTTCACTTGGTTCATGACGGCTCGTTCTGAGTGGGGCCGATCGCAGGCAGGCTGAGCACGAATGCCGTACCGCCGCTGGCCGGGTGTTCGACCCCCAACTGCCCGCCGGTGGCTGCGGCCAGGCTGGCCGAGAGGGTCAGGCCCAGGCCCAGGCCTTGTTCGCCGGGTTTGGTGGTGAAAAAGGGTTCGAACAAATGCTTGCGGGCCTCGGCGTCGATGCCGTGGCCGTTGTCGCGTACCCGCAAGCGGTACTTGCCGGGGCTGGCCTCGCCTTCGAGCCACAGCTGTGGCAGCGGCTGGGCCTGCATGGCGTCGAGGGCGTTGCCGATCAGGTTGACCAGGATCTGCTCCAGGCGCGTCTGGTCGATGCGCACTTGCACGTCGTCGAAGTGGCGGTGCACCTGCAGCGGCAGGGTTTCGATACGGGTGCCGAGCAGTTGCAGGGCGGCGTCCACGGCTTTGCCCAGGCTCGCCTGGCCCTGGTCGTCGCCGCGCCGGGCGAAGGCGCGCAGGCTGGCGGTGATGCGGCCCATGCGGTCGATCAATTCGTTGATGGTCTTGAGGTTGGCGCTGGCGGTGTCCAGGGCGCCGCGTTCAAGGAAGCGCACGGTGTTGCCCGACAGGGTGCGCAACGCCGCCAGGGGTTGGTTGAGCTCGTGGGCGATGCTGGTGGACATCTGGCCGATGGCCGCCAGTTTGCCAGCCTGGACCAGTTCGTCCTGGGCGCGGCGCAGGGTTTCTTCGGCCAGGCGCCGTTCGCGGATCTGCGCCTTGAGCCGTTCGTTGCTGGCGCGCAGGTTGTCGGTGCGCTCGGCGATGCGCCGTTCCAACTGGTTGTTGGCTTCCTGCAAGGCCTCGCGGGCGGCCAGGCGCGTGGCGATGACCTTGCGTCGCTCGTTCCAGGCAATCAGGAAAAACGCCACCAGGGCGAAGGCCACGGCCACCAGGATGCCCTGGTTGACGGCTTGGCGTTGCAGGTCCTGCAGGGGCGTGAGCAGGGTGAAGTTCCACGGGGTGTCGCTCAGGGGCCGGGTCTGGGACAGGTAGCTGACTTGCGTGTCCTCGGCCTCCAGCTCGGTGTTGGCGGGGAAGGTGAGCTTCTCCACGCCTTCGGCCAGGCGTTCGCGGGCCAAGGGTTGCAGCTCGTTGAGCGGAAACCAGTAGTACTGCAGGCTACGGGCTAGGCGTTCCTTGGTGTCTTCGCTCAGTGGGCGCACGGCCTTGAGCCGCCGCGCCGGGTCGCTGGAGAGGATGATGATGCCGTTCTCGTCACTGACGAAGGCCTCCAGGCGCGCCCGCTGCCAGCGTTCTTCCATGGTTTCCAGGCGCACCTTGACCACGGCCACGCCGATGATCTTGCCTTGCTCTTCCAGGCCATGGGCCAGGTAGTAGCCGGGCTCGCCGCTGGTGCTGCCGATGCCGTAGAAACGCCCGGGCTGGCCGCGCACGGCGTTCTGGAAGTAGGCGCGAAAAGACAGGTCTTCACCCAGGTAACTGTCGAAGTCGCGCCAGTTGCTGGTGGCCATCACCCGGCCCGTGGTGTCCATGATGTAGATCGCGCGGCTGCGGCTGCGCCGGTTCAGGCCTTCGAGGTAGGTGTTGACGGTCTCGCGGTGTTCGGGGCTGGGGTCGGCCAGCAGGGTGGAGACGCTGGATTCGAGCTCCAGCAGGCTGGGCAGGTAGGTGTATTTGCTGATTTCACTCTCCACCGCGCGGGCGTTGAGCTCCAGTTGCCGCTCACCGCTCTCGGCGAGGGCGCGCACGGCAAAGTGCTCGCTGACCCGATAGCCCGCAAAACCCAGGCCGATCATCAGCAGGATGACCAGGGGCGGCAGGAACAGGTGACGAATCAGGCGGGGTTTCACGGCAAGTGATGGCGGTGCGGCGCGATAAAGGGTGGGGTCGCATTTCATCACAGATGCCTTGTGGCAACCACCTGCTTGCTGGAGTACCCGGTGGGAGCGAGCCTGCTCGCGATGACGGACGCACAGCCAACCTGTTCCTTGCCATGGTCATCGCGAGCGGGCTCGCTCCCACAGAAGGAGCGAGCAAGCATGGGCTGCTTAGTGCTGCAGGATTTTCTCAAGGAAGTGCTGGGCACGTTCGGAGCGGGCGCTGATATCGCCGAAGAACTCCTCTTTCGGGCAGTCTTCGATGATCTGGCCCTGGTCCATGAAGATCACGCGGTTGGCGACTTTGCGCGCGAAGCCCATTTCGTGGGTCACGCACATCATGGTCATGCCTTCCTGAGCCAGTTGCACCATCACGTCCAGCACTTCGTTGACCATTTCCGGGTCCAGGGCCGAGGTCGGTTCGTCGAACAGCATGACGATCGGGTCCATGGCCAGGGCGCGGGCAATCGCCACCCGTTGCTGCTGGCCGCCGGAGAGCTGGCCGGGGTGCTTGTGGGCGTGGGCCGAGAGGCCGACACGCTCAAGCAGTTGCAGGCCCTTCTTGGTGGCTTCTTCCTTGCTGCGGCCCAGTACCTTGATCTGCGCGATGGTCAGGTTTTCGGTGATGGTCAGGTGCGGGAACAGCTCGAAGTGCTGGAACACCATGCCCACCCGCGAACGCAGTTTGGGCAGGTTGGTCTTGGGGTCGGCGATGGAAGTGCCGTCCACGGTGATGTCGCCTTTCTGGAAGGGTTCCAGGGCGTTCACGCACTTGATGAGGGTGGACTTGCCCGAGCCCGACGGGCCGCAGACCACCACCACTTCACCCTTCTTGACCTCGGTGCTGCAATCGGTCAGCACCTGGAAGTCCCCATACCACTTGTTGATGTTCTTGATTGAGATCATACGGCGAACCTTTTTTGCAGACGCTTGACCAGCAGCGAGGCGGCAAAGCTGATGATGAAATACACGACACCGGCAAAGATCAGGAACTCATTGGAGCGCCCGATGATATCGCCGTTGGCCCGCGAAGCATTGAGGAAGTCCACCAGGCCCACGGTGTAGACCAGCGAGGTGTCCTGGAACAGGATGATGCTCTGTTGCAGCAGCAGCGGGGTCATCTTGCGAAACGCCTGGGGCAGGATAATCAGGCGCATGGTTTGGCCGTAGCTCATGCCCAGTGCCTGGGCGGCGCCCATCTGGCCCTTGGGGATGGACTGCACGCCGGCCCGCACGATTTCGCAGAAGTACGCGGCCTCGAACATCATGAACGCCACGATGCAGGAGGTGAACGCACCGATCGGCGTGTCTTCGCCGGTGATCCAGCGCAACACGAACGGCACCGCCAGGTAGAACCAGGTGATGACCAGCAGCAGCGGGATCGAGCGGAAGTAGTTCACATAGGCGCCGGCCAGGCGTGACAGCAGCTTGCTGGACGACAGGCGCATCAGCGCCAGGATCGTGCCGAGGATGATCCCGCCGACGACGCCCAGGGCCATCAGTTGCAGGGTCATTACCATGCCGTTCCACAGGCCGGGCAGGGCGGGGATGATGCCGCTGAAATCGAAGTCCATTATTTACCCCCCACGGAGATCAGGCCGGGCACCGCGACTTTCTTCTCGACCAGGCGCATCAACAGCATGAGGCTCATGTTCAGGGTGAAGTAGATCAGGGTCGCCAGGGTGAAGGCTTCAAACAGGTTGGCGGAGAACTCGGCGGTCTGTTTGGTTTGCGCCAGCAACTCCATCAGGCCGATCAGCGAGGCCACGGAGGAGTTCTTGAAGACGTTGAGGAATTCCGAGGTGAGCGGCGGAATGATGATCCGGTAGGCCTGGGGCAGCAGCACGTTCCAGTAGATCTGCGGCAGCTTGAAGCCCATGGCGCGGGCGGCCGCTTCCTGGCCTCGGGGCAACGCCTGGATACCGGTGCGCACTTGCTCGCACACCCGGGCGGCGGTGAACAGGCCCAAGCACACGACCACGCTCAGGTAGGCCGAAGTGGTCGGGTTGAGGTCTTGCTTGTACCAGTCCTGCAAGTCTTGCGGCAGCAGGTCGGGCACCAGGAAGTACCAGATAAACAGCTGCACCAGCAGCGGCACGTTACGAAACAGTTCCACGTAGCAGGTGGCGATACCCGACACCAGCCGGTTCGGCACGGTGCGCATGACGCCCAGGATAGAGCCCAATGTCAGGGCAACGATCCAGGCCACGATGGCGATGGCGATGGTCCAGCCCAGCCCGGAGATGAACCAGTCGAGATACGTCTCGCTGCCCACGCCGGTGGACTTGAAGAACACGCCCCAATCCCAGTTGTAATTCATCAGGGTCTCCCCTCAGTTCGATCGATGTACAAGCACCCGCTTGGGGAAAATCCTTTCCCGCCTGACGCAAAGCGCCAGACACACACGATCGGCTCGAAAACCACCGGGTCGAGTGTTCCAAAAAATACCAGCAGGTAGTAGCGGACACCCGGGGGAGCGTTAGCCCCCTCGGGATGTAAGGTTAGTCAGGAATCAGGATTTTTTTGCGTCAGATTTATCGTCAGCCGCTTTATCGGTTGGCGTGGCGATCAGCGCCTTGAGCTCGTCGCTCATTGGGAAGTTCAGGTTCAGGCCCTTAGGTGGGATAGGCGCTTGGAACCACTTGTCGTAGATCTTGTTGATTTCGCCAGACTTGTAGGTCGCGACGATGGCGTCGTCCACGGCTTTCTTGAACGGGGCATCGCCCTTACGCACCATGCAGCCGTAGATTTCGTAGGACTGCGCGGTGCCGGTCACGGCCCAGTCGCCAGGCTTCTTGGCCTTGGCCATTTCGCCGGCGAGCAGGGCGTCGTCCATCATGAAGGCCACTGCGCGGCCGCTTTCGAGCATCTGGAAGGATTCGCCGTGGTCTTTGGCGGAAATGACGTTCATGCCCATCTGCTTGTCGGCGTTCATCGCCTTGAGGATGCGCTCGGACGTGGTGCCGGCGGTGGTCACGACGTTCTTGCCCTTGAGGTCAGGGAAGTCCTTATAGGTCGAGTCCTTTTTGGACAGCAGGCGCGTACCGATCTCGAAAATGCCTACCGAGAAATCAACCTGCTGCTGGCGCTCGACGTTGTTGGTGGTGGAGCCGCATTCCACGTCCACGGTGCCGTTCTGCACCAGCGGGATACGGGTTTGCGAAGTGACCAGGTTGTACTTGACCTTCAGGTCCGGGATGTCCAGGTCTTTCTTGATGGCTTCGACGATGGCCAGTTGGATGTCGTGGGAGTAGCCAACCGGTTTGCCGGAAGCATCCGCGATGTAGGAAAACGGGATGGAAGCGTCACGGTGCCCGAGGGTGATGGTGCCGGACTCTTTGATCTTCTTCAGTGTGCCGGTGAGTTCGGCAGCGAAAACTGGAGTGCTAATCAGTGCGGCAGCGATGGCTGCGCCCAGAAGATGGGGAACGATACGCATCAAATTTTCCTCGACATTGTTTTTTTTATGGAGCCGGTACACCGGCCCTTTATATGTACTGCGAACACCGCGGTGGCCGTTAAGAGTGATGGCACTACGGACATTCGTGCAGGAGTGTAGAGCATGAGTCGTGCCAGACCCGCTGATTTAGGTCAAAACCGCGATTCTCAAGGCAGTGGAGTGCGTGCAGGGCCGATGGTTCAGATGAACTATCCGGTTAACCGAATCAGGCATAGTGATGCGTTCGGAAAGCCGAACGGGTTTCGCCTGTGGCAGCCTGCCGGCGATAGGGCTGGTACGACCGACACACCTCTGCCCGCAGAAATACCGTCATGGCCAGCAGGTTCGCTGCCACCCGAGGCGAGCCGTTGTTCACAAAAAAGCCCCCGGACCACAAGGTCAGGGGGCTTTTGCCGACGCGGGCCGGGCCTCAGGCCGCTTCGATCTTGCTGCGGTGCTGTTCGACCTTGCTCAGGTAGTCCGCCAGTTTCTGCTGTTCCTCGGCACTGGTGAACAGGCCCAGCTTGCTGCGCCGCCACAGGATGTCGTGGGCGCTGGTGGCCCATTCTTCGCTGCACAGGTAATCGACTTCACGGGTGTAGAGCCCGCCGCCCAGGTGTTCGCCCAGGTCGCTCAGTTGCTGCACGCCTTCGAGCAGGCGCCAGGTGCGGCTGCCGTAGGTGCTGGCCCAGCGTCGGGCGAGGTCAGTGGGCAGCCAGCCGAACTGGTCGCGTATCAGCGCGGCCAGGGCCTGCGGGGTGCTCATGTCTTCGCCGCCGGGCAGGGTGGCGGTGGCGGTCCAGCTCGGGCGGATGTTCTTGAAGAACGGCGCCAACTGGGCCAAAGCCGACTCGGCCAATTTGCGGTAGGTGGTCAGCTTGCCGCCGAATACCGACAGCAGGGGGGCTTCGTCCGCAGCGCCGGACAGTGCCAGGGTGTAGTCGCGAGTCACGGCGGACGGGTTGTCCGATTCGTCGTTGCACAGTGGGCGCACGCCGGAATAGCTGTGGCGGATATCGTCTCGGCTCAATTGCTTCTTGAAGTGGGCATTGACCACGTTCAGCAGGTAGTCGGTTTCGCCTTCGGTGATCGCCACTTTTGCTGGATCGCCCGTGTATTCACGGTCGGTGGTGCCAATCAGGGTGAACTGGTTGAGGTAGGGGATGGTGAAGACGATGCGCTGGTCTTCGTTTTGCAGAATGTGCGCGTGCTCGCCTTCGTACAGCTTGGGCACGATCAGGTGGCTGCCCTGGATCAGGCGGATGCCGTAGGGCGATTCCAGCTTCAAATCATCCTTGATGAATTTGGCCACCCAAGGGCCGGCTGCATTCACCAGGGCCTTGGCGCGGATCGATAGCAGGCTGCCATCGGCGCGCTCCAGGTGCAGGTGCCACAGGCCCTTGCTGCGCCGGGCGCTGACGCAACGGGTCTGGGTGTGCACATGGGCGCCTTTCTCGCGGGCGGCCATGGCGTTGAGCACCACCAGGCGTGCGTCGTCGACCCAGCAGTCGGAATACTCGAAGCCTTTGGTGATGGTGCTTTTAAGTGGGCTGTCGGCGCCGAACTTGAGGCTTTTGGAACCGGCCAGTTGTTCGCGCTTGCCCAGGTTGTCGTAGAGGAACAGGCCGGCGCGGATCATCCACGCCGGGCGCAGGTGCGGGCGATGGGGCAGCACGAAGCGCATCTGCTTGACGATGTGTGGCGCTTTGGCCAGCAGCACTTCGCGCTCGGCCAGGGCTTCGCGCACCAGGCGGAATTCGTAGTGTTCGAGGTAGCGCAGGCCGCCGTGGATCAGTTTGCTGCTGGCCGAGGAGGTGTGGCTGGCCAGGTCGTCCTTTTCGCAAAGGAACACCGACAGGCCGCGACCCGCTGCATCCGCCGCGATGCCGACACCGTTGATCCCGCCGCCAATTACGGCAACGTCATAGACTTCGGCAAGGGGTGAAGCAGGCAAGGTAGAAGCGGTCATGGGCTGGCCTCGCGATCTTTTATGATCGGTTTGTATTTGAAATCGAACATTAATGTTCATTTGCGAAAATGGTAGCCCATAAACGCGGCCACAGCCAGCCGCTTTCGATTGAAAAAACTCATCGAAGGAGGAGAAAGGAAAAATTATGAACATGGGGTGGGGTGTCGGGGGGATCTCTGTCGCGGGCGAGCGCAGCGCCGCCCGGCCCGGTGCGCGCTCACAGAGGCTTAACGCGGGCCGTGACAGCGGTTAAAGCGTCACACCACTTCCAGCCGCACCTTGTGCTGGTTAAGCAGTTGGGTCAGGGCGGGGACGGGTTGCTGGTCGGTGACCAGGCAATCGACCAGGCTGATGGGGCCCAGGCGAATCATGGCATTGCGCCCGAATTTGCTGGAGTCGGCGGCCAGGATCACTTGCCGGGCATTGGCGATGATCGCCTGGGACACCCGCACTTCCTGGTAGTCGAAGTCCAGCAGGCTGCCGTCTTCGTCGATGCCGCTGATGCCCACCAGGGCGAAATCGACCTTGAACTGGTTGATGAAATCCACGCTGGCCTGGCCCACCACGCCGCCGTCGCGGCGCACGTTGCCGCCGGTGAGCAGCACGTCGAAGTCGTCCTTGGCGCTGAGCATCATTGCCACGTTGAGGTTGTTGGTGATGATTTTCAGGTGGTTGTGGTTGAGCAGTGCCCGGGCGATGGATTCGGTGGTGGTGCCGATGTTGATGAACAGCGAGGCGTGGTCGGGGATCTGCGCGGCAATGGCTTCGCCGATACGTTGTTTCTCGTCGCGCATCTGGTCGGCGCGCATGGCGTAGGCGGTGTTTTCGACACTGGAGTCATAGGCCGCGCCGCCGTGGTAGCGGCGCAGCAGGTGGGCTTCGGCGAGTTGGTTGATGTCGCGGCGAATGGTCTGCGGGGTGACGACGAATAACTGGGCCATTTCCTCGATACTCACGTAGCCGCGTTCGCGGACCAGTTCGAGGATTTGCTGCTGGCGGGGAGGCAGATTCATGGGGCGTCCTTGGGGCTGCCGGGCAAAATTTGCCCATGATGCCGCAGGAATTGGCTCCCGGCCAGTTGCGTGCCTTTAGGCGTCCTGTTCGGCGCCTTCGTGGGGTTCCCAGTCGCGGGTGCGGCTCACGGCTTTTTTCCAGCCAGCGTAGAGCTTCTCCTTGGCCGCTTCGTCCAGTTGCGGCTCGAACTCACGCTCGATCACCGCTTTGCCGCGCAACTCGTCCAGGCTGCCCCAGAACCCGCAGGCCAGGCCTGCCAGGTAGGCGGCGCCCAGGGCCGTGGTTTCGCGCATTTGCGGGCGCTCGACCAGGGTGCCGAGGATGTCGGACTGGAACTGCATGAGGAAGTTGTTGGCCACCGCGCCGCCGTCCACGCGCAGGGCCTTGAGGCGCTCGCCGGAATCCTGCTGCATGGCGTCGAGCACGTCGCGGGTCTGGAAGGCGATGGACTCCAGTGCAGCGCGGATGATGTGGTCCACGCGCACGCCGCGGGTCAGGCCGAACAGTGCGCCACGGGCGTAGGGGTCCCAGTAGGGCGCGCCGAGGCCGGTGAAGGCCGGCACCAGGTACACGCCGTTGCTGTCCTTGACCTTGTTGGCGAAGTATTCGGTGTCGTGGGCGTCGTTGATGATCTTCAGTTCATCGCGCAGCCATTGCACGGTGGAGCCGCCGTTGAACACCGCGCCTTCGAGGGCGTAGGCCACTTCGCCGCGCGGGCCGCAGGCGATGGTGGTGAGCATGCCGTGGCTGGACTTGACCGCTTTGTCGCCGGTGTTCATCAGCAGGAAGCAACCGGTGCCGTAGGTGTTTTTCGCCTGGCCCGGCTCCACGCACATCTGGCCGAACAGGGCGGCCTGCTGGTCGCCGGCGATGCCGCCGATGGCGATGCCGCTTTTGGTGCGGCCGTAGATCTCGGAGGAGGATTTGACCTCGGGCAGCATCTGGCGCGGGATGTCGAGGATTTCGAGCATCTTGGCGTCCCACTCCAGGGTATGGATGTTGAACAGTAGGGTGCGCGAGGCGTTGGTGTAGTCGGTGACGTGGGTCTTGCCGCCGGTGAATTTCCAGATCAGCCAGCTATCGACGGTGCCGAACAGCAGCTCGCCGTTGCGTGCCCGTTCGCGGCTGCCTTCGACGTTGTCCAGGATCCACTTGAGTTTGGTGCCGGAGAAGTACGGGTCGGTGACCAGGCCCGTGGTGTCGCTGATGTATTGTTCGTGGCCGTCGCGCTTGAGCTGCTGGCAGATCTCGGTGCTGCGCCGGCACTGCCAGACGATGGCGTTGTAGATCGGCCGGCCGGTGTTTTTGTCCCAGACCACGGTGGTTTCGCGCTGGTTGGTGATGCCGATGGCGGCGACCTGGTCATGGTGCAGGCCGGCCTGGGCCAGGGCCTCGACCATCACCGCGCTCTGGGTGGCGAAGATTTCCATCGGGTCGTGCTCGACCCAGCCAGCCTGCGGGTAGTGCTGGACGAATTCGCGTTGGGCGGTGCACACCACGTTGGCGTCACGATCGAAGATGATCGCCCGCGAACTGGTCGTGCCCTGGTCAAGGGCAATGATGTAGTTCTTATTCTCAATGTCGGTCATGTCGATTGCCTTGGAATAAATAGGAGTTCAATTCGGATGGTGCGGGCCGCTACGTTGGCAGCGCGGCCCGGCCATCGGTGTCAGGAGGCGCGAACCTTGCCGTCAGCGGCGGGTTCGGCCTCCATCACAACAGGTGCGGCACTGGGCAGATGGCGGGCAATCATCCCGCGATAAACGCCAGCACCGAGGCAGGCACCGATGATCGGCGCAAAAATTGGAATCAGGAAGTACGGAATATCGCGCCCGCCGGTGAAGGCAATGTCGCCCCAACCGGTGAAAAACGTCATCAGTTTAGGCCCGAAATCTCGCGCCGGATTCATCGCGAACCCGGTCAGCGGGCCCATGGCGCTGCCGATCACGGCGATCAGCAGGCCAATCAGCAAAGGCGCCATGGCCCCGCGTGGCAAGCCGTTGTTGTCGTCGGTGAGGGCCATGATGACGCCCATCAGGATGGCCGTGATGATGACTTCCACCAGGAACGCCTGGGCCGTAGACAGCGCCGGGTGCGGGTAGGTGGAGAACACCGAGGCCAACTCCAGGCTGGCCTGGCTGCCGCGTACCATCTGGTGGCTTTGTTCGAAATCGAAGAACAGGTTGCTGTACAGCGTGTACACCAACAGGGCGGCGCAGAAGGCGCCCGCGACCTGGGCGAAGATGTAGAAGGGCAGTTTGCGCTTTTCAAAGTCGGCGAACAGGCACAGCGCAATGCTGACCGCAGGGTTCAGATGCGCACCGGAAACCCCGGCCGTGAGGTAGATCGCCATGCTCACGCCGATCCCCCAGATGATGCTGATTTCCCACAGGCCGAAGCTGGCACCCGCGACCTTGAGCGCGGCAACGCAACCGGTGCCGAAGAAAATCAACAGGGCCGTTCCCAGGAACTCGGCCATGCATTGGCCCGAGAGCGAAGGTTGTTGTAGAGCAGTCGTCATCGAAAACCTCGTTTTTTTTGTTGTCTGGCGCTTTGCCTAATGACCAAAGCGCGATGTGCACCTGCGTAAGGATCCCCATCCGAACACAGGCTTACTGCCGGGTACTGCTTTTTATCTTGGGTAATATATTCAGAATCGAAAAAATATAGACAAGAAACACTGCTGTCAAAGGTCGAAAGTGAACTATTGGTCATTATTTAACTATTAGTTGTATGAATGATTCCAGCCAGGGCGTGCGTGTCGACTTTTGTGGTCACGCCCTAGGGGGCCTCGCGGCGGGGCTTAAGGGCTGTGGTAGAGCCTTTTACCCGTCGATCACCTAGAATCGGGCGTCTGTTTTTTCTGCCCTTCGCCCGGTTTGGAGCTGCCATGACCCCCGCATTGGATTTGTTGAAAAAAGTTCGCGCCGAACATCGCATCCACAGTTACGAACATGACCCCAAGGCGACCTCCTACGGCTTGGAGGCAGTGGAAAAACTGGCGTTGGCCCCGGCCCAGGTGTTCAAAACCCTGCTGGCGGCCAGTGAAAAAGGCGAGTTGTTGGTGGCGGTGGTGCCGGTGGCGGGCACCCTGGACCTCAAAGGGCTGGCCCACGCGGCGGGAGTGAAGAAAGTCGAGATGGCCGACCCGGCGGCGGCGCAGCGTTCCACCGGCTACCTATTGGGCGGCATCAGCCCCTTGGGGCAGAAGAAGCGCCTGCGTACGTTTATCGATAACTCGGCCCAGCCCCAGGCGAGCATTTTTGTCAGTGCCGGGCGCCGTGGCCTGGAGGTGGAGTTGGCACCGGCGGTGCTGGCCGAGCACACCCAGGCCACGTTCGCCGATATCGGCCGCCCCTGACCCAGGCTGTATGGCGTAAATCGGGCCGATCTGTCTCTGGTCGGCCGTTGCGCCGGGCGCCATGCTCGCTCACTTCACAATGAGGAGAAGAGCGATGGCCCTTGAGTTCTATCAGGTCGATGCATTCAGCGATCGGCCGTTCGCGGGCAACCCGGCGATGGTCTACCGCCTTGAGCAGTGGTTGAGTGATGAGTTGATGCAGAACATCGCCGCCGAGCACAACCTGGCCGAAACCGCATTCGTGGTGCGCCAGGGCGCAGGCTGGCATATCCGCTGGTTTACCCCCGCTACCGAAGTGCCGCTGTGCGGCCATGCCACCCTGGCCAGCGCCCATGTGCTGTTCGAGATCTATAAAGAGCCGGCCGAGCGCCTGGAATTTGCCAGCCAGTCCGGGCCTTTGAGCGTTACCCGCGAAGGCGACCGTTTGTGGCTGGATTTCCCGCTGATCGAGCCGCGCCCGATTGAAGCCAGCGCCGCGATCGAGACCGCGTTGGGGCTCAAGCCCCTGCAGGTGTGGGAATCCAACGAGTTGTTGGTGGTGCTGGAGTCGGAGCAAGCGGTGCGCGATTGCCAACCGGACATGGCGGCCCTGGCGCAATTGCCGTGGTTGGGCGCGATCGTCACCGCCCGGGGCAGCGGCCACGATTTCGTTTCGCGTTACTTCGCCCCGGCCATCGGTATCGACGAAGACCCGGTCACCGGCTCCACCCATTGCCTGTTGATCCCTTACTGGGCCGAACGCCTGGGCAAGGCCGAGCTGAACGCCTATCAGTGCTCGGCGCGTGGAGGGGCGTTGTTCTGTCGCCTGGAAGGCGAGCGGGTGAAGATCGGCGGGCAGGCGCGGTTGGTGGCACGCGGCACGCTGTTGATCGACGTGGCGTAGCAAGCTTGCTTGCTACGCCTCTCGGCTCCTAGCTGGCGGTGCTATAGCGCCGCACACCCGATTCCTCGGCGCGAATCTGCGCCGCCATGCTGCCGCTGGCCTGGAACAGCACCAGGTGCTCGGCCGCCACGCGAATTCCCACATCCGCGCCAACCTGGTGGTCGGCGTGGCTGGGGAAGATCGATTCCAACTGGCTGCCGGTGGGCAGTTGCAAACGGTACAGAGTCGAGGCGCCGAGGAAGGTTTTGCCGACGATCCGCGCCTGGAGGGCGCTGTCCGGGGCGTAGACGATGTCGTCCGGGCGCAGCAGTACGTCCACCGCGCCGCCGGTCGGCCAGGTGTAGGCGCGGTTGCCGCGCAGCAGGCCGAGTTCGGTTTGCACCGACTCCGGGGTGTCGAGTTGGCCGCGAATGAAGTACCCCTGGCCGATAAAACTCGCGACAAAAGGCGTCAGCGGTTCGTGGTAGAGGTTGTAGGGCGTATCCCATTGCTCCAGGCGCCCCTCCTTGAACACGCCCACGTGGTCGCTGACGGCGAAGGCTTCTTCCTGGTCATGGGTGACCAGGATCGCGCTGGTGCCACGGCTTTTGAGGATGTCCCGCACTTCGTGGCTGAGCTTGCGCCGCAGCTCACCGTCGAGGTTGGAGAACGGCTCGTCGAGCAGCAGTAATTGCGGTTCCGGCGCCAGGGCGCGGGCCAGGGCGACGCGCTGTTGCTGGCCGCCGGACAACTCGTGGGGGAAGCGCTTGCCGAGGTTTTTCAGGTTGACCAGTTCCAGCAACTCCTCCACCACCCGCTGTTTTTGCGGGTGCTTGCGGATACCGAAGGCAATGTTTTCGGCCACGCTCAGGTGCGGAAACAGCGCGTAGTCCTGGAACACCATACCGATGCGACGTTTCTCCGGCGCCAGGGTGAAACCGGCACTGGAGATGACTTCGCCGGCCAGGCTGATATCGCCTTCGTGCACCGGCTCGAAACCGGCAATGGCCCGCAGGGTGGTGGTCTTGCCGCAACCGGAAGAGCCGAGCAGGCAGCCGATGTCGCCGGCGTTGAGGTGCAGGTTGAGGTTCTGCACCACCCGTTGATCCTGATAGCCGCAAGCGAGGTTGCGCAGGTTAAGCAGTAGTGGCTGGCTCATGCGTGGTGGTACGACGGTGGCACCAGGAACTCGAGCAGAGCCTTTTGTGCGTGGAGGCGGTTTTCTGCCTGGTCCCAGGCCACCGAGCGTGGGTCGTCAAGCAGGTCGACGCTGATTTCTTCGCCCCGGTGGGCGGGCAGGCAATGCATGAACAGGACGTCCTCGGCAGCGGTGTCGAGCAGGGCGCGATTGACCTGGAACGGGGCGAACAGCTTGAGGCGCTTGGCGGTTTCTTCTTCCTGGCCCATGGAGGTCCAGACATCGGTGCTCACCAGGTGCGCGCCGCGGACCGCTTCGCGCGGGTCACGCACGATGGTCACCCGCGCACCGGCCTTGGCCACGAACTCGGGGTTGGGTTCGTAGCCTTCGGGGCAGGCGATGCGCAATTGGAAGTCGAATTGGATCGCCGCTTCTATATAGCTGTTGCACATATTGTTGCCGTCGCCGATCCAGGCCACGGTTTTGCCCTGGATCGAGCCGCGATGTTCGAGGAACGTCTGCATATCGGCGAGCAACTGGCACGGGTGCAGGTCGTCGGACAGGCCATTGATGACCGGCACGCGGGAGTTGGCGGCGAATTCGGTGAGGGTGCTGTGGGCGAAGGTGCGGATCATCACCGCGTCCAGCATGCGCGACATGACGATGGCGCAATCGCCGATCGGCTCGCCACGGCCCAATTGGGTGTCGCGCGGCGAAAGGAAGATCGCCTGGCCGCCGAGCTGGATCATGCCGGCCTCGAAAGAGAGGCGGGTGCGGGTCGAGGACTTCTCGAAGATCATTCCCAGAACGCGGTTTTTCAGGGGCTCGAAGAGAACGCCGCGGTTACGCAGGTCCTTCAACTCGATGCCGCGACGGATCACGCTGACCAGCTCTTCGGGCGTGCAATCCATCAGGGAGAGAAAGTGCCTTGCGCTCATCATTAACTACCTTTTTGCAACGGACCGCAGATGCTCAAAGCCTTGTTTAATTTAGAAAACGGGCGAGACCTGCGGCGAAAGCCGCACGGGGCGACGAAATGGGGAAAGGCGCGATACTGACATTAAATGTCGCGTTTTTCCAATAGGGCTAAGGTTTTGGGCGTTTTGCAGGGGCGACCGAGTGGTCGCGAGGGGCATTTGTACACTGCGCCCCTGCGCCTTGGCAAACAAGGCGGGGCTTGGCCGGTATCGGCTGGCCTGATGCCGCTCGATTCACAAGGCGAACGTCTCTGGTGCGCGGGGCGTTCTGGCACCATAGTTTTGGCTTTGCAGCCCGTTGCGGGTTGCCCGAACACAACAAGAGACTGGCCATGACCAAGACTCTCCATCACCGTGCCTGCCACCTGTGCGAAGCCATTTGCGGCTTGACCATCGAGACCACCACCGAGGACGGCGCCGCGCCGCGTATCACCTCGATCAAGGGCGATGCCCTGGACACCTTCAGCCGTGGCCATATCTGCCCCAAAGCCGTGGCGCTGCAAGACATCCAGAATGACCCGGACCGCTTGCGCCAACCCATGCGCCGCGTCGGCAACCAGTGGCAGGCCATCGGCTGGGCCGAGGCCTTCGCCCTGGTGGCCGAGCGTTTGGCGGCGATTCAGGCGCGCCATGGGGCCAACGCGGTGGCGGTGTACCAGGGCAACCCCAGCGTGCACAACTATGGGCTGATGACCCATAGCAACTACTTCCTTGGCTTGCTCAAGACCCGCAATCGCTTCTCCGCGACTTCGGTGGACCAGTTGCCCCATCACTTGAGCAGCTACCTGATGTACGGCCACGGCTTTCTGCTGCCGATCCCGGACATCGACCACACCGATTTCATGCTGATCCTGGGGGCTAATCCGCTGGCGTCCAACGGCAGCATCATGACCGTGCCGGACGTGGAAAAACGCCTCAAAGCCATCCAGGCTCGCGGCGGCAAAGTCGTGGTCGTCGATCCGCGGCGCAGCGAAACCGCAGCCATGGCCGACCAGCACCTGTTCGTGCGCCCCGGCGGCGATGCGGCGTTGTTGTTTGGCGTGCTCAACACCTTGTTTGAAGAAGGCCTGACCCGCGACAGCCACTTGCCGGTGGACGGCTTGCCCGAGGTGCGCGCGGCCATCAGCCGGTTCGGTCCCGAGGCGATGAGCCCACTGTGCGCGGTGCCGGCGGCGCAGATCCGCCAGTTGGCCCGGGACTTCGCCGCAGCCCCCTCGGCGGTCTGCTATGGGCGCATGGGCGTCTCGACCCAGGCCTTCGGCACCTTGTGCCATTGGCTGGTGCAGCTCATCAACTTGGTGACCGGCAACCTCGACCGGGTCGGCGGCGCACTGTGCACCGAGCCGGCGGTGGACCTGGTGGCATCCACCTCGGGCGGGCATTTCAACCAGTGGCAGAGCCGGGTCTCGGGGCTGGCCGAATACGGCGGTGAACTGCCGGTTTCGGCCCTGGCCGAAGAGATGCTCACCGAAGGCGAGGGCCAGGTGCGGGCGCTGATTACCGTGGCCGGCAACCCGGTGCTGTCCACCCCCAACGGCCGGCAACTGGAGCAGGCGCTCGATGGCCTGGAGTTCATGGTCAGTGTCGATCTGTATATCAACGAAACCACCCGTTATGCCGACCTGATCCTGCCGTCCACGTCCTCGCTGGAGAACGATCACTACGACACCACGTTCAATATGTTCGCGGTGCGCAACGTCAGCCGTTTCAACCGGGCGATCCTGCCCAAGCCCGATGGCGCGCTGCATGACTGGGAGATCTTTGTCGGCCTGGCCCAGGCGTTCGCCGCCCATACGGGCAAAGAGCTCAAGCCGACCATGGCCCCGGCGCAGATGATCGACCGGGGCTTGCGGGCGGGCCGTTATGGCGATGGCGCGGCGCAACAGTTGTCTCTCGCCACGCTGCTCGACCACCCCCATGGCGTAGACCTGGGGGCGCTCAAAGCCAACCTCGCCCCGCGGCTGAAAACCGCCAACCAGCGCATTCAGGCCGCGCCCGCGCAGATGCTCGCCGACCTGCAGCGCTTTGCCGCGTTACAGGCACCGGCGGCCGATGAGCTGCTGATGATCGGGCGGCGCCATGTGCGCAGCAATAATTCGTGGATGCACAACTACCATCGCCTGGTTAAAGGCAAGCCGCGCCACCAGTTGCTGATGAATCCCGACGACTTGGCGCACCGTGGCCTGAGCGACGGCCAGCGGGTGCGCATCAGCTCGCGCATTGGCGCCATCGAGGTGGAGGTGCTGGCCAGTGCCGACATGATGCCGGGTGTGGTCAGCCTGCCCCACGGTTGGGGCCATGCGCGCCCCGGCGTACAAATGGAAATCGCCAGCGGCCAACCGGGGGCCAGTGCCAACGACTTGACCGATGAACGGCAACTGGATCACCTGTCCGGCAACGCGGCGCTCAACGGCGTGCCGGTAACCGTGGTGGCGGCTTGATGGCGGTTGGTCGGTGACGGCACTGGGAGACCGAGCATAGGGCTCGGCTTTCCGTTACAATGCGCCACCGTGCCGACCCTGAGTCGGAAAGTTCAGCCGAGGTGCTTCATGGATATCATCGAAACTATTAAAGAGCAGATCGCCAACAACACCGTTCTGCTTTACATGAAAGGCTCGCCGAATGCCCCGCAGTGCGGCTTCTCGGCCAAAGCGGCCCAGGCCGTCATGGGCTGTGGCGAAAAGTTCGCATACGTGGACATCCTGCAGAACCCGGAAATCCGCGCCAACCTGCCTAAGTACGCCAACTGGCCAACCTTTCCACAACTGTGGGTGGGCGGTGAACTGGTCGGCGGTAGCGACATCATGACCGAGATGGCCGCAGACGGTTCGTTGCAGACCACCATCAAGGCCGCCGTTGAAAAAGCGGCCGCTGGCAAGACCGAAGCCTGATTGCTTCTGCGGGAACGGGCCCTTCCGGTCCCGCAGACGTTTCACGGCGAGCCTGGATTGAAGGCAATAAAAAGCCCCGCTTCTTCATATAAGAGAGCGGGGCTTTTTTATTGAGGCTAACTTGGGTTATTCACCCATCTGCGATTGCAGATAGTTCTCAATACCTACTTTGTCGATCAGGCCAAGTTGAGTTTCCAGCCAGTCGATATGTTCTTCTTCCGATTCCAGGATATCTTCGAGCAACTCGCGGCTGCCGAAATCGCCAGAGACTTCGCAGTGGGCGATGGCGGCCTTGAGGTCGGCGTGGCCGGTCTTCTCGATCCGCAGGTCGCACTCCAGCATTTCCTTGGTGTGCTCGCCGATGTGCAGCTTGCCCAGGTCTTGCACGTTAGGCAGGCCTTCGAGGAACAGGATGCGCTTGATGAGCTTGTCCGCATGCTTCATCTCATCGATGGATTCTTTGTACTCATGCTTGCCGAGTTTGTTCAGGCCCCAATCTTCGTACATGCGGGCATGCAGGAAGTATTGATTGATCGCGACCAGCTCATTGGCAAGGATCTTGTTGAGATGTTGAATGACTGTCACGTCGCCTTTCATGGTGGGGCCCTGTCCTTTATTCGCGGTATATAAAATGGAGTTTGAGCTGCGTACTCATAAGTGTCAAACCTAAGTTGTTGAATAATAAATGAAAATTAATCGGAATAAGAATGTTTGTGTTCCGCGTCTGAACGCTAAGCGGTTGAATTATGGGCATAAAAAAACCGGACACTAAGTCCGGTTCTTTGAAATGCGTTAGTTATGCGACGGAAAATTCCACAGGGTAGGGAATCGCCGCACGGCTGCTTTGCAGCTCGGTGAGGGTTTCACGTACCACTTGCTTGGCGAGGCAGGCGCATTTTCCGCATTGGCTGGCGACGCCGGTGGCTTGGCGTACTTCGCGGTAGCTGCAGCAACCTTCGTAGATGGCGTCGCGGATTTTTCCGTCGGTGACGCCGGTGCACAGGCAGACATACATATAGGAGAACCGTCGCAAGGTTGTGGCTCAATTGGGACGGATCTTAATGTTAACGAGAATGATTGTCAAAGTTGTTTCTGTGGGGCAATACCCGGCTTGAGGTTTTGCCCGACGAACGGGCGCAACAGGTCGAGTGCCCGCTTTTGAGGCGCTTTTCAAAAACCGCTAAGGACAGGGCAAAGTCGCGGTGTATGATGGTCGGTCCTTGCGAAGGGAGATCGAGTCACAGGCCTGTCGCTTATCCGTGGCAGGCTGGGCGCGATCTCGTCCTTTAACTCCATCACACCAGGAGATATCCAATGAGCGTACTCGTCGGCAAACCAGCCCCAGACTTCACCGTTCCCGCCGTACTCGGCAATGGCGAAATCGTTGACAGCTTTACCCTGTCCTCGGCCATCAAAGGCAAATACGGCCTGGTGTTCTTCTACCCGCTGGACTTCACCTTCGTCTGCCCATCCGAGCTGATTGCTCTGGATCACCGCATGGACGATTTCAAGGCACGTAACGTTGAAGTCGTTGCCGTTTCCATCGACTCCCACTTCACCCACAACGCCTGGCGCAACACTGCCATCAATGATGGCGGCATCGGCAAAGTCAAATACACCATGGCTGCCGACATGAAGCACGACATCGCCAAAGCCTACGACGTTGAATCCGAAGGCGGCGTAGCGTTCCGTGGCGCGTTTCTGATCGACGACAAGGGCGTTGTCCGCTCCCAGATCATCAACGACCTGCCGCTGGGCCGTAACATGGAAGAGTTGATCCGTCTGGTTGACGCGCTGCAATTCCACGAAGAGCACGGCGAAGTCTGCCCGGCCAACTGGAAAAAAGGCGACAAGGGCATGAACGCTTCGCCAGAAGGCGTTGCAGCGTACCTGACCGAAAACGCCGGCAAGCTGTAAACCTAGATAGCCAAGTCGCCCCCGCAGGCCTCAGGGCTGCGGGAGCGGCTCTTTGGTATCTATGACGCCTCGGGCCTTATCGGCCCGGGGCGTTTTTGGTTGTAGGCACCACTGCCTCAGCTCCCCCCAAGTCTTCAGGCTTAACCTTCGGCGCGTGTAAGCCTAGGCTTACTCTTTCGTAGGTGTTTGGTTTTTTATTAGCCGGTAGATGCCTATTTTTTCCTGATGTGTTTTTTATCTTATTGATTTATAGGTTTATTTTTTTTGTTTGCGGTGGATTAAGCCAAGCAGTCCGCTCTCCGTGGCCGATTGTTCTCGGCGCAGAACCCATTAGTATCAGAACTGTGTCAACGGACAGACACAGCCTTCAAGGAAGAGGGTTTAAGGACATCGCAGGACGCGATTCATCAGGACGATGAAAAGGAACACAGGGATTAGGGAAAAAATGTGGGCGGGTCAAACCGCCCCTTTTTTTGCCTGCGAAAAAGTACACGCAAGCCAAATCCGGGGCAGCAAAAAGGCCCGCAAGGGGCCTTTTCGGTGGACGCGCGGTAATCAGCGTTCCAGATCCTTGATCTTGCCTTTGACGCCATCCCACTTTTCGGCATCGGGCAAAGATTCTTTCTTTTCCGTAATGTTGGGCCAGATTTCCGCCAGCTCAACGTTCAACTGGATGAACTCCTGCATATCTTCGGGCACTTCATCTTCGCTGAAGATGGCCACGGCCGGGCATTCTGGCTCGCAGAGTGCGCAGTCGATGCACTCATCCGGGTGAATCACCAGGAAGTTCGGGCCTTCGTAAAAGCAGTCCACCGGACAGACTTCTACGCAGTCGGTGTACTTGCACTTGATGCAGTTGTCGGTGACGACGAAGGTCATTCTAATTTTCTCCTCAGGCGGCGGCTGCGAGCCCTTCCAAGACGGGCTCGCGAGGGTTGGGAGCGATAGTCTGCGAGTCAGGCTAATGGCCACGCAGCATCCCAAACCGCGCGAGAGTCTATCAGCTTGCACGCCCGTGCGTTAGACCCGAGTCTTCAGTGCATAGAGCAATTCGAGCGCTTTTCGCGGAGTCAAGTCGTCCAGGTCAAGTTTGGCCAATTCATCCAGCACCGGATGGGGCAGGCTGGCGAACATGTCGCTTTGTTGCGGAGGCGCGGGCTTGCCTTTGGTCGGCTTGGGCGCTTCATGGGGCAGGCTGGTGGTCTCCAGACGGCTCAGGTGTTCGCGTGCCCGCGTAATGACCTCGCTGGGCACGCCCGCCAGTTGCGCCACCGCCAGGCCATAACTCTGGCTGGCCGGCCCTGGCAGTACGTGGTGGAGGAACACGATGCGCTCGTTATGTTCGGTGGCGTTGAGGTGGACGTTGGCCACCAGCGGCTCGTTTTCCGGTAGGACGGTCAGCTCGAAATAGTGGGTGGCGAACAGCGTATAGGCGCGCAAATGGGCCAGGCGTTCGGCCGCAGCCCACGCGAGGGACAAACCGTCAAAGGTGCTGGTACCGCGGCCAACCTCGTCCATCAGCACCAGGCTGCGTTCGGTGGCGTTGTGCAGGATGTTCGCGGTTTCGCTCATTTCCACCATGAAGGTCGAGCGCCCGCCGGCCAGGTCGTCGCTGGAACCGATGCGGGTGAAGATGCGGTCCACCAGTGACAGCTCGCAACTGGCCGCCGGGACGAAGCTGCCGATGTGGGCCAGCAGCACGATCAGCGCTGTTTGCCGCATATAGGTGGATTTACCGCCCATGTTCGGCCCGGTTATCACCAGCATGCGGGTGCTGTCGTCCAGGCTCAGGTCGTTGGCCACGAAAGGCGTGGTCAGTACTTGCTCCACCACCGGGTGGCGGCCCTGGGTGATGCGCATGCACGGCTCGCTGACAAAGCGCGGGCAGTTCAAGTCCAGGTTCAGTGCCCGCTCGGCCAGGTTGCTCAGCACATCCAGCTCGGCCAGGGCGGCGGCGGTGTCTTGCAGCGGCGGTAATTGGCCGATCAGGTCTTCGAGCAGGGCTTCATAGAGCATTTTTTCCCGGGCCAGGGCGCGACTCTTGGCCGATAGCGCCTTGTCCTCGAAGGCCTTGAGTTCCGGGGTGATAAAGCGTTCGGCGCCTTTGAGAGTCTGGCGGCGGATGTAGTCGGCGGGTGCCGATTCGGCTTGCTTGCTGGGCAGCTCGATAAAGTAGCCGTGAATACGGTTGTAGCCGACTTTCAGGTTGGCCAGGCCGGTGCGGGCCTTTTCCCGGGCTTCGAGGTCGATCAGAAACTGCCCGGCGTTCTCACTCAGGGATTGCAGTTCGTCGAGTTCGCTGTCGTAGCCGGTTTTCAGCACGCCGCCGTCGCGGATTACGGCGGGCGGGTTGTCGATGATGGCTTTTTCCAGCAGCGCCGCCAGTTCCGGGTAGGTGCTGGTGGTGTGCGCCAATTGGCTCAGGTGCGGGGCTTCCAGCTCGGTCATGGCCACTTGCAACTGCGGCAGCGCGCCCAGGGCATCGCGCAGGCGCGCCAAGTCCCGTGGGCGCGCGTTACGCAGGCCGATCCGCGCCAGGATCCGCTCGATATCGCCGATTTCCTTGAGCTGCGGTTGCAGCTTCTCAAAGCGATAACCGTCCAGCAGGCAGGTGATCGAGCTCTGGCGCGCCTGCAAGACCTGCAGGTCGCGCAGTGGGCGATTCAGCCAGCGGGTCAGCAGGCGGCTGCCCATGGCGGTCTGGCAACGGTCGACCACCGATTGCAGGGTGTTGTCGCGCCCGCCGGCCAGGTTGGTGTCCAGCTCCAGGTTGCGACGGCTGGCACCGTCGAGCACCACGGTGTCGTCCAGGCGTTCGTGGCGCAGGCTGCGCAAGTGGGGCAGGGCGGTGCGCTGGGTTTCCTTGGCATAACTGAGCAGGCACCCGGCGGCGCCGATGGCCAGGGTCAGGTTCTCGCAACCAAAGCCCTTGAGGTCCTGGGTGGAAAACTGCTGGCACAGGCTCTTGAACGCCGAGTCGCGCTCGAAATCCCACGGCGCGCGACGGCGCACGCCACGGCGCTTCTCGGCCGGCAGGTCCTTGGGCCAATCGTCGGGGATCAGCAGTTCCACCGGGTTGACCCGCTCCAACTCCGCCAACAGGTTTTCCCAGCCCTTGATCTCCAGCACGGTGAAGTTGCCGCTGGTGATGTCCAGCACCGCCAGGCCGAACAAACGCTCATCGCCCAACAACGCGGCAATCAGGTTGTCGCGGCGCTCATCCAGCAACGCCTCGTCACTGACCGTGCCCGGGGTAATGATGCGCACCACTTGGCGGTCCACCGGGCCTTTGCTGGTTGCCGGGTCGCCGACCTGCTCGCAGATCACCACCGACTCGCCCAGCTTGACCAGTTTGGCCAGGTAGCCTTCGGCGGCGTGATAAGGGATCCCGCACATTGGAATCGCCTGCCCCGCCGACTGCCCGCGGGCGGTCAGGGTGATATCCAGCAATTTCGCGGCTTTCTTCGCATCTTCGTAGAAGATCTCGTAGAAATCGCCCATGCGGTAGAACATCAACTGGTCGGGGTGCTGATTTTTCAGGCGCCAGTATTGCTGCATCATCGGGGTGTGCGCGGACAGATCGGAGGTCGTTTTGCTCATCGGATATTCAGGCGGATTCGTCGAAAGTGGTGGGGCAAAGGGGCTGTCTGGCCCGGCTTTTCGCAATGGGCGCAAGGTTACCATGGGCGGTCGGCCACACGCAGGCGCCAAGGGGTAAGTCCTTTGTGAATATTCATGCACGCTTTATGCATAAAAATGCAAATTGGCATTTGTCATCGGCGCGTAGAACCCTCACTATGCGCGTTATGCAAAAACGCAACGTATCTATCGTCTTAAGAGAGCTGCTCGATAGCCACGGGATCTCCCCTACGGAGCTTCACCGTCGCACGGGTGTGCCTCAATCCACTCTGTCGCGGATTCTCGGCGGCAAGATTGTCGACCCTTCGGACAAGCACATCTCCAAGCTCGCCGAGTATTTTCGCGTGAGCACCGAACAGTTGCGCGGGCGTGTGCCGATTGCGCCTGCACGGGACGCGGCCCTCGATGGGCAGCATGCGGAACTCAAGGACATAAGTTTGTGGGACGACGACACCCCGCTCGATGACGACGAGGTGTCCGTGCCCTTTCTTCGCGAGGTTGAATTGGCAGCAGGATCAGGAAGATTCGTCATTGAGGAGAGCGAGCGCTCTAGCCTGCGCTTCGGCAAACGCAGCCTGCGCCACAACGGTGTGCAGTTCGACCAGGCCAAGTGCGTGACCGTGCGCGGTAATAGCATGCTGCCGGTACTGCGCGACGGCGCGACGGTGGGGGTCAATGCCGGGAAGTCGTCCATTGGCGACATCATCGACGGCGACCTGTACGCCATCAACCACAATGGCCAGTTGCGCGTAAAGCAGCTGTATCGCCTGCCCACCGGGATCCGCCTGCGCAGCTTCAACCGCGATGAACATCCGGATGAGGACTACAGCTTCCAGGAGATCCAGGATGAGCAGATCGTCATCCTTGGCCACGTCTTCTGGTGGGGCATGTACGCCCGTTAACCACTCCCACGTCAGATAAAACCCGCCGCCGTGCGGGTTTTTTTTCGCCGATTGAAAACTATCCAGGCCTTTGTTTGCGGGCTTTTTATGCGCCAGTGCATTCTCTACGCATAAATAAATGCATTTATGCATTGACTGTATATGCATACATGCATAGTCTTTGTCTCAAGCCGCCCGACAACGGCTTGCAACGACGCTCTTTAGTTCCATGGCAAAGGCAGCGATGAACTGGCCTCAACAGTTCAGAGGGTTGGCAACTGACCCGGGTGTGCAGCGTAAAGCACCGTAAGCAGTTATCCGGCGGACAGGGTCGCGGTCGGAGGAACAATTTGAATGGATCCGTACCGCGCCAGTCGCGCCGAAAGATCAAGGACCGCATTTTCAAAAGCCTGGGTGACCGGGCTTTTGGCAATGCCTACCGCATCCCTCTACCCGAGCGCCCATCAATTGAAGGAGGCGTGACATGACAAACGAGCAACAAGCGTTGCTGGACATGCCGCTCTGGCTGGTCATCGCCCTGGCCTTGCTGGGCGGCGTCAGCGGCGAAATGTGGCGCGCCGACAAGGAGGGCGCCCGCGGCTGGTCGCTGCTGCGCCGCCTCGCCCTGCGCTCCGGCGCCTGCGTGGTGTGCGGCGTTTCGGCCTTCATGCTGCTGTACGCCGCCGGCACGTCTATCTGGACCGCATGCGCCATTGGCTGCCTCACCGCGATGGCCGGCGCCGATGTGGCGATTGGCTTGTACGAACGCTGGGCGGCGCGGCGCATGGGGGTGTGTGAAGTGCCGCCGCGCACCCCCAGTGACGATCGATAGCGCCACCCCGGCCCAACCCTTTTCCTGGCCCCAGCCCGCCCCGCGCGGGTCGTTCACTTCCTGGTAACCCCCATGAAAATCAGCCCAATCCTCACTCAACTACGTGACTACTGCCCCAGCCTCGCCCAACGGGTATCGGTGGGGATCGACCCACCGGTCCTGCAATCGCCCACCCCAGTGCAAACCCCCTGTGCCCTGGTCCGTGGGTTGGGTGACCGCGCCGCTGAGAACCAGGCGCAAAACGCCACGTGCCAGATCATCCGCGACCGCTTCGCCGTGCTGCTGGTGGTAGACGCCACCCAAGGCGCCGCCGCTCTGGATCAATTGCATGAGTTGCGTGCCGAGGTTTGGCGCGCGCTCGTAGGGTTTCGGCCGGGTAGCGGTTATGCGGGGGTCGAGTACGGCGGCGGCGAGTGGCTGGCGCTGGATGCACAGCGCGGGCTGTATCAGCTGGATTTTTTCGCCGAGTGTCAGTTGGGCCGCCGCCAGGCCAAGGACCCGGCGCAGACCTGGCAAGAGCATGAATTGGACGGCTTGCCGTCTTTGTCCGGGGTCACGGTGCGGGTCGATGCCATCGACCCGGCCGACCCCAACCTGCAACGTCCCGGCCCCGACGGGCGCCTGGAAGTGGTTTTTTCTGGAGAGTTGAACCCATGAGCAAACGCATCACCGTGCTACCGGCCCCTGGCCGGGTTGTACCGGACCCGGAGGCGGGCGACCTGTTGCCCACCGAAGGCCGCGAAGTGTCCGACAGCGCTTGGTGGCGTCGCCGCCTGGCGGATGGCGATATCACCACTAAAGCCGTGAAAGCGGCCAAACCACAGGAAGCCCAATAATGGCGATCGGATTCAGCAACATCCCGGCGGACCTGCGTGTTCCGCTGTTCTATGCGGAAATGGACAACTCGGCGGCCAACAGTGCCTCTTCGAGCATGCGCCGCTTGATCGTGGCCCAGGTCAACGACGACGTGACCGGCCCGGAAGTGGGCAGCCTGGTGCTGGTGCCTAGCCTGGCACTGGCAAAGAAAATCGCCGGCCAGGGCTCGATGCTGGCGGCGATGTACGAGGCCTGGCGCAAGACCGACCCGGTGGGCGAGGTCTGGTGCCTGCCACTGCGCAACGCTACCGGCAGTGCGGCCAAGGCTGAGTTGAAACTGACCGGCACGGCCACTGAAGCCGGCCTGCTCAACCTGTATGTGGGCGGCGCCCGGGTGCAGGCCGCCATCGTCAATGGCGCCACCGCCGTGCAAGCGGCCACGGCCCTGGCCCTGAAAATCAACGCAGCGGCGGATTTGCCGGTGCTGGCCACGGCGGTGGAGGGCGTGGTCAAGCTCAGCGCCAAGTGGACTGGCGACAGTGGCAATGACATCAGCCTGCAATTCAATCGCCTGGGCAAAAGCAATGGCGAAGACACCCCGGCGGGCCTGACGATTGCCATCACCAAAATGGCCGGCGGCGTCGGCGTGCCGGACCAGGTCGCGGCATTGGCGGCGTTGGGGGATGAGCCGTTCGAGTTCATCTGCCTGCCGTGGTCGGATGTGGCCACCCTCAATGCCTGGCAGGGGGCGATGAATGACAGTTCGGGGCGCTGGTCTTGGGCTAAGCAGTTGTTCGGCCATGTCTATACCGCCAAGCGCGGCACGGTGGGGACGTTGGTCGCCGCCGGCCAGACCCGCAACGACCAGCACATGACCATTCAGGCGCTGGAACCCGGTGTGCCGCAACCCTTCTGGGTTCAGGCGGCAGCGCTGGCGGCGCGCACAGCGGTGTTCATCTCGGCCGACGCCAGCCGCCCGACCCAAAGCGGCAGCCTGCCGGGCCTGGACCCGGCGCCGGCCAGTGAGCGGTTCACCCTGACCGAGCGCCAGTCGCTGCTCAGCTACGGCATCGCCACGGCGTACTACGAGGGCGGTTACCTGCGCATTCAGCGGGCGATCACCACCTATCAGAAAAACGCCTACGGCCAGGCAGACAATTCCTACCTGGACAGCGAAACCATGCACCAGTCGGCCTTTATCGTGCGCCGCCTGCAAAGTGTGATGACCAGCAAGTACGGGCGCCATAAGTTGGCCAGCGATGGCACGCGGTTCGGCGCCGGCCAGCCCATCGTCACGCCCAGCACCCTGCGCGGCGAGCTGATTGCCCAGTACGCCAAGCTCGAACAGGAAGGCCACGTGGAAAACGCCGAGTTGTTCGCCGAGCACTTGATTGTGGAGCGCGACAGCCAGGACCCGAGCCGGGTCAATGTGCTGTTCCCGCCCGACTACATCAATGGCCTGCGGGTGTTTGCCCTGCTCAACCAATTCCGCCTGCAGTACGACGCGGCCGCCTAAGGCGCTTCGCCACACCGCTATTTTTCAGCCCGCCGCGCGCGGGCTTACTTTTTTTGGGAGAAACATCATGGGTCAACTGATTGCAGGCACCTGCTACGTCAAGGTCGACGGCGCGCAACTGACCATCAGTGGCGGCTGCGAAGCCCCGCTGATGGCGGTCAAACGCGAAACCGTGGTGCCGGGTTTCTACAAGGAAACCGACATCGCGCCATCGTTCAAGGTCACGGCGCTGTACACCCCGGACTTCCCGCTCAAACCGTTGATCGCGGGCGTCGATATGACCGTCACCTGCGAGTTCAGCAACGGCAAGGTCTATGTGCTGGCCGGTGCTTACCTGGTGGAAGAACCGGTGGCCAAGGGCGACGACGCGACCATCGAACTCAAGTTCGAAGGCATCAAGGGGACTTGGCAATGAGCGACACGGTGAAGTTGCGCGTGGCCATTGAGGCCCACGGCGAGCCGCTGGGCGAACTCACCCTGCGCCGCCCGACGGTGCAGGAAGTGCGCGCCATCAAGGCGTTGCCCTACAAGATCGACAAAAGCGAGGAGGTCAGCCTGGACATGGACGTGGCGGCTAAATACATCGCGGTGTGCGCAGGCATCCCGCCATCCTCGGTCAACCAACTGGACCTGGCGGACCTCAACGGCCTGAGTTGGGCCGTCGCCGGTTTTTTCATGAGTGCGGCATCGCCACCGTCGCCGACCTGATCGCGGTGGCCTACGACCTGGCCTGGTTCTGGAAGGTTGACCCCGAACAGATGATGGCCAGGTCGCTGGATGTGCTGCGCGAGTCTCTACAGCAGGCACAACGGATCAACGCAATGGCACAGGTGCAGTGATGGCAGACACAGCAAAAGTAGAACGGCGCGCGGTGCTGTTGACCGGCATCGACCAGTTATCGCCCAAACTCGCAGGGCTGCGGGCGACCGTCGAGCGCTTCCAGCAGAACCTGGCGGACACCGGCCTGGGCACGCTGGACGTGGCCGGGTTGGTCAAGGGTGAGGGGTTGGCCGCGCCCTTTGTCGACGGTGTGCGCTCGGCTTTGGCGTTTCAAGAACAGGTGGCGCAGGTCAACCGCAGCACCCAGGGCCTGGAACTGCCTCGGTTACCGGCGGATACGGCGCAAGCGCTGAATGCGTTCGGCGACAGTACCCAGCGTGTCTCGGTGGCGTTCGGCGCGGCGTTGTTGCCGGCGGTGAGCGCCGTGGCGGTGGGGTTCGAGCCGCTGTTGGCGGGCGTGGCCCAGGTGCTGGTGGACAACCCCCAACTGGTGCAAGGCCTGGCGAGCGGTGTGGGGGCGTTTACCGCGATTCAAGGGGCGGTCGCCGGCGCGTCCCAGGCGTTGGAACTGGCCAGCCTCGCCCTGGGCGCCACGCCTTTCACCCTGATTGCCATGGGCATTGCCCTGGCGGCGGGGTTGATCGTGGCGAACTGGCAACCGCTGTCGGCGTTTTTTGTCGGGCTATGGCAGAAAATCGCCCCCGTGGTGCTGCCCATGGCCGCGTTTTTCAAAACCCTGTTCGCCTTCACGCCCATGGTGCAGGTGTTGGCCAACTGGGGGCCGATCAGCGGGTTCCTCGCCAGCCTCTGGCAAGGCATCAGCACGGCGGCCCAGGGCTTGATGGACGGTTTGAAAAGCCTGTTCAGCTTCAGCCCACTGGGCCTGGTGATGGCCAACTGGACACCGCTGACCGGGCTCTTCGCAGCTCTCTGGGCATTGCTCCAGGCCCTGGCGGTGCCGGTCATGGGGTTCTTGCGCGAGCTGTTCAACTGGTCGCCGTTGGGCTTGGTGATTGCCAATTGGGGCAGCATCGGCGAGGTGTTCAGCGCGCTCTGGGGCGGTATCCAGGCGCAAGCCCTGGCGATGTATGCGGTGCTTGGCAGTGTTTTCGACTGGTCGCCCCTGGGGCTGATTACCCAGCACTGGGAGCCGATCACTGAATGGTTCGCCAGTTGGTGGCAAAAGCTGCAAGGCGTGCTCGCACCCTTTCGGGAAATGCTCGGCGGCAGCGTCGGTGGTTTTATCGCCAAGATCACCGGGGAGGTCCAAGGCCTCACCGAACAGCAACTCAAGCGCAACCAACAAGGCGAGGGCGCGCCAGCAGCGGGTTTTTTCGGCGCCAGTGCCAGCACATCAGCGCCGTCGCTGACCGCATCCAGCCATCTGCCCCAGGGCGCCAGCGCACTGGTGCAGCAAAGCGCCGCCAACAACCGCGCGCAGGTGGAGGGCGGCTTGACGGTGCGCTTTGAAAACGCACCGCCCGGCCTGCGGGTCGACCCGCCCCGTAGCAACCAACCGGGCCTGAACCTGACGCCGCGCGTCGGTTATCGCTCCCTGTCTTTAGGAGGTTCCAATGAGCTGGCGTGATCGTTTGTTGCCGGCGTCTTTTCGCGGCGTGGGGTTTTGGGTTGACCAGGCGAAAACCCCGGTGGGCCACAAGGGCCAGTTGCACGAATACCCACAACGGGACCAGCCGTTCTTTGAAGGCTTGGGGCAGCAGGCCAAAGTCCATGACCTGACGGCGTTTATCGTCGGTGCCGATTGCCTGGAGCAGCGCGACCTGTTGCTCCAGGCGTTGGAGCAGGGCAGTGGCGAACTGGTGCACCCGTGGTTGGGGCGCATGCAGGTCAAGGTAGGCGAATGCGACATGACCCAGGCCCGCCAGGACGGCGGCTTGGTGACGTTCGCCTTGAAGTTCTACCCCGACCGGCCCCTGCAGTTTCCCACGGCCACGGTCAATACCCGCCAGCAGTTGCTGCTGGCGGCGCACAGCCTGCTCGGCTCGGCCCTGCGCCGCTTCGAGCTGGCGATGGCGCTGGTCAGGCAGGCGCGCATCGGTGTGCTGGCCCTGCGCAATGGCCTGGCGACGGTGTACCAGGTGATCGAGCAGCACTTTGCGCCGCTGGTGGCCCTGTATGCCGACGTTCATGCCCTGGTCAACGGCATCAAGGATTTGCCGCGGCAGTTGAGCGCCGAGTTCAAGGGGTTGCTGGGGGACCTCAAGGACCTCGAGGATTTCGCCCGCGGCGGCTATCGCGGGGTGATCGCCGGGGTGTCCCAGCAGGTTGACGCGGTGAGGCTGATCGACGCGCCGCAGTTGACCACCGGCAAGGACAGCATCGCCGCCGCCCAGGCGACGGCGAACCTGGTGCAGGACGCCTTGCTGGTGCAGATCGCCCACTGGCTGGCGGCGCTGCCGGTGGCCACCAATGCCGTGCCCTTGAACGCCACGCCGTCCCTGGCGCAGCAGGCGCTGCGCCCGGTGCAACGCCTGGAAGTGCCGGTGGCCGACGATGTGCTGGCCCTGCGCGAGGCGCTCAACGAAGCGCTGTGGCAAGCCGCCCTCAAGGCCGATGCCGAGCATTACCAGGCCCTGAGCGCCTTGCGCCAGCAGGTGTTCAGGCACCTGACGGCGGTGGCCTCCTCCGGTGTGCGCTTGATAACGCTGTCGCCGATGCAGAGCCTGCCGGCCCTGGTGCTGGCGTATCAGCGCTTTGGCGACGCCACGCGGGTGGGGGAGGTGGTGCAGCGCAACCGCGTGCCCCACCCGGGTTTCTTGCCGCCCACCGACCTTAAAGTCGCCCGGGAGTAAGCCATGACCGACCTGGAAAATACCGTCACCCTGACCGTGGACGGTCTGGATTATGGCGGCTGGAAAAGCGTGCAAATCAGCGCCGACCTAGAGCGTCAGTTCCGCTCCTTTACCCTCGCCATCACCTGGCAGTGGCCGGGCCAGACCCTGGCAGTGCCCATCCGCCCCGGCGCCCGCTGCCAGGTGCGGATCGGCTGCGACCTGGTGCTGAGCGGCCATGTCTACAAGGCGCCGGTCAGCTACGACGGCCGGCAGATCAGCCTGAGCATCGAAGGCAGTTCCACCACCCAGGACCTGGTGGACTGCGCCGCAATCAACCGTCCCGGCCAGTGGCGCGAGCAGAGTGTGTTGAGCATCGTCCAGGCCCTGGCCGCGCCCTATGGCGTGGGCGTGGTCAGCGAGATCGCCCAGACCGCACGCTTGCGCAGCCACAGCATCGTGCCTGGTGAAACCGTGTTCCAGTCCATCGACCGCTTGCTGACCCTGTACCGGGTGTTTTCCACCGACGATGCCCAGGGTCGTGTGGTGTTGGCGCAGCCCGGTAGCGCCGGGCGTGCGGCCGATGCCCTGGAACTGGGCAAGAACATCCTCTCGGCCAGCGCGGCGATGGATTACACCTCGGTGTTTTCCGAGTACCGGGTGATCGGCCAGCACAAGGGTGACGATCGCCAAAGCGGCAGTGCCGTGGCGGAAGTCGCGGGCCTGGCCACGGACGGCCGGGCGCCGCGCAAACGGGTCACGGTCATCAGCGAACCCACGCAACTGACGGCAGAGCTGGCCCAGCAGCGCGCCGACTGGGAATGCGCCACCCGCAGCGCCAAGGCGTTGGCCGCCACCTACAGCGTGCAGGGCTGGCGGCAAACCAATGGCGCCCTGTGGCGCCACAACAGCCTGGTGCGGGTGATCGACCCGGTACTGGGTTTTGACCAGGACATGCTGATCTCCAAGGTCACCTGGTCGCTGTCCGAACGCGGTGCCATCAGCACCCTGAGCGTGGCGCCGCCCCATAGCTTCGACGCCAGCCCGGCACTGCCCGCGGCCCGCTGAACCCCTCACAAGGAAACCCCCATGAGCCTACTGACACGCCTGTTGGCGCGCGGCACCGTGGTGCTCGCCAACTCGGCGAGCAAACTGCAATCGCTGCAAATGCGCCTCACCGCTGGCGAAGTGAACGATGACATGGAGCACTTTGAGCCCTACGGTTTTACCAGCCACCCGCTGGCCGGGGCCGAAGGCATCGCCACCTTTCTGGGCGGCGACCGCTCCCACGCGGTGGTGCTGGTGGTGGCTGACCGCCGCTACCGCCTCAAGGCCCTGGCGCCGGGCGAAGTGGCGATCTACACCGACGAAGGCGACAAGGTCCACTTCAAGCGCGGGCGCATCATCGATATCGATACCCACACCTTGAACATCCGCGCGGCCACGGCGGTAAACATCGACACGCCGACCCTGACCCAGAGCGGCAAGATCGTCTCCCAAGGCGACCAGATCGCCGGTGGTATCAGCCAAATCAAGCACGTTCACCTCAATGTACAACCGGGCAGGGGCCAGACCAGTGCCCCGGCGGGGGACGCGTGATGGTGCTGCTCAACGACCTCCACAGCGCCTTGACCCGCGCCGTGCTTATCAGCCTGTTCACTTGGCGCCGCGCGGCGGCTGACGATGCCCTCGATGACGAGGAGCGTTTCGGCTGGTGGGGCGACAGTTTTCCCACGGTGGCCGATGACCGCATCGGCTCGCGGCTGTGGTTGCTGCGCCGGGTCAAGTTGACCCGCCAGACCCAGGGCGACGCCGAGTTCTATGCCCGGCAAGCCTTGCAATGGCTGATCGACGACGGCCACGTGAGCGCCATCGACATCCGCACCGAACGCCTCGACGCTCAGCGCCTGAACCTGCGCACGGTGCTGACCCTGGCCAGCGGCGAGCGTCTGGACATCAACCCTAATGACAGTTGGCAGGTGACCTATGCCGTTTGAAACCCCTTCGCTGCCGGTGCTGATTAAACGCACCCAAAGCGACCTGGCCAGCGATGCGCTGCGCCAGTCCGATGCCCAGGTGCTGGCCCGCACCCTGAGCGGCGCCGCCTATGGCCTCTATGGCTACCTGGACTGGATCGCCGAGCAGATCCTCCCGGATAAGGCCGATGAATCGACCCTGGAGCGCATCGCCGCGTTACGCCTGAACCAACCGCGCAAACCCGCCCAGGCCGCCACCGGCACGGTGAGTTTCAGCGCGGCCACCGGCGCGGTGCTGGATGCCGACACCCTGCTGCAAGCCCTGGATGGGCGCGTGTACCGGGTAACCGCGCCGCGCACGGCGGTGGCGGGCAGCAACAGTGCCACCGTCATGGCCCTGGACGCCGGGGCCTTGGGCAACGCCGACGCCGGGTTGGTGCTGATGCCGGTGCAACCAATCCAGGGCATCGGCAATGCCTTCACCGTGCTGGCGCCGGGCCTGGCCGGGGGCATCGCCCAGGAAAGCCTGGAGTCGCTGCGTGCCCGGGTCATCCGTTCGTACCGCATCATCCCCCACGGCGGTTCGGCCCAGGACTATGAAACCTGGGCCTTGGAATGCCCCGGCATCACCCGCGCCTGGTGTCGCGGCGGCCTCCTGGGGCCGGGCACCGTTGCTGTTTTCGTGATGCGCGACGACGACCCGCAACCAATCCCGAGTGCACCGCAGTTGGCCCGGGTCCTGGCGCACATCGAGCCGTTGCGCCCGGTGACCGCTCAAGTGCAAGTCATGCCGCCGGCGCCGGTCGCAGTGGCTTATCGCCTGCGCCTGACCCCGGACACCAGCGCCGTGCGCGCGGCCGTCGAAGCGCAACTGCGTGACCTGCACAACCGCGAAGCGGGGTTGGGCGAACCCTTGCTGCTGAGCCACATCGCCGAAGCCATCAGCAGCGCCACCGGCGAGACCGATCACAAGCTGCTGGCGCCCCTGGCCGATGTCCCCGCCGCCAGCTACCAACTGCTGACCTTTGGAGGTTGCACATGGTTGGAATAAGAACGGCCGGGCAATACCAGGAACAACTGCGCAGCCTGCTCCCCAGCGGCCCGGCCTGGGACCCGGAACGGGTGCCGGAACTCCACCAGGTGCTGCAAGGCCTCGCCGAAGAACTGGCGCGCATCGACGCCCGCGCGGTGGACCTGCTCAACGAAATGGACCCGGCCGGGGTCACTGAACTGGTGCCGGACTGGGAGCGGGTGATGAACCTGCCCGACCCATGCCTGGGCCTCACGCCGCTGTTCGACGACCGTCGCCTCGCCGTGCGCCGCCGGCTCCTGGCAGTGGGCAACCAGAGCATCGCCTACTACCTGGACATCGCCCGTACCCAGGGCTACCCCAACGCCACCCTCACCGAACACCGCGCCCCGCGTTTCGGCCGCTCACGGTTTGGTAGCGCTCGCTTCGGCACCTGGCAAGCGCAATTCATGTGGACCCTCAACACCGGCGGGCGCCTGCTGCTGGGCCGCCGCTTCGGCGCCACCTACTGGGGCGAACGCTTCGGCGTTAACCCCAGCAGCGCCCTGGAATGCCTCATCCACCGCACCGCACCGGCTCACACCCTGGTGCACATCAACTATGAATAGGGAATAAAAATGGATTACCCCAAAAGCATCCCCAGCGTAGGGCTGGTCAATGGCAAATTCGTCGACGAAAACCCCGTGGCGGGAACGCCGGGGTCGCTGATCCCTTCCGCGTGGGGGAACTCGGTGACGCAGGAGATGTTGAACGTTAT
>RCMZ01000021.1_pt1 | contig 95558 bp, 78 predicted proteins | sample 2041141 | NCBI WGS metagenome assembly RCMZ01 (sample SAMN09708263, study PRJNA481090) | Wastewater metagenome, whole genome shotgun sequencing project. | biome: sewage; isolation source: Davis station wastewater (DW) | place: Antarctica: Davis Station | collected 2010-03-01 | reverse complement strand
GAGCAAGCGCGAACCTATCTACAAGGTGATTTTTCTCAACCAGGGCCAGGTGTTCGAGATGTACGCCAAGCAGATCTATCAAAGCGATCTGTGGGGCTTTCTGGAGGTCGAGGAGTTCGTCTTCGGTGAGCGCACCCAGGTGGTGGTCGATCCCAGCGAAGAAAAGCTCAAGGCCCAGTTCGACGGTGTGGTGCGCAGCTTTGTGCCCATGCACTCGATTGTGCGTATCGACGAAGTCGAGCGCATGGGCACGCCGAAAATCAGTGAGGCCAAGGGCGTGAGCAATATCATGCCGTTCCCCATGCCGATGCCGGATAAGTAAGACCGGCTAACGGCTGGCTTCAGGGTGCAGTGGCGGGCGCAGGTGTCGGGGCAAACAACGACGGGTTGCCCTGCAGTTGCAGCAAATAATCACGGAAGATTTGCCCGAGCACCTGGCTGGCCAGTTGTAGCTCGTCGGCGCGCATCTGCATGGCCACCAGGTCAGCACTGTCCAGCGCCTCTTCAGCGCCATTGACCGCTGCCATCTTCAACACGATATAGGCCTGCACATTGTTGGCCGGCACGCCTTCGCCACGGAAAAACATCAGTCCCAGACGGTGCTGGGCCTGGGCATGGCCTTGCAGCGAGGCTTGCTCGAACCATTGCAGGGCCTGAGCCAGGTCGCGTTCGCTGAGTTCGTTGTCGTAATAGAAGCTACCCAGCTCGAACTGCGCCTGCACATCACCGCTGGTGGCGGCTTGCTGGCAGGTGGACAGGGCTTGAGGCAGGTCTTCGGGCAGGCTGTTGAGGGCGCAGCGACCACTACTGGGGACCAACAGGGAGTTGCCCGCGGCACTGGCCAGCAGGGGCAAAAGAAGCAACAGGCAACCCATGGTCAGGCTGCGGCCGGTGCGGTTCATGAAAATCAGCGAGCCTCGGGAAGCAGAACAGGCATCCAGCCTGGCCAGCGCAGCGCGCCAGCCCCGCCATTATGAAATAAGCCGGGGCCTTGGCACAAAGGCTTTGCCGGCTTTTCTGCTGAGCGCCCCCCGGCATTGCGCCGGGGTGACGGCTGACAGCAGGTTTCAGTCGTTCTGCATGGCAGCAAAGGCCTTTTCGGCGGCATCCAGGGTCAGCGCCAGCTCGGCATCGCCATGGGCGATGGAGGTGAAGCCGGCCTCGAAGGCGCTCGGTGCCAGGTACACGCCCGCATCCAGCATCAGGTGGAAGAAGCGCTTGAAGCGTTCCACATCGCTGGCCATCACGTCGTCGAAGGTGACGATGTCATCCGCGCCACTGAAGTACAGACCGAACATGCCGCCGGCCTGGGTGGTGACGAACGGGATGCCCGCCGCATCGGCACGTTCCTGCAGGCCTTGCAGCAAGCGGCTGGTGTAGTCGCTGAGTTCGGCGTGGAAGCCAGGGCGGCTGATCAGCTTCAGGGTGGTCAGGCCGGCGGCCATGGCCAACGGGTTACCCGACAGGGTGCCGGCCTGGTAGACCGGGCCGAGCGGGGCGATCTGCTGCATGATTTCGCGCTTGCCGCCGAAGCAGCCCACCGGCATGCCGCCGCCGATGATCTTGCCGAAGGTCGACAGGTCCGGGATGACGCCGTAATGGGCCTGGGCGCCACCAAGGGCGACGCGAAAGCCCGTCATCACTTCGTCGAAGATCAGCACGATGCCGTGCTGGTCGCAGAGTGCGCGCAGGCCTTCGAGAAAGCCCGGTGCCGGCGGCACGCAGTTCATGTTGCCGGCCACCGGCTCGACGATGATGCAGGCGACGCTCTGGCCGACTTCGGCGAGCAGGTTGGTGACGGCCGCCAGGTCGTTGAAGGCGCTGGTCAGGGTGTGTTTGGCGAAGTCCGCCGGTACGCCCGCCGAGCTCGGTACGCCCTGGGTCAGCAGGCCGGAGCCGGCTTTCACCAGCAGGCTGTCGGAGTGCCCGTGGTAGCAGCCTTCGAACTTGAGGATGTTGTCGCGGCCGGTGTAGCCGCGGGCCAGGCGAATGGCGCTCATGGTCGCTTCGGTGCCGGAGCTGACCATGCGCACCATGTCCATGGACGGCACCAGGCTGCACACCAGGTCGGCCATTTCTACTTCCATGGCGGTCGGCGCGCCGAACGACAGGCCGTATTGCAGCTGGCTGCGCACCGCGTCGAGCACTTCGGGGTGGCTGTGGCCGAGGATCATCGGGCCCCAGGAGCCGACGTAGTCGACATAGCGCTTGTCGTCTTCATCGACGATGTAGGCGCCTTCGGCACTTTTAATAAACAGTGGCGTGCCGCCGACGCTTTTGAACGCGCGGACCGGCGAATTGACGCCGCCGGGGATGTGTTCTTGGGCGTTGGCAAACAAGTTTTCAGAGCGGGACATGGGCAGGGCCTCTCGAAGCGGGCAGGGCTAATTGGAATTGAACAGGTCGCTAAACGCGCGGGCGCGGGTTTGTACCGCGGCGGCGCTTTCAGCGGCAAACAGGGCGTGGATCACGGCGATCAGGCTGGCGCCGCGGGCGATCAGCGCCGGGGCGTTGTCCAGGCTGACGCCGCCAATGGCGGTCAGGGGCAGGGCGAAGCGGGCGTGGGCCTGGTCGAGCAGTTCGAGGTTGGAGGCCGGCGCGCCGGGTTTGGTCTGCGAATTGAAGAAGCGGCCGAAGGCCAGGTAGCTGGCGCCATCGTTGGCTGCTTGGGCGGCCAGGTCGAGGCTGGCGTGGCAGGTGGCGCCGATGATTGCTTGCGGGCCGAGCAGGGCGCGGGCGGCCGGCAGCGAGCCGTCGCCCTGGCCGAGGTGTAGGCCGACGCCCAGGCGCGCGGCCAGCTCGGCATCGTCATTGATGATCAGGCTGGCGTCATAGCGCGCGCAGAGCTCCTGCAGGGCCTGCGCCTCATCCAAGCGGCGCGCCGCATCGCCCGACTTGTCGCGGTATTGCAGCAGGCGTGCGCCGCCCTGCAAGGCGGCCTCGACATAGGGCAGCAGCTTGCCGTCAGCCAGCAACTGGCTGTCGGTGATGGCATAGAGGCCGCGCAGGTGGTTTATCGGCACAGGTTCGTCGTCGTGTTAGTTAAGCCAGGTCCAGCGGCAAGCGGCGCGGCACGTACTGGCCGTGGCCCAGTTGTTCGGCGTCGCGCAGGGTGCGCCAGGTGTAATCCAGCGCCGTTTGCACCGCGCTGTGCAGGGCTTCGCCCTGGGCCAGGCGGCCGGCCAGGGCGCTGGCCAAGGTGCAGCCGGAACCGTGATAGCTACCCGGCAAGCGCACGCAGGTGGAAGTTTGCGGGCGGGCATTGCGGCTATACAGACGGTTGTGGATGGCGCTTTCGTCACCATGGCCACCGGTAATCAGCAGGTGGCGGCAGTAGGGCAGCAAGATGGCCGCGCATTCATCGGCGCTGCCCTCGGGCAGGTCGGCCAGCAGGCGTGCTTCCGGCAGGTTGGGGGTGGCGATCGTGGCCAGCGGCAGCAAACGTTCGCGCAGGGCATAGCCGACATCGTCCTGGCCCAGGGCGCCACCGCCACCGGCACGCAGCACAGGGTCGCAGACCACCGGGATGCCGGGCAGCGACTGGATGATTTCAATCACCGTATCGACCATTTCCACCGAACCGAGCATGCCCAGCTTGATGGCGGCAATCGGCAGGTCGGCGATCACCGTGCGGGCCTGGGCCAGCACCCAGTCGCGGTCGAGCACGCGAAAGCTGACCACGTTGGCGGTGTCTTGTACCGTCAACGCGGTCACAGTCGGCGCGGCATGGCAGCCTTGCGCCTGCAAGGCTTCGATATCGGCCTGCAGGCCGGCACCGCCACTCGGATCGTGACCCGAGAGGCAGAGAACAACGGGGCGGGAGGTATAGGTCGTCATGGTGCGCGAGCTTATCACTAGCAGGCCGTTGGAAAACTACTGCGCTCGGCCATGCGGCGTTGAAATCGCCCGCAAAATGCTCATGTACAACTCGTACACTGCGCTTTTGCGGGCGATTTCGCCTAGCCTGGCCGTCGCTCGCTACATTTCCAGCGGCCTGTTAATCCGCCTTTTCGCAGCGCTGCGGGCAGGTTGTCGATGCCTGGTTGCCAAGTCTGTGCTTGTCTGTATTGAGCATTCTGGCGCGTGGAACGGCTGTGCTAAAGTGCAGGCTTTTGGCCATCTATGGTTCGTGGCGTGATCCTGCTGCGACGGATGTTGTTGCCATTTGTGCGTGGGGCTTTATGCGTTCTGTTCTGTTCTGGCTCCTCTGTCTCGCGCCCGCGCTGGCGACAGCGGTCGATTTCGATGAGTTCACCCGGCAGCTGCCTTTGGGCGCCGAGCTGCAGGTGTTCGAGGATGTGCGCGGCGATACCACTATCGCCGAAGTTACCTCGCCAGCGCTGGCGGATAACTTTCGCCGGCATGCGCATGCGGTGCTCAACGCCGGCTATTCGCGCTCGGTGTTCTGGCTGCGCCTGGACCTGAATTACCGTCCGCAGGCCCTGCAAGGTCAGCAGCCATGGTTGCTGGAGGTGGCCTACCCGCCACTGGATCACCTTGAGCTGTACCTGCCGGATAGTCAGGGCCGTTTCCAGTTGGCCCAGCGCACCGGCGACCTGTTGCCGTTCGCCAGTCGCCCCGTGGCGCAGAACAATTACCTGTTCGAGCTGAACCTGCAGCCCAACCAGCCGCAGCGCCTGTACCTGCGGGTGCAAAGCCAGGGTTCGGTACAGGTGCCGGTGTCGCTGTGGTCGCCGGTGGCCTACCTGGAAGAGCAGCCGGCGCGCATCTACGTGCTGGGCATCATCTACGGCGTGCTGCTGGTGATGCTGGTGTACAACCTGTTTATCTACCTCAGCGTGCGCGACCCCAGCTACCTGTATTACATCCTCTACATCGCCTCGTTTGGCTTCTATCAGGTGTCGGTCAACGGCGCTGGCATCGAGTATTTCTGGCCCGACAACCCGTGGTGGGCCAATGCGGCAACGCCGTTTCTGATCGGTGCCTCGGGTCTCTTTGGTTGTCAGTTTGCCCGCAGCTTTTTGCACACCCGCGAACACAGTCCCTGGGCCGATCGGCTGCTGTTGCTGCTGATGGGCGCCGGCCTGCTGGTGATGTTGCTGGCGCTGGTCGCCAGCTATGGCCTGGCCTTGCGCCTGGCCACGGTGTTGGCGCTGTTGTTCACCGTGCTGATTTTTTGCGTCGGGATTCTGGCCTGGCGCCGCGGTTTGCGGGTGGCGCGCTACTTTATCTTTGCTTGGAGCGCGTTCCTGCTCGGCGGCATCATCAACACCCTGATGGTGCTGGGTTACCTGCCGAATATGTTCCTCACCATGTACGCCAGCCAGATCGGCTCGGCCCTGGAGGTCGGCTTGCTGTCGCTGGCCCTGGCGGACCGGATCAATGCGATGAAGGCGGAGCGCGAGCGCATCCTCGAACGCGCCGGGCAGGACCTGGAAGTCTTGAACCGCGAGCTGGCCAACAGCAACCGTTTGAAGGATGAGTTCCTCGCCACCGTTACCCATGAATTGCGCACGCCGATGAATGGCGTGATCGGCTCGCTGGAGTTGATGCAGACCCTGCCGATGGATGCCGAGCTGGGCCAGTACCAGAAGACCGCCAGCAGTTCGGCCCGCGACATGATGCGCATGGTCAACGACATTCTCGCCCTTACCGAGTTGCAGGCCGGCAAGCTCTATCCGCGCTGTGCGGCGTTCAGCCTGCGCGGCCTGCTCGACAGCTTGCGCGTGCAGCATGGGCCGCGGGCGGTGGAAAAAGGTCTGCGCTTCAACCTGGAACTGGATGAGAGCCTGCCCGATACCCTCGAAGGCGATGCCGGCAAACTTGGCCAGTGCCTGGGCTATCTGCTCGATAACGCCATCAAGTTCACTCAGCAGGGCAATGTCACCCTGCGGGTGGCGCGCAACGGCGTGCAGGGCAGCGGCTTGCCGCTGTGTTTCGCCGTGCTCGACAGTGGCGTCGGCTTCAGCGCCAGTGCCGCGCAACCGATGTTTCAGCATTTTCAGCAGCTGGATGGCTCCCTGACCCGCGAGCATGGCGGCTTGGGTGTGGGCTTGGCGATCTGCCGGCAACTGGTGGCGTTGCTCGGCGGTCAGCTCAGCCAGCAGTCGCAGCCGGGGCAGGGCAGTTGCTTCCAGTTGGCCATCGAACTGGGCTTGCCGGAGCAGGGCCCGCAACAGGTCCAGGCGTTGCAGCGCCCCAGCGGCCCGCTGCTGCGCCTGCCGGAGCAGTGCACGGTGCTGGTGGTGGAAGACAACGCGATCAACCAGTTAGTCCTGCGCGGCATGTTGCTCAAGCTCGGTTACCGCGTGCGCACCGCCGATAATGGCGCCCAGGCCCTCGACCTGCTGCGCGCGGAGCGCGTCGATGCCGTGCTGCTGGATTGCCAGATGCCGGTGATGGATGGCTTTGCCACCTGCCGTGCCCTGCGCCAGTTGCCCGCGTGCAGCGAGCTGCCGGTGCTGGCGATTACCGCCCACAGCCATAGCGGTGACCGCGAACGTTGCCTGGCGGCGGGCATGAGTGACTACCTGGGCAAACCAGTGAAGTTCGAGGCCCTGCAAGTGCTGCTGCACGACTGGCTGCTGTGCCGGGCCACGCCATGAACGGACTGCGCAGCGCTGTGCACCGGCCGGTGACGCTCAGGCATTGGTTGCTGGTCTGGTTGCTGGCCTGCTTGCCGTTCAGCGCCATGGCCCTGAGCTTTGACGAGCACACTCGACAGTTAGCCCTGGGGCCATCGCTGGCCGTGTTCGAAGACCTGCGCGGCACTGCCAGCATTGCCGATGTCAGCTCGCCAGTCCTGGCCGCCAGCTTCCACGCGCACCATAAGCCGGTGCTCAACGTCGGCTACACCGACTCGGCCTACTGGCTGCGCCTGGACCTCGACTATCAGCCGCAAACGGCCCGTGGCCAGCAGACCTGGTTGCTGGAACTGGCCTATCCGCCGCTGGATCATGTCGATCTCTATCAGGAGGACGGTCGGGGCGGCTTTACCCTGGTCAGTCGCAGTGGCGATGCCTGGCCCTTCAGCCAGCGGCAGATCAAACAGAGCACCTACCTGTTCGAGTTGCAGCTGCAGCCCGGCAAGCCGCAGCGCCTGTACCTGCGCCTGCAGACCGAAGGTTCGCTGCAGGCGCCGCTGACCCTCTGGGCCCCCACGGCCTACCTGGAAGAAATGCCGCGCCACACCTACCTGCTGGGCATCATCTACGGCGTGATGCTGGTGATGCTGCTGTACAACCTGTTTATCTACCTCAGCGTGCGCGACGCCAGTTACTTCTATTACATCTTCTACATCGCCGCGATCGGTCTGTATCAGGCCTCGGCTAATGGGGTCGGCACCCAGTTCCTATGGCCCGACAGCCCGACCTGGGGCAATGCCGCGCCGCCATTTCTACTCGGAGCCACGGCCACCTTCGGTGCACAGTTCGTGCGCACCTTCCTGCACACCGCCGATTTCAGCCGCTGGATGGACCGGGCGCTGAAGCTGCTGATGGTCTGCGGGCTGGCCTTGATCGGTCTGACCCTGAGCATCGGTTACGCCTTGCCACTGCATCTGGCGCCCTACCTGGCGCTGCTGTTCACCGTGCTGTGCTTCTCTGCTGGGGTCATGGCCTGGTGGCGCGGCCTGCGCCAGGCGCGTTATTTCCTCCTGGCCTGGAGTGCGTTCCTGCTCGGTGCCCTGGTGTACACCCTGATGTCCATGGGTGTTTTGCCGAGCATGTTTATCACCCTGCATGCCAGCCAGATCGGCGCGGCCATGGAGGTGGCGCTGTTGTCCCTGGCTTTGGCGGATCGGATCAACGTGATGAAGGAGGAGCGCGAGCAGATCCTTCAGGACGCCAGCGCCAAGCTCAGCGCCCTGAATGACCAGCTGGCCACCAGTAACCGCCTCAAGGACGAATTCCTCGCCACCATCACCCATGAACTGCGCACCCCGATGAATGGGGTGATCGGTGCCCTGGAGCTGATGAACACCCTGCCGCTGGACTCCGAACAGGCTCAGTACCAGAGCATTGCGGCGGTGTCGGCGCGGGACATGCTGCAGATGGTCAATGACATCCTTATGCTCACCGAGCTGCAGGCCGGCAAACTGCAGGCCGAGTGCGCGCCGTTCAGCCTGCAGGGGTTGCTGGCGAGCCTGCGTCAGCGCTTCGCCGCGCGGGCCGCAGAGAAGGGCCTGGATTTTGTCCTGGAGCTGGACCCACGCCTGCCCGACACCGTGCAAGGCGATGCCGGCAAGCTCGGTCAGTGCCTCAGTTACCTGCTGGACAACGCCATCAAGTTCACCGCCAGCGGGCACGTCAGCCTGCACCTGGACGGCTGCGCCGGCAGCGAGCAGCAGGTGCAGCTGCAGATCCGCGTGAGTGATAGTGGGGTGGGCTTCCAGGCGGCCGGTGATGACCAGCTGTATCAGCACTTTCAGCAACTGGACGGCTCCCTGACCCGCGAGTACGGCGGCCTGGGCATCGGCCTGGCGATCTGTCGGCAGCTGCTGGCCTTGCTCGGTGGCCGCCTCAGCCACAGCTCGGTGCTGGGTCGCGGCAGCGAATTCCAGCTCGACTTGAGCCTCGACCTGCCGGGTCCGCTCGTGCCGTCACTGGCAGCTCCGGCTCCGGCGCGGCCGCGCGGCGAGGCGTATCGGCAGCCGGGCGAGTGCAGCCTGTTGCTGGTGGAAGACCATCCCGGCAATCAGCTGGTGCTGCGCGGCATGTTGCTCAAGCTCGGCTATCAGGTGCGGTGCGTCGACAGTGGCGCGGCGGCGCTGGAGGCCGTGTGCCAGGTGCCGGTGGACGGCGTGCTGATGGATTGCCAGATGCCGCAAATGGACGGCTTTGCCACCTGCCGGGCGCTGCGCCAGCTGCCCGGCCTGGCGACCCTGCCGATCCTGGCGATTACCGCCAATAACCCCAGCGGCGAGCGCGAGCGTTGCCTGGCGGCCGGCATGAGTGACTGCCTGAGCAAACCGGTGAAGTTCGACAGCCTGCAAGCCATGCTGCATGACTGGCTGTTGTGCCGGCGCGCAGAGTAATGGCATTTCAACGGCCCTATTGGCCGGAATGACACTTTAAGCAAAGTCTGAATCCTGATTCACTGCAGCTATTGTGAATCAGGATTCAGACCATGGCTTACCGCGCCACCGCCACCCGTATCGACCGTGATCAGGCCCTGCGTGAACGCATCCTCGACCAGGCCCTGGCGCGGGTGATTGCCGGCGGTTTTGCTGCTCTGACCATGCAGGCCCTGGCTGACGCTGTAGGCATTGCCACCGGCAGCCTGTACCGCCACTTCAGCAACAAGGGTGAGCTGGCCGCCGAGGTGTTTGCCCGCGCCAGCCAGCGTGAAGTTGACGCCCTGGCCGCCACCCTGAGTGCGCCCGGTAGCGCGCCGCAGCGCCTGGCCGCTGGCGTGCAGCAGTTCGCCGCCCGTGCCTGGTACAGCCGCCGGCTGGCCTATGCCTTGATTGCCGAGCCGGTGGAGCCGCAGGTCGACGAGCAGCGCCTGATCTACCGCCAGGCCTATGCCGAACTGTTTGGCGATCTGTTGCTGGAAGGCATGAGCGCTGGCCAGTTTGCCCTGCAACCGCCGGCCCTGACCGCCGCCTGCCTGGTGGGGGCGATTGCCGAAGCCCTGGTCGGGCCGCTGGCCCCGGCCGCGCAAAGCCCGCAGCCCGATCCGCAGCAGTTGGCGGCGGTCAGCCTGGGCCTGAGTCATTTCTGTCTGCGCGCGGTTGGCGCCGACCTGTCGACCCTCGATCCTGAACCTCGCCTGGAGACTGCCCCATGAGCCTGCATCAGTACGCCGAAACCCACGACGTGTTCAATCAGGTGCCGTCCCTCGACGGCGCCAACCTGTACCGCCTCGACCGGCCGTTGCAGGAGTGGGTGCAGCGCTTCGGCGCTGGCTGGGCGGCCGACAAACTGGATGCCTATGGTGCCCTGGCTGGCGGGCCGTTGATGGCGGCGGGCTTTCTCGCCAATGAAAACAAACCGGTGTTCAAGAGCCATGACCGCTACGGCAACCGCGCCGATCTGGTGGAGTTTCACCCGGCCTATCACCAGCTGATGGCCACGGCCATCGAGCATGGCCTGCACTCGCTGCCCTGGACCGATCCGCGTGCCGGTGCCCATGTCGCCCGCGCCGGCCTGACCTATCTGCACAGCCAGGCCGAAGCCGCCAGCGGCTGTCCGCTGACCATGACCTTCGCTTCGGTGCCGGCCCTCAAGCTGCAGCCTGAGGTGGCCGAGATCTGGCTGCCGAAGATCCTCGCCAGCCAGTACGACCCGCGCAATGTGCCGATGGAGCAGAAGGCCGGCGTCACCATCGGCATGGCCATGACCGAGAAACAGGGCGGCACCGATGTGCGCGCCAACACCACCCGCGCCCATGCCGTGAGTGCTGGCGGACCGGGTCAGGCCTACGAGCTGGTAGGGCACAAGTGGTTCTGTTCGGCGCCGATGTGCGATGCCTTCCTCACCCTGGCTTACACCGACAAGGGCCTGACCTGCTTCCTGCTGCCGCGCCATCGCCCGGACGGCTCGCGTAACCAGTTCTACGTGCAACGCCTGAAAAACAAGCTGGGCAACTGGGCCAACGCCTCCAGCGAAGTGGAGTTCCGCGGTGCCCTGGCCTGGATGGTCGGTGAAGAGGGCCGCGGTGTGCCGACCATCATCGAGATGGTGGCGCTGACCCGCTTCGACTGCATGGTCGGCTCCAGCAGCCTGATGCGTCAGGCCCTGACCCAGGCCGCGCACCACTGCGCGCACCGTCAGGTCAGCGGCCGGTTGCTGGCCGAGCAACCGCTGATGCAAAACGTGCTGGCCGACCTGGCCCTGGAGAGCGAAGCGGCCCTGGCCCTGACCCTGCGCATGGGGCACGCCCTGGACCGCGCGGATGACGAGCAGGAGCAGAAGTTCGCCCGCCTGGTCACGGCAATTGGCAAGTATTGGATCTGCAAACGGGCGCCGGCGATGATCAACGAAGCCGCCGAGTGCATGGGTGGCGCCGGCTATGTCGAAGAGACCATCCTGCCGCGGCTGTACCGCGAGGCGCCGGTCAACTCCACCTGGGAAGGCTCGGGCAACGTGCAATGCCTGGACGTGCTGCGCGCCTTGTCCAAGGAACCGGGCGTGCTCGATGCGTTGTTTGCCGAACTCGGCGACGGCCATGGCGATGCGCGCCTGCAAGCCCATATCGGCCAGTTGAAAAACGCCTTCGCCGATAAAGACGACATCCAGTACCGCGCCCGCCAGCTGACCGAGGACGTGGCCATCGCCTTGCAGGCCAAACTGCTGCTGGAGGCCGGCAATGCCGCGGTGAGTGACGCCTTTATCGTCAGCCGCCTGGGCCATGGCGGTCGCGTCTACGGCACCTTGCCGCGTGGTATCGACGTGGCCGCCTTGCTGGCGCGCAGCACGCCGCAGGTGGATTGATCGGCTAAGCGATAGGGGCGCGCGTCCCTATCGCTGTCATCGTTCGGCAGGCAAGATGGTTTGCATCGCTCTGCCGGAAGTCAGCTTATGTCCCTGCATCATCCCGAATTCGTCACCGTACTCACCCCCACCGAGGCGGTTGATCGCCTGGCCGCGTTGCACGCCCAGGCCTGCACGGCCCTGACCCAGGCCCTCAGGCACTACCTGAAAACCCGCGAGCGGCCGAGCGAGGCCCAGCGCAGCGAGTTTCGTTACCCCCTGCTGCGCCTGACCTACGCCTGCCAGGGCGAGGTGCCGAGCAGCACCCGCGCCTACGCCAAGATGGAAAGCCCGGGCACCTACAGTGTCACCGTCACCCATCCGGACGCCTTTCGCGGCTACCTGCTCGACCAACTCGGGCCGCTGATGAGCGACTTCACCGTGACCGTGGAAGTCGGCCTCAGCGAGCAGAACATCCCTTATCCCTATGTGGTCGAGCACGGTGAAGAGCTGGCTGCCGCCGGGGTGACTGCCGCCGAGCTGGCGCGGGTGTTCCCCAGCACCGACCTGTCGGCGGCCACCGATGGCGTGGCCGACGGTCTGTATGACTGGCAGGATGCCGATCCGATGCCGCTGGCGCTGTTCGATGCGGCGCGGGTGGACTTCTCCCTCAAGCGCCTGCAGCACTACAGCGGCAGTGACTGGCGGCATGTGCAGCCGTGGATTCTGCTGACCAACTACCACCGCTATGTCGACCAGTTTATCCGCCACGGCGTCGAGCAGCTGCGCAGCGACCCGCGCTATGTGCGCATGGTCTTGCCCGGCAATGTGATGGTCGAGCGCGACATGGACGAGGAGGTGATGCAGGCGGTGATCGACAGCGTGGTCTGGCACCGCTACCAGATGCCGGCCTACCACCTGATCGCCAGCGATGGCCACGGCGTGACCCTGGTGAATATCGGCGTCGGCCCCTCCAATGCGAAGAACATCACCGACCACCTGGCCGTGCTGCGCCCCCATTGCTGGCTGATGATTGGTCACTGCGGCGGCCTGCGCCAATCGCAGACCATCGGCGACTATGTGCTGGCCCACGCCTATATGCGCCGCGACGGCATCCTCGATCGGGTGCTGCCGACCAATATTCCCATCCCGGCCCTGGCCGAGGTGCAGCAGGCGTTGCAGGAAGCCGCGGCGAACGTCACCGGCGAACGTGGCGAGGCGCTGAAAAAGCGCCTGCGCACCGGCACCGTGCTGACCTACGACGACCGCAACTGGGAGCTGCGTTGGGCTCAGGAGCGACCGCTGATCAACCTCGCCCGCGCGGTGGCGGTGGACATGGAAAGCGGCACCATCGCCGCCCAGGGCTATCGCTTGCGGGTGCCCTACGGCACCCTGCTGTGCGTGTCGGACAAACCGCTGCACAGCGAGATCAAGTTGCCGGGCTCGGCGGGAGCCTTCTACGAGCGCGCGGTCAGCCAGCACCTGACCATCGGCCTGGCGGCTCTCGACCTGCTGCGCGGCCAGCTCAACACCCTGCATTCACGCAAGCTGCGCAGCTTCGACGAGCCGCCGTTTCGTTGATCATTGGCGTGAACTATTGATGGGTATCGCTGTGCTCAACCCATCCTACGCAGCCGCAGTCGTAGGATGGGTTAGCCGCGCAGCGGCGTAACCCATCACGCGGTTAACTGGTTTACGGCGCGGGCGGGTAGTGGCTGAGGGCGTCCTCGATGGTCTGGCGCAACACCTTGTTGCGTGCGGCCTGGTCATCATCGTTGCTGCGGTTCTCGGCGCTGTTGCTCCACACTTCGACGCCGCTGGCGGCTTCGCTCAGGCGCACCTGCACAATCAGGTAGTGCTCCTCGTAGGTGCGCCGTAACGGCACGCTGCCGGCCACCCCGTAGGTGTTGCCGTACGGGCTGTGGCCATAGTAGGCGCCACGGTCATCGTAGGTTTCCACCTGGCGGCGCTCGGTGCGGATCTGGCTGCTCACCAGCAGGTCGGCCTTGGCGCTGCCCTGGGCCGGGCGCAGGCCGTGCTGGTCGAGGCTGTTGGCGAGCAGCTCGGCGATCTGCGCCGGGTCCGTCCAGCCGGCGCCGGCCGGCAGTTGGCCATCTTGCCAGGCCCAGCTGCGGTAACGGCCGTAGTCGCGGGGCGCGGCCGGGTAGGCGCTGTGGTCGAAGGTCTGCGCAGCGGCCGCCGGTGCCGGTGGCAGCGGTGTGGACTGCGGGCTGTAGGGGTTGTGGCTTTGTCCCTGGCAGGCCGTCAGGCTCAAGCACACGGCGAGCAGGGTGAGGCGCAAGATCATGATATCTCCATTAGCAGGGGCGGCAGATCCAGTGCAGGTAACGGCCTAAACCGGCAAAGCTCGGATGGCGGCGGTACGCCAGCTCCATCTCGATCAGCTCGGCCAGGTTGTTGCTGGCGGTTTTCTCCTGGAAGTCACGCGGCATGTAGTCGTGGAACACGCGCACGCCACTTTGGCTTTCGACCGTCCAGTGCACGGCAAGTTGCGTCGCCAACTCGCGCGGGTCGAGGGGCTGCTGCGGGGTCAGGCTCTGCTTTTCGCCGGCAAAGCTGTGCTCGCGCAACTTGCGGAAATGGCCCTTGAGCAGGTTGCGGTAGATCAGCGCGTCCTTGTTATAGAAAGCCAGCGACAGCCAGCCCTCGGCAGTGGTGAGCTGGCGCAATACCGGGAAGATGCTGTAGGGCTCGGCCAGCCATTCCAGCACGGCGTGGCAGAGCACCAGGTCGAAGGGTTCCTGCAATTGCCCCGGCAGATCCTGCCATGGCGCCTGGATAAACGTGGCGCTCTGGCCGGCGGCGGCAAAGCGCTCACGGGCGCCCTCAAGCATCGGTGCGGCGGGCTCGGTAAAGGTCACCTGATGGCCTTGTTCGGCCAGCCACAGCGACATATGGCCGAGGCCGCCGCCGATATCCAATACGCGCAACGGCCGTGACGGCAGCGCCTCGCGCAAGTCAGCCTGGAGCACGGCGAGGCGGATAGCGCCCTTGGCGCCGCCGTAGATTTTTTCGGCAAAACGGGTGGCCAGTTGGTCGAAGTGGCGGTCGTCAGGCGTGCTCATACCGCGAACCTGCGTTCGTTGTCGGCCAGCTTGGCCTCCAGGGCCTGGTCCATGTCGATGCCCAACTCGCTGCACAGCAGGGTCAGGTACATGAGGATGTCGGCCACTTCCTGACCCGCGTGTTCGCGCTGGGCGGCGGAGAGGACGCGGGCCTCGGCGGGCTCCAGCCACTGGAAGATTTCCACCAGTTCGGCCATTTCCACGCTGGCGGCCATGGCCAGGTTTTTCGGGTTATGGAAACGCTGCCAGTCGTTCTGGTCGCGGATCGCGTGCAGGCGTTGGGTCAGTTCGCTGAGGTTCATGCGGTACTCCTAAGTACCGCATAGCTTCAAGCCTTGCGTGCCGCGCCGCAAGGGTCGGCAGGCTGCCAGCGGCCGCTCATATGCACGGCGCCATCGCGGCCTTGCAGGCTGAGTTGGCCGCTGGGGCCGGGGGCACTGGCCTGTAGGGTGACGGCGCCGGGCAGCAGCAGCGGTTGCTGGAAGCGCACGCTCAGTTCGTGGCCCGCGGCGGGCAGGTGTTGCTGCAGTTCGGCCAAGGTGCGCGCCTTGTTCCAGAAGCCATGGGCAATGGCGCGGGGGAAACCAAATAGCCGGGCGCTGATGGCGCTCAGGTGGATTGGATTGAAGTCACCCGAGGCGCGGGCATAACGCCGGCCGATATCCGCCGGTGCGCGCCACTGCGCCACCTCGGCGAGGGGCAGTGGCGTTGGCGCTGCGGGGTTGACGGCCACGCCGGGCACTTGCAGACCACGGCAGAGCATGCGGCTTTCGCCTTCCCAGAGCAGGCCGAGCTGGTCTTCCAGGCGGGTGATCAGGCTGAACACACCACCCTTGCTGTGGGGCTGTAATGCGCCCAATTCGACGCTGACAGTAAAGGGCCCCAGGCCACCGAGGGGGCGCAGCACGCGCACACGGTTTTCCACATGCACCAGGCCCAACAGCGGCAGCGGGAAGCGTGGGTCGGTGAGCAACTGCATCTGCAGTGGGAAGGCCAGAATGTGTGGGTAGGCCGCCGGCATATAGGCGCTGTCGGCAATCCCACAGACCTGGCGATAGCGCGCCAAGTGCCTGGGGTCGACGCTCAGCTCACAGCGCAAGCCCAGGTTCGGCAATTGCTGGCCGCGAATGCCGCGGCGCAAGGCCGCACGCAGAAACAGGCCGGGCAGGGCCGGGGGCGTGGCGAGGTGCTGCCAGACGGTGGGCATAGGCGGATTCCTTGGGCGAAGTGGCCCGCAGCTTAGCGTCTTGGCCAGCGCCGGCATTGGCCGTGGGGCGTGGCGTGGCGGCGCGCCAGTCAATCGCCGGGGCGGCCACATCTGACCTTGAAGCCTTAGGCTAGAGCTGCCTAAGATGGCCGCGCCTCGTTCATAACAAGAATTCTTATCTATGCGTGATCTCACCGACGATGTGGCGCTGATGCGTCTGGCGTTCGACGCGCTGCGGGCCAGTGGTGCCGATCCTGATCGGGTGTTGGCGCGGCTGGGCATGCCGGCCGGCGTATTGCCCAGCGGCCGCTACCCGCACATGGCGCAAGTGCTGTTCTGGAAGGCTGCCAGCGCAGAGTGCGGCGAAGAGCATGTGGGCCTGTACCTGGCTCAGCACCTGCCGGCGTTCCACGGCCTGCTGCTGGAATACATGTTTCTCTCCAGCGAAACTTTCGGTGATGGTCTGCGCCATGCCCTGCGTTACGTGCGTCTGCTCTCAGACAGCCTGAGCGCGAAACTGGATGTTCAGGGCGAGATTGCCACCCTGACCATGGGCATGAGTGCCGACGTGCCCCGGCACTTCCCAGAGATGCTCGCCGGTGCGGTGATGCGCCTGTTCAGCGCCCTCACCGAGGGCGACTTCAAACCCCGCGAAGTGCGCTTCATCCATACCGAGGGTGCGCCGCTGGCGCGCTATGAGCAGGTCTATGGCTGCCCGGTGCGCTTCGCTCAGCCCCACTATGCGCTGGTGTTCGATGCCGCGGTGCTGGCCAAGGCCTCGCGCCACGCTGCCCCGGAACTGCTGCAGATGCACGAATCCCTTGCCCGCCGGCAACTGGCCGAGGTCGAGCGCCTGGATCTGGTGCGCCAGGTGCGCGAGCTGATCGCCGAATTGCTGGTGGATAACGGCGCCACCCTGGAACAGGTGGCGGCGCGCCTGAACATGCCGGCGCGGCGCCTGCGCGAACGCCTGGCCGTGGCCGGCGTGCGCTTCAACGACCTGATCACCGACTACCGCTGCCGGCTGGCCAAAGACTTGCTGCTGAACACCGACGAACGCATTGATGTAATTGTCGAGCGCACTGGCTTCTCCGAGCCGAGCACCTTTTACCGCGCCTTCAAACGCTGGGTCGGCGAAACCCCGGTGGAGTTTCGCCGCCGTGGGCGCTGCTCAAGTACCGTCTAACGCTGATACGAAAAAGCCCGCCAATTGGCGGGCTTTTTTATGCGGGAGGGATCAGGCCCCGAGCAAGCTCTGCCCACACACGCGCAGTACCTGGCCGGTAACGCAGCCGCTGGTTGGTTGAGCGAACCAGGCAGCCGCTTCGGCGACGTCCTGAGGCTGACCGCCCTGGCTCATGGAGTTCATCCGTCGGCCGGCCTCGCGAATCCCCAGGGGAATGGCCGCGGTCATCTGGGTTTCGATAAAGCCTGGGGCGATGGCGTTGAGGGTGATGCCGCGCTTGCCCAGGGTTGGCGCCCAGGCGGCAGCGAGGCCGATCAGACCGGCTTTGCTCACCGCGTAGTTGCTCTGGCCCATGTTGCCGGCGATGCCGCTGATCGAGGCGAGCAGCACCACGCGGCCGTTGTCGTGCAGTTTGCCGGCGTCCAGCAGGGCCTGGGTCAGCACTTGCGGGGCGCGCAGATTGACGTTGATAACCGAGTCCCAGAGCGCTTCGCTCATGTTCTTCAGGGTCTTGTCGCGGGTAATGCCGGCGTTGTGGATGACGATATCGACGCCGTCGCCCAGTGCTGCCACCAGTTGCGCACCGGCATCCACGGCGCAGATATCCAGCGCCAGGGCCTGGCCGCCGAGGCGCGCGGCCAGGGCGTCGAGCGCGTCCTTGGCTTGCGGCACATCGAGCAGCACCACCTTGGCGCCATCGCGGGCCAGGGTTTCACTGATGGCGGCGCCGATGCCACGGCTGGCGCCAGTGACCAGGGCGATCTTGCCCGCCAGCGGGCGGCTCCAGTCACTGACCTGGGCCGCGCACGGGCTCAGGCGCAGCACCTGGCCGGAGACGTAGGCGCTTTTCGGCGAGAGGAAGAAGCGCAGCGCGCCTTCCAGTTGCTCTTCTGCGCCCTTGCCGACGTAGATCAGCTGCACGCTGCCGCCACGGCGGATTTCCTTGCCCAGGGAACGGCTGAAACCTTCCAGCGAACGCTGCACGCTGGCGGCGATCGGGTCTTTCAACGACTCCGGTGCGCGCGCCAGGATCACCACCCGCGGGCATTTGCCCAGGCCCTTGAAGGCGGGCTGGAAGAAGTTGCGCAGCTCAATCAGTTGTTCAAAGCTGGTTAGCGCGCTGGCATCGAAGATCAATGCTTTGAGTTTTGGGCCGTGCTCGGCCGTCCAGCGTGGCAGGCCAAAGGCCCCTTCGGCGGCGCTGTAGCTGTCACTGCTGAGCTTGTGCAGACAGGCGCTGGCCGCCGTGGCCAGGGCGCCGCTGCCACCCAGCAGGAGGGCGCCGTCCACCGGCCGCGAACGACCCGCCTGCCAGCGTTCCAGGCGTAGCGGCGCCGGCAGGCCGAGGGCGCCGACCAGGCGGCGACCCAGGTTGGAATTGGCGAAGGCTAGGTAACGGTCGGACATGCTCGGGCTCCAGCTGGCGGATCAAAAGTGCCGCCACTTTACCCAGCCCGGCGGATTGCGCAATTGACCGTGGCAGACAGCCGCTCCGGCATGCCGGCCAATGCCGTGGCCGCTGGCGGCGCTAGGCTGCAGGGACTTACTGTGCATTCTCAAGGAACTCCCCATGACCCAGCTGCGTCGGGTCGCCATTGTTGGCGGCAACCGTATTCCTTTCGCCCGTTCCAATACGGTGTATGCCACCGCCAGCAACCAGGAAATGCTCACCAGCGCCCTCGAAGGCCTGGTGGAGCGCTTCAACCTGCACGGTGAGCGGATTGGCGAATTCGTCGCCGGCGCGGTGCTCAAGCATTCCCGCGATTTCAACCTGGCCCGCGAGTGCGTGCTGGGCTCGCGCCTGTCGCCCGAGACCACCGCCTTCGACCTGCAACAGGCCTGCGGCACCGGCCTGGAGGCGGCGATCCTGGTGGCCAACAAGATCGCCCTCGGGCAGATCGACAGCGGCATCGCCGGCGGCGTCGACACCACCTCGGACGCGCCGATCGGCGTGCACGAAGAGCTGCGCCATATCCTCCTGGCCGCCAACCGTGGCAAGACCACTGGCGACAAGGTCAAAAGCCTGTTGAAGATTCGCCCGCGCCACCTGGCCCCATCGATCCCGCGCAATGGTGAGCCGCGTACCGGCCTGTCGATGGGCGAGTCCTGCGAGCTGATGGCGCAGCGCTGGGCCATCCCGCGTGACGAGCAGGATCAACTGGCGGTGCTCAGCCATCAGAAACTCGCCGCTTCCTACGCCGAAGGCTGGCATGACGATTTGCTCACGCCCTTCCACGGCCTGACCCGCGACCAGAACCTGCGCCCGGAAATCAGCCTGGAGAAGCTCGCTGGCCTCAAGCCCTGCTTCGAGCGTGGCCCCAACGGCACCCTGACCGCCGCCAACTCGACGCCGCTGACCGATGGCGCCTCGGTGGTGCTGCTGGCCAGCGAGGAGTGGGCCAAGGCCCGTGGCTTGCCGATCCTGGCGTATTTCAAGGATGGCGAGGCGGCGGCTGTGGATTTCGTCAAAGGCGCCGAGGGCCTGCTGATGGCGCCGGTGTACGCGGTGCCGCGCATGCTGGCGCGCAATAACCTGACGTTGCAGGATTTTGACTTCTACGAGATCCATGAAGCCTTCGCCGCCCAGGTGCTGTGCACCCTCAAGGCCTGGGAAGACGCCGATTATTGCCAGTCACGCTTGGGCCTGAGCGCTGCGCTGGGTGCCATCGAGCGCAGCAAGATGAACGTCAAGGGCAGCTCTCTGGCCGCCGGCCACCCGTTTGGCGCCACTGGCGGACGCATCGTCGCCAACCTGGCCAAGCTGATTGCGGTGGCCGGCAAAGGCCGTGGCTTGATCTCGATTTGCGCCGCCGGTGGGCAAGGTGTGACGGCGATCATCGAATCGGCATCCAACTGAGGTAATTGCCAGGCGGCCTTGCCGTCTGACGCTTACTCCGTGATTTAAGGTGGCCCGTTTTGGCGGTGCCGCCTTTTTTTGCGCCTGCGTATCCATTATGTGTCAGCCCCTGCTGAGCGCTGGGAGGGCGGCTGTAGGATGGGTTGAGCGCAGCGATACCCATCAAATAATCGACTGCGAGTGGTTCTCTGATGGGTATCGCTGCGCTCCACGCCATCCTACGACGCGTTCGGTCGCTGCCTTGACGCAGTGCTCAGGTTTCGCTGGGGGTGGCGACGCTCTGGGCTTCGGCGGCCAGCAGCGCGGCCTTGCGTGCCACGCCCCAGCGATAGCCACTGAGGCCGCCATCGGCGGCCACCACCCGATGGCAGGGCACCAACAGGCCCAGCGGATTGCTGGCGCAGGCGCGGGCGATGGCGCGCGGATGGGTGGCCAGTTGTGCGGCCAGGTCCGCGTAGCGCCGGGTTTGCCCACGCGGAATGGCCTGTAGCGCCTGCCAGACCTGTTGCTGGAACGCCGTGCCGCGCAGGTCCAGGGGCAAATGGGCGGCGCGCGCCGGCTCGTGCAGCTGGCTCAGGACTGCGCTTAGCCAATCGCCCAGACCGTGGTCGTCACGTTGCAGTTCGGCACTGGCGAAGCGCTGGCGCAGCTCGGCTTCAAGCGCGGCGGGCTGATCACCGAACAGCAGGGCACACACGCCATTGGCGCTGGCGGCCAGCAACAGGTAACCCAGCGGGCAGGGGCTGATGCCGTAGCGCAGTGGTTCGCTGGCCGACCGTGGCCGAGCCGGACGCGGTCCTGCTTGGCGATAGAGCGCGCGGGTGTCGGGGTAGCCGGCTTGCAACGCGGCCGCGAGCACGGACGTGGCCTCCGGCAAGGCGGCGTGCAGGCGCTGCTGGCGGCGGGCATTGACCCAGGCATGCGGCGTCAGGCCGGTGCGGGCCTTGAAGGCGCGGCTCAGGTGTGAGGCGGATAAACCGATGCGTGCGGCCAACTCGGTCAGCGTCAGTGTCTGCTCGGCGTTATCGAGCAGCTCACAGGCAGCACTGACCAGCGCATCCAGCTGTTCAGCGGGGCTGGCGCCTTGGGGTGTGCAGCGCTTGCACGGACGGAAGCCGGCGGCCGCGGCACTGGCTGCATCAAGATGGAACTGCACATTGGCGCGCAGGGGGCGACGGGCCGGGCAACTCGGGCGGCAAAAGATGCCGGTGCTGCGTACGGCAAAGACGAAGCGGCCGTCGTAGTTGGCATCGCGTTCGCACAGTGCTTGCCAGCAGCGCTCGTGGTCGAGCATGGCGGCGTCCTCCTTGGGATGATGGCCGGATTGTCGGCCGTGGCCTAAGGCATTGCCAATGCCTATCTGACTTTCAAACTACTGACCGGCGAGGTGCAGCGCCGGCTGGGCGCGGCGGGCAGTTTGCCGTATAACGTGCGGCAGTATTAGGTGGTTACGCAGGAGCCCCGGTTAAAGCTGATGAAGACCCCAAAACGTATTGAACCGCTGGTCGAAGATGGTCTGGTCGACGAGGTGATTCGCCCGCTGATGAGTGGTAAGGAAGCCGCCGTGTACGTGGTGCGCTGCGGTGAAGAGCTGCGCTGTGCCAAGGTTTACAAAGAGGCCAACAAGCGCGGTTTCCGTCAGGCTGCCGAGTACCAGGAAGGCCGCAAGGTGCGTAACACCCGCGACGCCCGCGCCATGGCCAAGGGCTCCAAGTACGGCCGTAAGGGCCAGGAAGACGCCTGGCAGAACGCCGAAGTGGCGGCCTTGTTCCGTCTGGCCAATGCCGGGGTGCGGGTGCCGACGCCTTACGACTTCCTCGAAGGCGTGCTGCTGATGGAGCTGGTGACCGACGGAAACGGTGAAGTGGCGCCGCGCCTCAATGATGTCGACCTGCACCCGGACGACGCGCGTGAATTCCACGCGTTCATGATTCAGGAAATCGTCAAGATGCTGTGCGCCGGCCTGGTGCATGGTGACTTGTCGGAATTCAACGTGCTGCTCGGCCCTGACGGCCCGGTGATTATCGACCTGCCGCAAGCGGTGGATGCCGCCGGCAACAACCACGCCTTCAATATGCTGGAGCGCGATGTGCGCAACATGGCCGAATACTTCGGTCAGTTCGCTCCCGAGTTGCGCTTTACCAAGTACGCGAAGGAAATGTGGGCGCTCTATGAGGAGGGCAATCTGACTCCGGAAAGCCCGCTGACTGGCGAGTTCGACGAGCCGGACGATGCCGCCGATATCGACGCGGTAATGCGTGAAATCAAGGCTGCCCTGGCCGACGAAGCGCGCCGCGTGGCCTTGCTGAACGCCGAAGACGCACCCAACGACGAGCCGCCACCGCCGCCGTGGATGCAGTAAGCGCGCTCAGCACCAGCGCTTCACTCTCGCTGTATATTCGCGCTGCCCTGGGTCCGCCCAGGCAGCGCTGAACTCGCCTAAATCAATGCGCCGATCCGGCCGCCGTCGGTCATTTCTGCTCACGTCAAACACCCCTTAAACGGCCTCTGCGCTGTCGCAAAACTGCACCATTGTGTCCCCTTAAACCCTTGCCTAAGCACTGCCTCGGTGCATGTTTTTGCTGGGATTTGCTGTGTGCGCACGCATAGCACTCAGCTATGCATTAGATAACAAATATACATTTGATAAATGCACAGGCGGGGCGGATTCTAATTTCGCAACCGCGATAAACCCTGCATTCAGGCGGGGTAATGCGCTCGGTTCCCTCACTGCGAAACCTGATTCCAGAGGAAAATAATATGAATAAGACTCTACGTTCCTTGCTCCTGTCCGCCATGGTCGCCGCCCTGCCGGCCGCTGCGGTCATGGCGAACGAAACCCCGACCTTGCGCATCGCGACCGAAGGGGCATACCCACCGTTCAACTACTTCACCGCTGACGGTAAGTTGGCCGGCTTTGATATCGAGATTGGCCGCGCCCTGTGCGCAAAAATGCAGGCCAAATGCACCTTCGTCGCCCAAGACTGGGACGGCATCATCCCGGCCCTGTTGGCGAACAAATACGACGTCATCATCGCCTCGATGTTCATCACCGCAGAGCGCCGGCAGAAGGTCGATTTCACCGAGCCCTACCAGAAGTCGGCAATGACCTTTGTGGTGCCGAAAGACTCCACCCTCACAGATTTCTCGCCCGCCGCCATGGCTGGCAAAACCATCGGTGCGCAAGGCTCCACCACCCAGGCTGATTACCTGACCGCCGCCTTCCCTGACTCTGACGTGCGCCTGTATCCGACCCAGGATGCGGTGAATCTGGACCTGGTGTCCGGGCGCCTGGATGCCCAGGTGGGCGACATGATCCCGATGCTCGACTGGACCCATAAATCCGACGACGGCAGCTGCTGCAAGCTGGCCGGCGAGCCGATTAGCGATCCGAAATACGTCGGTGAGGGCGTCGGCATCGCCCTGCGCCAGGACGATGACCAGCTGCGCGAATCCCTCAACGTGGCCCTGGCCGCACTGATTGCCGACGGCACCTACAAAGCCATCAATGACAAGTTCTTCTCGGTCAATTTGCTGACCCTGAAGAAGTAACGTCGCGCCGCCTCGGCGGCGTGCGTTTTTGATTGCCAAGAGGATGTCCTATGGAATGGCTCAATTACCTGAGCTTCAGTGATGGCGGGTGGGGCGATGAGTTGCTGAGTGGCCTGGGGGTCACCCTGTCGCTCGCCGTTGCAACCTTGCCGGTGGGGTTGTTGCTGGGCCTGCTGGTGGCCGCAATAACCATTTTCGGTCGGCCCGTGCCGCGGGCCATGGCGGTGACCTTCACCACCACCATTCGCGGCCTGCCGGAACTGCTGACCCTGTTCATCATTTATCACGGCGTCGGGCTGGGGATTAACAGCCTGTTGAAGTGGTACAGCCCGCAGTCTGGTTACTTCGAATTGAGCCCGTTTCTGGCCGGCGTGCTGGCACTGGGCATGGTCTTCGGTGGCTATGCCAGTGAAGTGCTGCGCGGCGCCTGGCAGGCGCTCGATCACGGTCAGCTGGAAGCCGCCCAGGCGTTGGGCGTGAGGCGCTTCACCATCTTCCGGCTGATCGAGTTGCCGCAGATGTTGCGCCTGGCGCTGCCGGGGCTGGGCAACCTGTGGATCAACCTGTTGAAGGATACCGCGCTGGTCTCGGTGATTGCCCTGAATGACTTGATGCGCATGGCCAATGTGGCGGTGGGCACGACCAAGAAGCCATTCGTGTTTTTCCTGACCGTCTGCCTGATTTACTGGGCGATTTGCATCCTGTTCGAGTGCTGCCTGGCGCGCATGGAAAAACGGGCTAACCGCGGCTTGCGCGCAGCCTAACGGCAGAGGGTAAACAGCATGTTTGAAATTTTAACCCGCTACGCCAGCCAGTTTCAGGCCGGCGCCAGCATGACCCTGCAGATCACGGTGATTTCGGTGTTGATCGCCTGTTCGCTGTCGTTGCCGCTGGCCATTCTGCGCCGCAGCGAGCACCTCTGGTTGCGTTGGCCGATTCGTCTGTATGTATCGTTCTTCCGCGGTACGCCGTTACTGGCGCAGTTGTTCCTGGTCTATTACGGCTCGGGGCAGTTCCGTGCCGAGCTGAACGAGCTCGGCCTTTGGTGGTTCTTCCGCGACCCCTACTACTGCGCGTTGCTGACCTTCGTCCTCAACTCCACGGCCTACCAGTTGGAAATTCTCCGTGGCGGTTTGAAGGCCGTGCCTTTTGGCCAGATCGAGGCGGGCGTGGCGTTGGGACTGACCACCTTTCAGCAATACAAAAAGATCATCTTGCCGAATGCCTATCGCATTGCCTTCCCGGCCCTGGGCAACGAAATCATTTTGTTGTTGAAGGGCAGTGCCGTGGTCAGCGTGATTACCGTGCTGGATGTGATGGGGCAAACCCGGCGGATCTTTTCCCAGACCTTCGATTTGTCGGTGTACTTCTGGGCCGCGGTTATTTACCTGGCCATGACCACGGTATTTGTTTTGCTCTGGCGTCGACTGGAGAAGTGTTTGACCCGGCATATGCGTTGTCGGGTTGCCGAACCACGTAAAGAATTACCACTCGCTGCGCGGGTATCCACAGGGGTTTCATCATGATCGCAGTCAATAACAATGCCGCGTTGCAAGTTGAGGATATACATAAGTCCTTTGATGGCGTCGAAGTGCTTAAAGGCGTGTCATTGACGGCACAAAAGCATGATGTGATCAGCATTATTGGCTCTTCCGGTTCGGGAAAAAGCACCTTGTTGCGCTGCATGAACTTGCTGGAGTTCCCCGACAGCGGCAAGTTGCGCGTGCATGGCGAGGAGCTGGACCTGGCGCCGAACCTGCGCGGCGGTCGTTCGCGGCGCTTTCAGCGGCAGATCGAGCGGGTGCGCTCGCGCCTGGCCATGGTCTTTCAGTCGTTCAATCTGTGGCCGCACATGACGGTGCTGGAGAACGTGATGATGGGCCCCTGCATCGTCCTCAAGCGTAACAAGGACGAGGTCGAGGCCCAGGCCAAGACCCTGCTGGCGCGGGTCGGCATGCTGGAGAAATGCCATGTGTACCCGGAGTGCCTGTCCGGCGGGCAGAAGCAGCGGGTCGCGATTGCCCGTGCCCTGGCCATGGACCCGGAGGTGATGCTGTTCGATGAGCCGACCTCGGCCCTCGACCCGGAACTGGTCAACGAGGTGCTGCTGGTGATTCGCGAGCTGGCCCAGGAGGGCCGCACGATGATCATGGTTACCCACGAAATGCGCTTTGCCCGCGAAGTGTCGTCCAAGGTGGTGTACTTGCACCAAGGGCGGATCGAAGAACAGGGCAGCCCGGAACAATTATTCAATGCGCCGCAGTCCACTAACTTGCGCCGCTTGTTGGCCACACAGCATTAATAAAACTTACTAATAGAACCTAGTCACAACTTAATACTGCCCTTGCATAAGTGAGTAATCAATTATGAGTCAAGTCGTCTCGTTGCACCCCTGGAAAAGAAAACAGCATCTGGAAAGTGCCAATAATCAATTGCTGATCGACGGGGTTAATGCCACCGAGTTGCTGGAGCGTTATGGCTCGCCGTTATATGTCTATTCGCAAACCAAGTTGCGCGAGAATGCCCTGGATATTCTCGGTAACTTCCGTCGCGAACATGCCAATACCCGCGTGTGCTTTGCCAGCAAGGCCTGCGCCAACCTGGCGGTGCTCAAGGTGTTCAAGGACTGTGGCCTGTCGGTGGAGGTCAATTCCGGCGGCGAGTTCTTCAAGGCGCGGGCCGCCGGTTATGCCCCGGCGGACATGGTGTTCAACGGCGTGGCCAAGCAGGTCGGCGAACTGCGCGAAGTGATTGGCGCCGGGATCAAGGCGATCAACGTTGACTCGCTGTCGGAGCTGGCGCGCATCCTCGCCGTGGCCAGCGAGTTGCAGCAGCAGGCGCGAGTGACCCTGCGCATTATTCCGGAAATCAAGGGCGGCGCCGCCGCTGGCTGGCAGACCGGCACCTCCGCCTCCAAGTTCGGCATGACCAGCGCGGAACAGGCCGAAGCCATCGCGCTGATCGTGCAACATCCGGCGGCGCTGAAGATGGTCGGCATTCACGCCCATATCGGTACTCAGGTGAACGACATCGCCGTGTACGAGGCGGAAGCGGAGTTCCTGATTGGCTATTTCAAACAGGTGGCGGAGATGCTGCCGTACCCGCTGGAGCATGTGAACCTGGGCGGCGGTTTCCCGAAAAACTACAGCAGTGCGCCGGCCAACTTCGACAAGGTCGCGGCTCACTATTGCGAGAACTACCGCACCAGCATCGACTTCGCCCTGTTGTCCAAGCACCTGATCAAGCCGATTGGTCAGGCGCTGGGCGAGCAGATCGAAATCATCGTCGAGCCGGGCCGCAGCATGGTCAGCGATACGGCCATTCTGCTCACCCGCATCGAGGCCGAGAAGCAGCGCCAGCAGCGCCCGGTGTATTACCTGGATGCCGGCTACAGCGTGCTGTTCGATATCTATAACGGCTGGTATTTCCACATGCTCAACGCCTCGCGCGCCGATGATGTGCAGACCAAGCAATGCCGTATGGTCGGGCCGCTGTGCGACAGCAGCGACACCTACTACGACATCGAAGGCGAAGGCGCGCTGAACTCCCTGCTGAATGCCGAGCCGGCGCTGCTGGCGCACCGCGACTTGCTCGAAGAGGTGCTGGTCAATCAGCCGAATATGCGCGAACTGCCTGCCGCTACTGCCGTCGGTGACGTCATTGCCTTGCTCGATGTTGGCGCCTACGCCCTGGAAAACATGACCGAGTACTGCGGTCGCCAGGCCGCCGCCGCGGTGCTGGTGGACTTGCAACAAGGCAGTCGGCTGATCCGCCGGCGTGCCGAGTACCAGGACCTGCTGGCCTATGACGTCGACTGAGGCGTCGAGCTGGGTAGGCGCCATCCCTGGTCAGGCAGTTCTGTAGGAGCGGCTTTAGCCGCGAATGATCGAGCCCCAGCATAAGCTTCGCGGCTGAAGCCGCTCCTACGGGAGCGGTGGTGTGCTTTGGATGCGTGTCCGTCCCGCTGGCCAGTGCCATCTTGGGCCTGGGGCGCATACCATGACGGCTGGCCTGGGAGAAAATCGTATGTTGTCGCCGCGTGAGCGCTTGTTGCGCAATCTGGACTGGAACCTGCTGTACACCTTTCTGGTGATTGTCGAGGAAAGCAGCATCACCGGTGCGGCGCGCAAACTGGCGCTGAGCCAGCCGAGCGTCAGCAATGCCTTGAAACGCCTGGAAGGGCATCTGGGCATGCGCCTGATCCATCGCAAGAAAGGCATGTTTTCCCTCACCGAGCAGGGCTTGCGGGTCTACGAATATGTCTCGTCGGCCGGCAGCATCATCGACAACATGGCTGAGCAGTTTGCCGGCGAAGCCGACGCGGTACTCGGTGAGCTGAATATGCAGGTGGCCAGCCATGTCAGTTGCCAGTCGTTCGATGACAGCCTGGCGCAGTTCCATCGCCTGTACCCCAATGTGCTGATCAGCATCAATGCCCAGCCCAGCGCCGATATCGTCAATGCGGTGGCCAAGGGGCAGTTGCACATCGGTATCAGCAACAAGAAGACCGCCCAGACCGGCCTGCATTTCGACCTGCTTGGCTACGAGCAGATGGCTTTCTACTGTGGCCCGCGGCATCCCTTGTTCGGGCGTACAGATTTGACGGCCGCGGATTTGCGCGGCCTGGCCTATGTCTCCTTTGAAAGCGACCAACCAGGCGAGGGGCTCAGCGCGGTCAGCTCGGTGCGTGCCGAGCAGCAGTTCTGGGGCCGGCTGGTGGCGGTGTCCTCGAACGAGGAGGAGGTGCGCCGGCTGATTCTGGCCGGCCTCGGCTTCGGTGCCCTGACGGTCGAGGGGGCCAAGCCGTTTGTGCAACAGAAGGTGCTGTTCCAGCTGCCGCCCTATGAAAACCTGCCGGTCAACGAGGTCTATCTGGTCACCCCGGAAAACCTACCGCTCAGCGATGTCGAGCGACTGTTTATCGACATGCTCAGGGCCGCGGCAGTGGCCGCCGTGCGGGAAAAGTACTTCAGTCCATAGTCCATTCGACGCACGGCCAAGCGCGGCGCATCGGGCTATAATGGCCCTATGCCGCCGTCGTGCGGTATCCAAGCCCCCCGTCAGCCGGGGCCGTCGCTCCGTTATGCAGTAGGTCAGTGATCTGTTAATGCCGCTACGTAATCATCGTGCTCGCCCGCTGCCCACCCATGTCGTCCGCCTGAAAATCTGGCAGGCGGTGGGTTTTATTGTGCTGGTCTGTTGCTCATTGATCAGCCTGGCCATCTGGGGTAGCTGGAATTCCTTGCAGTACCAGCTGCGCGAGAAAGAGGTGGCGCTGTCGAACCTGGCCCAGACTCTGTCGTCCCAGGTGCAGGCCACGATCAAACAGGCCGATACGGTGCTGCTCTGGCTGGCTGCGGAGGTTGAGGCGGAGGGCATGAAGACTCAGCATGCCCCGCACTTGCAGGGGCTGCTGCACACCCAGGTCGATCAACTCAAGCAACTGAAGGCCCTGATCATCATTGGTGAGGACGGTCGGCCGCTGCTGAATTCGGTGACGGACATGCCGGCGAACGTGAATTACGCCGACCGTGATTACTTTATCTATCACCGCGAGCACGCTGGCACCGAGCCGTTTATTGGTCGCTCGATTCTCAGCCGCTCCTCCGGCGTCTGGGTGATGACCGTGTCGCGGCGAATCAACCATGCCGATGGCCGTTTCGCCGGTGTGGTGTTGGCAAGCATTGGCCTTGACCACTTTCTGACGCTGTATCGCAGCATCGACGTTGGCCGCAACGGCGCCATCAGCCTGATAGCCGCCGATGCGACCCTGCTGGTGCGGCGGCCGTTTGTCGAGGCGGACATTGGCAAGAATCTGCCCACGGGGCCGCTGTTTGCCGAGCTGCTGCCCAAGGCCGCAGCTGGTGTCGCCACCGTTCGCTCAAGTATCGACGGCGTTGTGCGCCTGGCGAGTTATCGCCGTGTCGATGACTATCCGCTGGTGATTTTTGTTGCCGTGGATCGCCATGAGAGCCTGGCCTCCTGGCGCAAGGAGGCCGCATTCAGTGCGGCCCTGACGGTGTTTTTGTTGTTGATGCTGGGCGCGCTTGGCTATCGCCTGGTCAGGCTGATCCGCCGGCAGAACAGCGTGCAAGCTGAGCTACTGCTGGCCCAGGAACAGCTGCTGGATATGAACCTGGCCCTGCGTTCCCAGGCCCTGGAAGATGGCCTGACGGGATTGGCCAATCGGCGCCTGCTGGATCAGTTTCTGCAGGATGAACTGGGCCGGGCCAAGCGCGATCATCTGGTCGTCGGTTTGCTGATGATCGATATCGATCACTTTAAGCACTTCAACGACACCTACGGCCATTTGCTGGGTGACGAGTGCCTGAAGGCGATCGGTGCGCTGATCAAGGACAACATCAGGCGCCCTGGTGATCTGGCCTCGCGTTACGGTGGCGAGGAGTTCGCGGTGGTGTTGCCTGGCACGGACCTCACCGGGGCTTTTGTGGTGGCCGAGCAGATCCGTCAGGCGGTTGCCGAGGTAGAGATTCACGGTGAGAACCACTCACCAATCCGGGTCACGGTCAGCATTGGCGTGAGCGCGCTCAGGCCGCTGCAGGATGACACGCCGGAGATGCTGATCCAGGCCGCGGACCAGGCGCTGTACGCGGCCAAAGCCGCGGGCCGCAACCGCACCATGATGGCGTCCTAGGCCCGCAGCGGCTGCCGATTACAGGCATTCGATGCGGTTGCGGCCGTGTTCCTTGGCGCCATACAGGGCCTGGTCGCTGCGCGACAGCGGGGCGTCGACGCTGCTGTCGGCCGCGCTCATGGCGGCAATGCCGATACTCACAGTCAGGACGATGCGGTGTTCGCCCTCCAGCAACGGTGTTTGCATCAGTCGTTGCTGGACGCGCTGGGCAAAACCCAGGGCTTCATCACGACTGGCATCGCCCAGCACCACCGCAAACTCCTCACCGCCGACCCGTCCCGCCAGGTCGCTCTTGCGCAGCTGCTCGCGCAGGATGCCGGCAAAATGCTTGAGCGCGAGATCGCCAACGGCGTGGCCCCACTGGTCGTTGATCGACTTGAAGTGATCCAGATCGCACATCAATACCGCCGCCGACTGGCTGTTGCCACGCTGAATGCGGGTCAGTTCGGCCTCGATATGGCCCATAAAGTGGCGACGATTGGGCAGCTGGGTGAGGAAGTCGGTGGTGGCAAACTCCTGTAGCTCGGCTTCTATGCGCTTGCGCTCGGTGATATCGCTGGTGGTGCCGATCATGCGCAGTGGCCGACCGGCACTGTCGCGGCTGATCACCTTGCCGCGGCTGGAGACCCATTTGTAGCTGCCGTCCTTGCAGCGCAGGCGGTGCTCGACGCTGTAGCTGGGCAGCGTTCCCTCATGGTGCGCCTGAATGGCCGACTGCACGGAGGCCAGGTCATCGGGATGGACGCGCTGGTAGCTGTCTTCGATCCGGTTGGAGACCTCGTGGGCGGCGTAACCGAGCATCGATTTCCAGCCCTCGGAGTAATGAATCTCACCGGTCTGGATATTGCGATCCCAGATGCCCGTGCCGCTGCCGGCGATGGCCAGGGCCATGCGTCTTTCACTCTCGCGCAGGGCTTCGGCCTCCTTGCGCAGGCGGCTTTCGAGGTGGTCGCGCTCGGCGGTAATGGCGGCCAGGCGGGCCAAATCGCGGAGGAATTCGCGTTGTTGCTCGTCCAGCTCACGCGGCTGGTCGTCGAGCAGCCAGAGCGCGCCGAGCAAGTCGCCGTTCGAGGCTTCCAGCGGGCAGCGGGCATAAAAGCGCAGGTGCGGGTTGTCGATCACCAGCGGCTGCAGGCTGAAGCGGTTATCGGCGTTGCGCTGGGTGGCCACCAGAATGCCGCCGTCGACGAGCGGCAATTCGTACAGCCAGCGCTCGCCGGGAGCTGGCTTGAAGGCCAGGCCGGCGCAGGACTTTAAGTACTGCTGATGGGCGTCGTTAAGGGTGATCAGGGCCGTGGTCACGGCGAAGTGCTGTCGGGCCAGGCGCGCCAGTACGTCAAAGCGTTCGTCTGCCGCCGGCTCCTGAGGTTCGGGGTTGGTGCTCGGGTCAATCCGCGGGCTGGCATCAGCCGGGTTAACGGGGTGCTGCATATCCACTCTACTCGACGATGGCTGAAACGCGCTGTGCGGGGTCTGGAGCAGCGATTGTATGCAGTGAGTCGGTGGCCTGTCGTGGTTTTTAGCCACTGGGCTGCCTTGGCCTGATACCGGCAGTCTAGCCGCAGATCCGCCGCCAGCCCGGCGCTGTGGCAACAACTCCTGGTAAACCTGGGGTTTGGCTGGGCAGGCGCAGTGTGGGGAGGATCAATCGTCCAGCAAAAAGCCCCTGACACCGGATCGGGGCAGGGGCTTGGTCGTGCAGCAACGCAGGGCTTAGGACAGCTTCACATTCATGGTGATTTGCGCAGTGAACACCTGTTTGCCATCGGCATCGACGATGTCTACGGGCACCACCTTGTCGCCTTCCGTGGTCCAGTCGATGGCGCTGCCATCGGCCGTCGCGGTCACGCTGCTTTTGGCCTTGGCCCGGTACTCGACGCTCATGCCTTTGGGGATCCAGCGCGCGCCATCGGGGATGGAGACGTTGGTCATCATCCCCGCGGCCAGTTCGGCGGCATTGCACATGGCAATCGCATGCACGGTGCCAAGGTGGTTGGTGATTTCGCGGCAGAAGGGCACCTGCACGGTCGCCGCATCCTGGCGCAGCTCGGTGATCAACGGATTGATGGTGCTGAAGTAGGGCGCCATCTGGCAGGCCATTTTGCTGAACGCGTCGGGGCCGGCGCTGCCGAACATGCTGAGAACCTGATTCATCGTATTGCCTCGCTAAGGGGGTTTTCTTTAACAGAATTATATTCTTCTACGGAACATTGTTCTGTTTTCGCGAGGTCTGTCAAGCTGACGCCGCTTGCACCTATGTCTTACCATTGGCTTTTTGGCTTGTGACCACTATGCAAACGTCCGATCTACTTGAGCGCTGCTACCCGGGCAATCGTGCGCAGATGAAGCGCGCGATCCTCAGTCAGGCCTTGGATTGCTTCAATGCGCAGGGGATCGAGGCCACGACCATCGAGATGATCCGCGTGGCGTGCGAGACCAGCGTCGGCGCCATCTACCATCACTTCGGCAACAAGGAAGGCCTGGTAGCGGCCTTGTTCTTCACCGCCCTTGATGACCAGGCCAGCCTGCGCGAACGCTACCTGGCTCAGGCCACCACGGCGCAAGAAGGCGTCTACGCGTTGGTGCACAGCTACGTGGACTGGGTCGACAGCCAACCGGAGTGGGCGCGCTTCCAGTTCCACGCCCGTTTTGCCGTGACCAAAGGGCCGCTGAAAGACGAGCTGACCGCGCGCAACAAGTCACGCAACCGTCAGCTGCTGGAGTGGCTGGCGGCGCCGGGGCGGGGTGATGAACTGCAGCGGGTGCCTGCCGAGCTGATGCCTTCGCTGATCATTGGCCAGGCGGAAAGCTATTGCCGGGCCTGGCTGTCGGGGCGGGTGCAGAGCAGCCCCAAGACCTACCGGGACGTGCTGGCCGAGGCGGCGTGGCGCTCCATCGGCGGCGAGTAGGCTATTTTCGCTGCGCTGGCCGTTGGCCCGGCGCACTGCGCTGGGTGGCTTACGAGCAAAAACGAATCGCGTTGCGGCCCTGCTCTTTGGCCTGGTACATGGCCGTGTCGGCCGCATCGATAAGGTCTTTTTCGCCGGTGTCACGGCCCTTGAACAGGGTCGCGCCGATGCTGGCCGTGCAGCAATGCTCGATGCCACCCTCCAGCCAATAGGGCATGGATAAACTTTGGCGAATTTTCTCGGCAATGCTGCCGGCCTGATCGGCTGCGGCGTCCTTGTCGCGGTCCAGGTCACTCAACAGCACGACGAATTCGTCGCCGCCAAAGCGGGCCACGGTGTCGGCCTCACGCACACAGGTTTTCAGGCGCTTGGCGACCTCGATCAGCAGCAGGTCGCCGACGCCATGGCCGTGGGTATCGTTGAGCGGCTTGAAGTTGTCCAGATCGAGGAACAGCAGGGCGCCGTAGTGATCGCTGCGATGGCTGGCGGACATCGCCTGGGTGAGGCGATCCTCCAGCAGGCGGCGATTGGGCAGGTGGGTCAGGGTGTCATGGAAGGCCAGCAGGTTGACCTGCTCTTCCAGCTGCTTGCGCTGGGTGATCTCGCGGGTGATGCCGTGGTAGCCGATCAGCTCGCCCTGCTCGTTGTAATCCGGCTTCGACAGCACCTCGCCCCAGATCAGGCTGCCGTCCTTGCAGCGATGCTGAGCCTCGAAGGTGACGAAAGCACTGGCCGTGGCCAACTGCTTGGTGTGCGGTTTTGCTACCAGTAGTTGCCTGACGGTGGCCGCCCCCTCGGCAGTCAGCATGCTAAACACATGATGGCCAATCACCTCATCGGCCCGGAAACCGCGCAGGCGTTCGTCGGCGGGGCTGATATAGGTGATGACCAGGCGCTGATCGGTTTTCCAGTGGACATCGCGGGTGTCCTCGGTGAGCTGGCGGTAGAGCGCCTCGCTGGCATGCAGGGCCTGGGTGCGTTCCTCGACCAGTGCCTCCAGCGCGCGGGTGCGCTCCTGCAGGCTCTTGAGGGGGTAAACCTCGTTGCCCTGGGTAAAGTGATAGGGGATGGAGATGCCGCTGTGGGCGATCTTCCAGGTGTCAGCTTCGAGACGGAAAATCAGCGACAGGCGTGCAACTTCTTTAGCCAGAATTTCGCCGCCAAACGGCAGGTGAATACGAAACAGGGCGGTGGCCGCCACCACCTCAGTGCTCAGGTCCTGCAGGACCAGATCGAGCATCTCGATGCGGATGGGGTCGGGCACCTGGGCGAAGTCCTGGCGGGTGATCTTCTGCCATTCGCCGAGGTCCTTGACCAGAAAACCACCACTGCCGGTGTAGCCACTGAAGTTGTCGCTGAAGCGGCCGATCAGGCGCTCATCCCGCGAGGCGTACATCTCGATGTACTGGTCAAACAGGGCGCGAATCTGTCGCTGTCGATCCGAAGCGTTGCTGTTCATGGCCAATGCCTGTGCTGTGCTTTATCTACCACTTTACCCCCGCGTGGCGGGCCATTTCCTGCCTTTTAGCGGGTACTTGGCCTCAATACTTAACCAAGTATTAAGGCGTCATGCCAGGGCATGAAATAACCATGCCTTGGCATTCAGTTTGACTTAAGTATCGCCGGTTAGGGTTAGGCCATCCCTTCTGGAGAACTTCACGATGAACAAGACGGCTATCTCTCTCGCCCTCGCAGGCATGGCGGCATTGCCCGCCATTGGCCAGGCCCGCGAAATCAACCTGAGCACCACGCTGAAAGACTATCGCGGCAACGAGGCCTACCTGGCCATCTATGTCACCGACGCCCAGGGCGCCTACCAGCGCACCCTGTGGGTGGCCGGCAAAAAGGCCAAGTACTACAAGCACCTGCGTGACTGGGCCCAGGGCGGTGGCAGTAAGCCGGCCGAGTTCGATGGCCTGACCGGCGCCAGTGTCGGCGGCGGCGAAACCCTGGAAGTGGCGGTCGAGCTGGAGGACGCCCTGATCGATGCCGGCTACGAAATTCGCATCGACAGCGCCGTGGAAGACAAACGCGATAACCGTGGCGAAATCAAGGTGCCACTGACCCAGCAGGCGACCACGGTCAACGGCGGCGCCCAGGGTTATGTCGACAGCTTCAGCTACCACTTCTGAGTCCCGGAGCCCGTTCATGCTGCAACGCACCCATGTGCTACTGAGCCTCGTGCTCGGCGTCATTCTTATCCTGTCGGCTGCCAGTGGCCTGGTGCTCTCCGGCAACACGCTGGTCGAGCACTTGCGTGCTGCACCGAGCCAGGGTGAGACGGTCGCCGTGGTCGCCGAGCGGATTGCCCGCCAACTGCCGGGCATTGAGCGTATCGAGCGGGTGCCCAGCGGTGAGCTGCGGGTGGCGTTCAGCACGGCCACCGACAGCGATGTGGTACTGGTCGACCCGGCCAGCGCGGCGGTGCTTGCGCCGTATCAGCCGTCGGCGCTGTTGTCTTGGGTGCGCGACCTGCACCGTGAGTTGTTGCTGGGTTCCGCCGGGCGCTGGCTCAGCGGCCTGTCGGCGCTGGCGTTGCTGCTGCTGGCCCTTACGGGCAGCTGGTTGCTGGCGCGCCGTCTGGGTGGCTGGCGCCAGCTGCTGTTGCCGATCAATCCGGGTCAGGGCCTGACGCACTGGCACAGCGTGGCGGCGCGCTGGGCGTTGCCGGGGTTGCTGATTCTCGCCTGCAGCGGGCTCTACCTTGCAGCCAGCAGCCAGGGCTGGATCAGTGACGGCCAGGATGCCGATCTGGCCTACCCCGAGGCCAGCTATGCGGCGCCGGCGGCGGAGCTGGGCAGCCTTTCGGCCCTGCGCCATCTGGAGCTGAACGATCTGCGTGAGCTGGAGTTCCCCAGCGACAGCCAGACGGCCAATTACTACAGCGTGCGCACCGCGACCGGCGAGGGTTTCGTCAATGCCAGCAGCGGCCAGTGGATCAGCTATCAGCCCCACGGTTTCGCCCGCCGTCTGTATGAAACCTTCTATGAATTGCACACCGGTGCCCACTCACCGCTGTGGTCGCTGATCCTCGCTGCGACCAGCCTGGCCTGTCTGTTTCTCAGCGGCTCCGGCCTGCTTGCCTGGTGGCAACGCCAGCGCCTGGCGCGGCTGTTGCCGGGCAACGCTTCAGCTGTCCAGGCGGAAACCATTCTGCTGGTGGGCAGCCAGGGCGGCAGCACCTGGGCCTACGCTCGCCAGCTGCACAGCCAACTGGTGGCCAGCGGCATGCGCGTACACAGCGCCAGCATGAACCAGCTGCAGCCGAGCTACACGCAGGCCAAACGCCTGCTGATTCTCACTGCCACCTATGGCGATGGTCAGGCGCCGGATTCGGCCAGGGCGTTTCTTGCGCGCCTTGAGCACTGCCAATTGAACAGCGACGTGCAGGTGGCGGTGCTGGGTTTTGGTGATGCGCAGTTTCAACACTTCTGCGGCTATGCCGAGCAGGTTCAGCAGCAGTTGCAGCAACGTGGGCTGCAGGCGCTGTTGCCACTGCAGAAAATCGACCGTGGCGATCTCGGTGAGTTGAATGGCTGGGCGCAGCGCCTGGGTCAGACACTGGGCCTCGACCTGCACTTCACGCCGGTGCGTAACGCGGTGGCGCTGCAGCAGCTGCAACTGCTGAGCAAGGAGGTGTATGGCGAACACAGTGATGCGCCGGCGGCCATCCTGCGCTTTGCCGTACGCGCCGCGCAGCCGACCTGGTGGCGCCCAGCTGCACGCTTTGCGCCGGGCGATCTGGTCGGCATCAGCCCCGGCAACGGGCAGGCACCGCGCTATTACTCGATAGCCAGCAGCGATGAGGATGACGCCCTGGAAATCTGCGTGCGCAAACAAAACCAAGGGCGTTGTTCGTCGCTGCTGCATGGCTTGCAGGTGGGCGACTGCGTCGAGGGCTTTATCCAGCCGCACCCGGACTTTCGCCCCAGCGCCGGTCAGCATCCGCTGATTCTGGTAGGGGCCGGCACCGGCCTGGCGCCGCTGATTGGCTTCGTGCGCAAGAATGCCACGCAGCGCCCGCTGCACCTGTACTGGGGTGGGCGCAATGCGCAGTCGGATTTCCTCTATGAGGACGAACTCAGCGAGTACCTGGCCGACGGCCGCCTGACCCACCTGGGCCTGGCGTTCTCCCAAGGCACCGAAGGCCTGTATGTGCAGGATCGCCTGCGCCAGGACGCCAGCGCCCTGCAGGGCCTATTTGCCCAGGGCGCCCAGGTGCTGGTGTGCGGCTCCAAGGACATGGCGGCCGGCGTCCGTGCCGTGCTGGAAACTTTGCTGGCGCAATGGGGCAGCAGTGTCGAAGACCTACGACTGCAAGGGCGGTACCGCGAAGATGTCTACTGAAACCCTGCCGCTGCAGCGCTACAGCCTCAGTGGCGCGACCATGGGCACGCGCTACAGCGCGGTGTTTTACGCCGCGGGCGAGATTGACCAGGCTGCGATCCAGGCCGACCTGCAACAGGCGGTTGAACGGGTCGACCAGCAGATGTCGACCTGGAACCCGGCGTCCGCGCTGATGCAACTCAACGCCGCGCCGCTGGAGCAGTGGTTGAGCTTGCCCGATGAGTTGCTGTGGGTGCTGACCACCGCGCTGCGTATTGGTGAGGAGTCGGCCGGCGCCTTCGAGATTGGCGTCGGCGCGCTGGTCAGCGCCTGCGGCTTTGGTCCGCAACCGGCGGCCGAGCACTTGCCGGCTCGCCAGCCAAGTGCACGCGCGGCGCTGGAGTTGGATGTCGCGGGGCGCTCCGTGCGCAAACGGGCGGCCATCAGCCTGGACCTCAACGGTATCGCCAAGGGCTTTGCCGTCGATCAGTTGGCCCGCTGCCTGGAGCAGCACGGCATTCATGCGTACCTGGTGGGCATCGATGGCGAAATGCGCGCCGCCGGGCGCAAAGCCGACGGCAGCGCCTGGTTGGTCGCCCTGGAAAAACCGCTCAAGGGCCGCCGTGAAGTGCTCGGCGCGCTGGAGCTGCACGACACGGCCATCGCCACCTCGGGCGACTACCGGCATTGGCGCGAACGGGATGGCAGCGTGCATTCCCACACCATGGACCCGCACAGCGGCGTGCCGCTGGTGTCGACGCTGACCTCGGTGTCGGTGATCTGCACCAGCTGCATGTACGCCGACGCCTGGGCCACCGCCTTGCTGGTGTTGGGCGTGGAGCGCGGCAGCCAATTGGCCAAGGCTCAGGGCCTGAGCGCGATCTTTGTGCTGCGCGAGGGCGATGAGCTGCGCGAGATTACGGTCGGGCTGTGAGTCGCGGGCCGGGCATGGCATGCCCTGACGACTATCGGGGTCATTCCTAAATCCTATTGGCCCGGTTGTGGATCAGCGTCCAAGCTGAGCTCACTCGTTAGGTGCAAACAACAGGAGATGATCATGTCAAATGACGCCAAATGCCCGTTCTCGGGCGGTGCGAACAAGCAGGCCGTGGCCGGCGGCGCCCGCAGCAATGCCGATTGGTGGCCCAACCAACTGAACCTGAAAATTCTCCATCAGCACTCTGCCTTATCCGACCCAATGGGCGAGGATTTCAACTACGCCGAAGAATTCAAAAGCCTCGACCTCGACGCCGTGGTCAAGGACCTCACCGCCCTGATGACCGACTCCCAAGACTGGTGGCCAGCGGACTGGGGCCACTACGGTGGCCTGATGATCCGTATGGCCTGGCACTCCGCCGGCACCTACCGGACCACCGACGGCCGTGGCGGTGCCGGTGCCGGCAACCAGCGGTTTGCTCCACTGAATAGCTGGCCGGACAACGGCAACCTCGACAAGGCGCGGCGCCTGCTCTGGCCGATCAAGCAAAAGTACGGGCGCAAGCTGTCCTGGGCCGACCTGATGATCCTGGCCGGCAACGTCGCGCTGGAGTCCATGGGCTTCAAGACCTTCGGCTTTGCCGGTGGCCGGCCGGACATCTGGGCGCCGGAAGAAGACGTCTACTGGGGCGCCGAAAGCGAGTGGCTGGCCACCAGTGACAAGGCCAACAGCCGCTACTCCGGTGAGCGCACTCTGGAAAACCCGTTGGCCGCCGTGCAGATGGGCTTGATCTACGTGAACCCGGAAGGCCCGGACGGCAATCCCGATCCGCTCGCCTCGGGCCGCGATGTGCGCGAAACCTTTGCCCGTATGGCCATGGACGACGAAGAAACCGTGGCCCTGGTGGCTGGCGGGCACACCTTCGGCAAGGCCCATGGCGCTGGTGATCCGAGCCTGGTCGGCCCCGAGCCGGAAGCGGCGCCGATTGAGGCGCAGGGCCTGGGCTGGGTCAACAAACTTGGCAGCGGCAAGGGTGTGCACACCACCACCAGCGGTATTGAAGGCGCCTGGAAGCCCAACCCGACGAAATGGGACATGGGTTATTTCGACATGCTGTTGGGCTACGAGTGGCAGCTGAGCAAGAGCCCGGCCGGTGCCCATCAATGGACGCCGATCAACTGCAAGCCCGAGCACCTGATTCCTGATGCCCACGACCCGGCGAAGAAGCATCCGCCGATGATGACCACGGCCGACCTGTCGCTGCGCATGGACCCGGCCTACGAGAAAATCTCCCGGCGTTTCCATCAGGACCCGCAGGCGTTTGCCGATGCGTTCGCCCGCGCCTGGTTCAAGCTGACCCACCGCGATATGGGCCCGCGTGCCCGTTACCTCGGCAAGCTGGTGCCCGCTGAAGTCTTGATCTGGCAGGACCCGGTGCCCGCTGTGGCGCATGCCCTGATTGATGCTCAGGACATTGCGGCCTTGAAGGCCAAGCTGCTCGCCTCGGGCTTGTCCATCGCCCAACTGGTCAACACCGCCTGGGCCTCGGCGTCGACCTTCCGTGGCAGCGACAAGCGCGGCGGGGCCAACGGCGCGCGTATTCGCCTGGCACCGCAGAAGGACTGGGTCGTCAACCAGCCGGCCGAACTGGCCAAGGTGCTGGCGACGCTGGAGGCGCTGCAGCAGGACTTCAACGCCAGCGCCGCGGCGGGCAAGCAGGTCTCGCTGGCCGACCTGATCGTGCTGGGTGGCTGCGCCGCGGTGGAGGCCGCCGCGAACAAGGCCGGCGTCAGCGTTACGGTGCCCTTTACCCCAGGGCGCACGGACGCGACGCAGGCGCAGACCGATGTTGAGTCGTTCGCCGTACTGGAGCCCAAGGCCGATGGCTTCCGTAACTATGTGCGGCCGGGGCTGGAGGGCTACGTCGCCGAAATGCTGATCGATAAGGCGCAGTTGCTAACCCTGACGGCGCCGGAGATGACCGTGCTGATCGGTGGCTTGCGTGCCCTCAATGCCAACGCTGGGCAAACCCGGCACGGCGTGTTCACCCAGCGGGCGGAAACCCTGAGCAACGACTTCTTCGTCAACCTGCTGGATATGGGCACTCAATGGCAGAAGTCGGCCAGTGCCGACGGTGTGCTGGAAGGCCGCAATCGGGCAAGCGGGGATCTGCGTTGGACCGCCACGGTGGTGGATCTGGTGTTCGGCTCCAACTCGCAGTTGCGCGCCTTGGCCGAGGTGTATGCCACCAGCGATGCCCCGGCGAAGTTCGTGCGTGACTTCGTCGCGGCCTGGGACAAGGTGATGAACCTGGATCGTTTCGATCTGGCCTGAGCCGCCCCGTAAAACCTCAAGGCTCCACCCAGCGCCGCCACGGCCAGCCTCGGGATCAACCCAGGCCGGCCGTGGCGGCGCCACTTTTCCAGGGCTTAGCGCACGGCTGGCTGAAACTTCTTGCGGTACGCCGCCGGCAGCAGGCCAACCCGTTGCAGGAACAGGCGGCGGAACGAGTTGCTGTCCTCGTAGCCGATTTTGTAGGTGATGCTGTCCAGGCTCATGCGGGTGGTTTCGAGCAGTTGCTTGGCCTGCTCCAGGCGCAGCGTTTGCAGGTAGGCCAGTGGCGTGTAGCCGGTGGCCTCCTTGAAGCGGCGCTTGAAGTTGCGCACCCCGAAGCCGAAGCGCTGGGCCAGCTCATCGATCACGATGGCCTGGGCGAAGTGCGCCTCCAGCCAGTTCTGCACCTGCAGGATGTCGCCATCGCCGTGGTTCTTCGGCAGCGACCACATGACATACACCGATTGCTCACTGCGCACGTTGTCGATCAGCAGGTATTTGCTGCAGTGCTGGGCCAGTTCCAGCGAGGCGAAGCGGCGGATCAGATGCAGCAACAGGTCCATGGCCGCACTCGCACCGCCACTGCTGATCACGCCGTTGTCTTCGCAGAGGATTTGCCGTTCATCCAGCTGCGCCTCGGGGTAACGCCGGCGAAACAGCTCGGCAAAGGCCCAATGGGTGGTGACCTTGCGGCCCTCCAGCAGGCCGGCTTCGCCGAGCATAAACGCCGCCGTGCACATGGATGCGATAACGGCCCCTTGCGCCTGCTGCTGGCGCAGCCAGGGCGCGTAGCGGGTAAAGCTCGGCAAAGCCTTCTTGAGGGTGAACAGAAACCCCGGAATCAGCACCAGTTCGGTGTGCGCCAGTTCGGCTAGGGCGGCATCCACCTGCAGCCGTTGCCCGCTCAGGCAGGTGACATCGGCGCCATCCAGGGAAGCGCAGACGACCTCGAACGGCGGGGTGTCGCTGGCGGCAAACAGGTTGGCGGCGGTGAGCATCTCCAGGGCGATGCTGGCGCTGGCGGCGGAACAGTGATCGGTCAGGAGCAGGGTGACGTGCATAAAGCATCCGCTTGCGTTTTTCGCATGGAAAAAGTCATTTACGCACCTACCTTAGCCGAAGTCGCCGCCCTAGAGTGAGCCGCTCATTTCCGCTAACGGCATCCTTATGAATCTCTGGTTCCGACTGTTGCTCATGCTCCTGCGCCGCCCGTGGCGCAAACCGGTGGATGGCCTGGCCACCACCGTCATCCGCCTGCGCGTCTGGCCGCTTGATCTCGACTTCAATCGGCATGTCACCAACGGTCGCTATTTCACCCTGGCGGATGTCGGGCGCATGGATTACGTGCTGCGCAGCGGCGCCTTTCGCGTGGCCCTGCGGCACAAGGCGCTGCCCATCGTTGGCGACACCTGGGGCAAGTTCCGCCGTGAGCTGAAGCTGTTCGAGGCCTTTGAGATTCACACCCGCATGCTCGGTTGGGATGACAAGTGGAGCTTTGTCGAACACCGCTTCGTCAGCCGCGGGCGGGTGGTGGGCGTGGTGCTGATCCGCGGGTTGTTCCGCTCGCCCAAGGGCACGGTGGCCCCTGGTGAGTTCGCTCGTGAGCTGGGCCTGGCCGAGCAGTCCCCGGCGCTGCCGCACTGGCTGAGCGCCTGGTCGCAAAGCTGCGACGACATGAGCCTGCAACTGCGTGGGGAAGAGGCGAGCGCGGTTCAAGCGCCGCGCTGATGCCTCAGGCATTCCTGACTACTGCGCATAACGTTCGTAGAGCTGCTGGAAGCGGCCATCGGCCTGACTGCGCTGCAGCGCGGCGCGCCACTGGGCAACTTGCGGCGCCGGGATGCCCAGGGACAGGGCGATATAGCCGTGGTCGCTGCCGAGCTTTACCGCGCTGGCTTGCACATCCTGGGCATTGACCTGGGCATCCTGTAGTTCTTGCTTGAGCCCGGCATCGGCCGATGCCGCCAGCGCCACCCGGCCGGCGGCGAGCATGCGCAGGCAATTGGCATAGCTGCTGTTGCGCTTGATCTGCGCGAAGCCGGCAGCGGACAGCTGGTCATCATGGGAGCTGCCGTTGAGTACGCACACCGGCAGGTTTTGCGCGTCCATCAGGGTGCGGATGCCAGTGGGGCGCTTGGTGCTTTCGTAGAGGTAATCGGTCTCGGCCAGGGTCGGGCCGACCCAGTGCGCCAGTGGCTGGCGCTCCGGGGTCTGGCTGAGATTGAACAGCACCACATTGCGCTGTTCCTTGAGCAGTACCAAGCCGCGTGCCAGCGGCACTTCCTGGATTGGCAGGGGCTTGCCCAGGTCGGCCAGCAGCATATGCACCAGTTCCAGGTAAAAGGCCCGTTTGCCGGCATGTTCACGGCCGTGCAATTGGCCGTCGATAAGCACGCCCTGATTGCCCAGGCTGTGGGTGTAAATAAGCCATTCCTGTGCCTGGCTGATGGTCGGCAGGAGGAGAAACAGCAAGCAGGCAAGGCGTTTCAAGGGCAGCCTCTTGGTGCTGGTTGGTGCGCTAGGGGAGCAGGCCGGCAGAGGACGGCGCGCCGTTGTTATTTTTGATTGGTCGGCAGAACTTGCCGAAGAATTGCGCAAACGCTGGGGTTTTGTCGACAGGCGTGGTGTATCCCCTTCGATACACGCGCCTCCGGGGACGCTTTACTCGGGCATTGCCAGCGGCACTCAGGCGCAGCCGCAGCCGGTTTCCAGCTCCTTGAGAATCGGGCAGTCCGGACGTTGGTCGCCGTGGCAGCTGGTGACCAGGTCACTGAGGGTGTCGCGCAGGCTGGTGAGCTCGCCGATCTTGCGGTCGAGTTCGGCAATATGGCCGGCGGCCAGGGCTTTGACATCGGCGCTGGCACGCTGGCGGTCCTGCCACAGGGCCAGCAGTTTGCCGACTTCCTCCAGGGTGAAGCCGAGGTCGCGAGCGCGCTTGATAAACGCCAGTTGATGCAGGTCCTGCGGGCTGTAATGGCGGTAGCCGTTATCGCTGCGGTTGGCAGCATGGAGCAGGCCGATGGACTCGTAGTAGCGGATCATCTTGGCCGACAGGCCGCTGGCCTTGGCGGCCGCACCGATATTCATTCGTCATCCTCGCTCAGATTAGCTTTCCAGCGTTTCAGCAGCAGGGCATTGGCCACTACGCTGACGCTGGACAGGGCCATGGCGGCGCCTGCCAGCACCGGATTGAGCAGGCCGAAGGCGGCCAGCGGCAGGCCGATCAGGTTGTAGACAAAGGCCCAGAACAGGTTCTGGCGGATCTTCGCATAGGTGCGCCGGCTGATCGCTAGGGCGGCCGGTACCAGGCGCGGGTCGCCACGCAGCAGGGTGATGCCGGCGGCGTGCATGGCGATGTCGGTGCCGCTGCCCATGGCGATGCCGATGTCGGCGGCGGCCAGGGCCGGGGCGTCGTTGATGCCGTCGCCGACCATGGCCACGCGGCCGTACTGCTTGAGGGCGTTGATACGCGCCAGTTTGTCCGCCGGCAGCACGTTGGCCTGGCGCTCGTCGATGCCCAGGGCGTCGGCCACGGCGTTGACGCTGCCCTGATTGTCGCCGCTGATCAGGTGGCAGCGGATGCCCAGGGCCTGCAGTTGCTGGATGGCGGCGCGGGCGCCGGGTTTCAGGCTGTCGCCGAAGGCCAGCAGGCCGAGCACCTGTGGCTGCGGAGCCAGCTCCAGCAGCCAGGCCAGGCTGCGACCTTCGGCTTCCCAGGCCTCTGCCGCGTTGCCCAGAACGCCCGCCTGCAGTTGTTGCTCGTCCAGCAGACGGCGGTTGCCCAGGGCCAGGGTGCGGGGGCCAAGCTCGGCGCGGGTGCCTTTGCCGGGCAACGCCTGGCTGGCGGTCACGGCGCTGAGGTTCAGATTACGGTCGCTGCAGGCGCTGAGCACGGCCTTGGCCAGCGGGTGTTCGCTGCCTTGCTGGAGGCTGCCGGCCAGTTGCAGCAGCTGCTCGTGATTGCCGTCGACGGCCTGCAGGTGCACCACTTGCGGGCTGCCGGAGGTCAGGGTGCCGGTCTTGTCGAAGGCCACGGCATGCACGGCATGGGCGATTTCCAGGGCGTCAGCGTCCTTGATCAGGATGCCGTGGCGGGCCGCCACGCCGGTGCCGACCATGATCGCCGTGGGCGTGGCCAGGCCGAGGGCGCAGGGGCAGGCGATCACCAGTACGGCTACGGCATTCAACAGTGCCACTTGTAGGCCGGCGCCGGCCAACAGCCAGCCGACTAGGGTCAGCAGGGCGATGGCCAACACCACGGGGACAAACACCTGGCTGATGCGGTCCACCAGCTTCTGGATCGGTGCCTTGCCGGCCTGGGCGTTTTCCATCAGGCGGATGATCTGTGCCAGCTGGGTCTCACCGCCCAGGGCGCGGATGCGCACCAGCAGGCGGCCTTCGCCATTGATCGCGCCGGTGCTGACGGCATCGCCGGGGTGTTTGGCCACCGGCAGGCTTTCACCGCTGAGCAGGGCTTCGTCGGCGTGGCTGCTGCCCTCGATGATCAGGCCGTCGACCGGGAAGCGCTCGCCGGGTTTGACCACGATCACGTCATCGCGCTGCAGGCTGCCGATCGCCACCTGTTCTTCACGGCCGTCACGCAGGCGCAGGGCAAAGGCCGGACGCAGGGCCTGGAGGGCGCGCAGGGCGCTGGAGGTTTGGCGCTTGGCGCGGCTTTCCAGGTATTTGCCCAGACGCACCAGGGCGATCACCACGGCTGCGGCCTCGAAATACAGGTGCGGCATGCCGCCGGCCGGGGTCGCCCACCATTGGTACAGGCTCAGGCCGTAGGCGGCGCTGGTGCCCAGTGCTACCAGCAGGTCCATGTTGGCGCTGCCGGCGCGCACCGCGCTCCAGCCGGCCCGGTAGAAGCGTGCGCCGAAGATGAACTGCACCGGGGTGGCTAGGGCGAACTGCAGCCAGGCCGGCTGCATCCAGTGCAGGCCGAAGGGCTCCACCAGCATCGGCAGCAACAGTGGCAGAGCCAGGCCGAGGGCCAGCAACAGGCTCCAGCGCTCCCGTTGCAGCGGTTGGCTAGGGTCGGCGGCGGGTGGTTCCTCTGCGTTCAGCAGGCTGGCTTGATAACCGGCGGCCACCACGGCCGCCAGCAGGGCTTGCGGGTCTGCCGTGCCGAGCAGTTGCAGGTGGGCGCGTTCGCTGGCCAGGTTGACGCTGACTGTCAGTACGCCAGGAACCTGCGCCAGGGCCCGCTCGACCCGTCCCACGCAGCTGGCGCAACTCATGCCGCTGATCTGAAGCTCAAGGGCCGCCTGTGGCACCTGGTAACCGCAGGCCGTGATGGCGTCGATTAGCGCTTGTGGGCTGTCGCCCTGGTATTGCACCTGGGCGCGCTCGGCCAGCAGGTTGACGCTGGCACTGCTGACGCCGGGCACTTGCTGCAGGGCGCGCTCGACGCGGCCGGCACAACCGGCGCAGGTCATGCCGCGAATGGGCAGGTCAATCAGGATCGGGCTGGTCATGGGCACCTCCGGGTGAGCAGATTGACAGAATCAACCTTCACCCAGGGGCAAGGTCAAGGCGTTATTGCGCGCTGGGTACTTTGATCAAATACAGGCCGTTGTTGCCCAGGGCGATGCGGTATTTGCGCACTTCGCCGGCCTTGAGTTCGATGTGTTCGCCGCGGATCTGCTCGAAAGCGGGGATGCAGCCGATGCCGCCAAGCATGCCCATGCGGATCGACAGTTTGCCGGCGGGCAAATTGAACGAGGTGGCCTGGCCCTGGTACAGGCGCGCGACCAGCTGGTCCTGCAGATAGATGCCGATATCGCACGGCGTAGCCACTTCCAGGCGGTCACGGGTGATGATCAGCACGGCGTAATTCATCGGCGTTTCGCTGCTGGCGATGCCGGGCAGCAGCAGTGCAGCCAGCAGTAATAGACGCAAGCGGAACATAAACCACCTCGGATACCTGAACAGTCAGGTGCTGAGCTTGGCGTTTGCCGCGGCGTCCGGCAAGTGCTGCGCGGTTGTGCCTGCGGCGATAAGTTTTCGCCAAGGCATCGCGTCTGTAGGGGTATTCGACCTATTATCGGCGTACTCACCTGAATTCAGCCGTCATGGAGACGACGTTATGCTTCTGGGCCGCCCTTGCCACACCTTGCTGCGCAGTTTTTCTCTCAGTTTGTTGCTCAGCCCGCTGGCGTTGGCCGAAGGCCCGCCCCCGGCAGAGGTGTCGGTCGAAGTGGCCAAGCCCGAGCTGTTGTCGGTGGTGCTGGAGTATGCGGCGCGCACCGCGGGTTACCGAGAAGTGGAAGTGCGCGCCCAGGTGAGTGGCATCCTGCAGGAGCGCACCTACCTGGAAGGCAGCAAGGTCAAACAGGGTCAGGTGCTGTTCCGCATCGATCCGCGTTTGTACCAGGCGGCGCTGGCCCAGGCCAAGGGCGCCCTGGCCCAGGAGCAGGCGCGCTACCGGCAGACCGATCGCGACCTTAAACGTATCCGCGAGCTGCAGAAAAAGGGTTTTGCCAGCGAAAGCGAGCTGGATCGCTACATTTCCAACTTTGAACAGAGCAAGGCCAACCTGGAGGCCGCCCAGGCCAATGTCCAGGCCAAGCAGATCGACCTTGAATACACCACAGTCGAAGCGCCGATCTCCGGGATCACCAGCAAGGAAGCCGTGTCCGAGGGCAGCCTGATGGTGGCCAGTGACCCTAACGCCAGCCTGCTGACCCAGATCACCCAGCTCGATCCGATCTACGTCAATTACGCCTACGCCGACCGTGAAGCTTCGCGCCTGCGTGAAGCGGTGCAGAACGGCACGGTGCAGTTGCCCGCCGATCAGAAGCTGAATGCCGAGGTACTGTTCGGTGATGGCAGCGTGTATCCGCTGCCGGGTAAGGTGGACTTCACCGACAGCCTGATCGACAAGGGCACCGGCACCGTCAGTGCACGCGCCATCGTGCCTAACCCAGAACAGAGCCTGCTGCCGGGGCAGTTTGTCCGCGTGCGGATTTCCGGGATTACCCGGCCGAATTCCATCACCGTGCCGGAACAGGCCCTGGCGCAGAGTCCGCAGGGCAACCTGGTGTTTGTCGTCGACGAGGCCGGCATCGCTCGCGCACGGCCGGTGGACACCGAGTTCACCGTCAAGGGCCGTTGGGTGATCCGCTCCGGCATCAAGGCCGGTGATCGGGTAATCGTCGAGGGCTTGATTCGCGTGCGCCCTGATCAGCCGGTCAAGGTGATCGAGCCAGCCGCCGCCAAGCAGTCATAAGGAGCAGGTCCGGTGATCTCACGTTTCTTTATTGACCGGCCGATCTTCGCCACGGTCATTTCCATCGTCATTCTGCTGGCCGGTCTGGCCGCGATGACGGCGCTGCCGGTGGCTCAGTACCCGCAGATTCTGCCACCCCAGGTGCAGGTAACGGCCAACTACCCAGGCGCCAGCGCCCAGGTGATCGCGGAAACCGTGGCCGCGCCGCTGGAGCAGCAGATCAACGGCGTGGAGGGCATGATCTACCAGCAGTCCACCTCGGCGGGCAGCGGCACCATGTCCTTGTCGGTGTACTTCGAAGTGGGTCGCGACCCGGATCAGTCCACCATCGACGTCAACAACCGGGTGCAGGCCGCGCTGGCCAAGCTGCCGGAAGAAGTGCGCCGGCAGGGCGTGACGGTGATGAAGAAATCGTCGGACATCCTGCAGATGGTGACGATGTTCTCCCCGGACGACTCCAAGACGCCGCTGGAGATCAGCAACTATGCGCTGATCAACGTGATCGACGAGCTCAAGCGCCTGCCCGGTGTCGGTGACGTCACCCAGTTCGGCGCCAAGGATTACTCCATGCGCGTCTGGCTGCGGCCGGACAAGCTGGCCCAGTACAACATGACCTCCAGCGACGTGGTCAACGCCATCCGTGAGCAGAACTCGCAGTTCGCCGCCGGCAGCTTCGGCCAGGAACCGCTCAACGAGGCCCAGGCGTTCACTTACACCGTGACCACCCAGGGGCGCCTGGTCGATACCAAGGAATTCGAACAGATCATCCTGCGCACCGACGAGAGCGGTGCCAGCCTGACCTTGGGCGATGTGGCCCGCATCGAGCTGGGCGCCCAGGATTATTCCCTGGTGACCTCGCTGAACGGTAAGCGTAACGCCTCCTTCGGTATTTACCCGCAGCCGGGCGCCAACGCCCTGGACACCGCCGAGGCTGTGCGCAAGACCATGGAGCGCGTGTCGGAGCGCTTCCCGGCCGGTATTGAATACAAGATTCCCTACGACACCACGGTCTTCGTAGAGGTGTCGATCGAGGAGGTGATCCACACCTTCTTCGAGGCCCTGGCCCTGGTGGTGCTGGTGGTCTTCATCTTCCTGCAGAACTGGCGCGCCACCCTGATTCCGGTGCTGGCAATTCCGGTGTCGCTGGTCGGTACCTTTGCCGGTATGTACCTGCTGGGCTTCTCCATTAACCTGCTGACCCTGTTCGGCCTGGTGTTGGCCATCGGCATCGTGGTGGACGACGCCATCGTGGTGATCGAGAACGTCGAGCGGGTGATGCGCACGGAAAAACTCAACGCCCGCGATGCCGCGATCAAGGCCATGGAGGAAGTGACCGGGCCGATCATCGCCATCGTCCTGGTGCTCTGTGCGGTGTTCGTGCCGGTGGGCTTCCTCGGCGGCCTGACCGGCGAGATGTACAAACAGTTCGCCATCACCATTGCCATGTCGGTGGTGATTTCCGGCATCGTCGCCCTGACCCTGTCGCCGGCGCTGTGTGCGCTGTTGCTGAAAAACGAGCACAAGGAGCCGATTGCGCCGTTCCGCGTGTTTAACCGCTTCTTCGACAAGATGACCGCCGGCTATGGCGCCGGCGTGGCGTTCTTTCTCAAGCGTTCGTTTATCGGCCTGTTGCTGTTCGCCGGGATGATCGCCCTGACGGTCGGTCTGTTTTCTCGGGTGCCAGGCTCGTTGGTACCGGATGAGGATCAGGGCTATGTGCTCAACGCCTACTTCCTGCCGCCGGCGGCCTCGCTGTCGCGTACCGATGCGCTGACCAGCGACTTCGACAAGAAGTTGATGGCCCATCCGGCCACCCGCGATGTAGTGACCTTCGCCGGCATGGACATCCTCACCAACAGTAACCGCACCAACGCGGCGGTGACCTTCGTGCCGCTGAAGGACTGGAAGGAGCGCACCACGCCCGAGCTGGACGCGCGCAACCTGACCCGCACCTTTATGGGCATGGGCCTGTCCGAGCAGGATGGGGTGGTGGCCTCGTTCAACCCGCCACCGATCACCGGCATGAGTACCACCGGTGGCTTCGAGGCCTTCCTGCAGAACCGTGCCGGCGCCAGCGTGCCGGAGATGGCCGCCAAGGTGCAGGCGTTCCTCGCCGCCGCGGCCAAACGGCCTGAACTGACGGGCATGCAGACCACCTTCAGTGCCAACGTGCCGCAGTATTACGTTGATCTCGACCGCACCAAGGCACGCGCCATGGGTGTGGCAGTGGACGATGTATTTACCGCCATGCAGTCGACCTTCGGCAGCTACTACGTCAACGACTTCAACCTCTACGGCCGTACTTGGAAGGTCAGCCTGCAGTCGGAAGCAGACTTCCGCCGCACTCCGCAGGATCTGGCGCAGATCTACGTGCGCTCCAGCAGCAGCGGTGATCTGGTGCCGCTGTCGGCGCTGCTCAAGGTTGAGCGGATTCTTGGCCCGGAAACCTACTCGCGCTTCAACGTTTATCCGGCCGCCAAGATCCTTGGCGGGCCGGCACCGGGCTACAGCTCCGGTCAGGCGATTGCGGCGATCCAGGAAGTGGCGGATGAGGTGCTGGGCAACGACTACAGCATCGGCTGGGTCGGCTCGGCCTATCAGGAGCTGGCCAGCCAGGGCTCCGGCGGCACCGCGTTCCTGTTCGGCCTGATCATGGTGTTCCTGATCCTGGCGGCTCAGTACGAGCGCTGGACCCTGCCTGTGGCGGTGGTTACGGCGGTGCCGTTTGCGGTGTTCGGGGCGATCCTGGCGGTGTGGCTGCGTGGCACCCAGAACGACCTGTACTTCCAGGTGGGCCTGATCACCCTGATCGGTCTGGCGGCGAAGAACGCCATCCTGATCATCGAGTTCGCGGTGATGCTGCGTGAAGAAGGCAAGGGGATTTATGAGTCGGCGCTGGAGGCGGCCAAGCTGCGTTTCCGTCCGATTGTGATGACCTCTCTGGCTTTCATCCTCGGGTGTGTGCCCTTGGCCATCAGTACGGGGGCCGGCTCGGCCAGTCGTCATTCGATTGGTACCGGGGTGATCGGCGGGATGCTCGCGGCCACCCTGCTGGCGACCTTTATGATCCCGATGTTCTACCTGCTGGTGGAGTCGTTTGGGGCCAAAATTGCCGGCATCGGCAAGGGTAAAGTCACGCCGCCTGCGGCTGAGTAACATCGGGCAGGCCTCGCCTGCCATCGCAACGCCGCGGCCCGCAATGGTCGCGGCGTTGTCATTTGTAGCGCCAGGCGGAAGCCGGCGTTGCTTCAGCTTTTTGAGTTGTCTGCCATGAACTTACGTATTTTGCTGATCCTGGGGGCGCTCAGTGCTTTCGGGCCGCTGGCCATCGATTTCTACCTGCCCAGCTTTCCGGCGCTGGCGCTGGCGTTCGCGACCGATGTCGAGCATGTGCAGCTGACGTTGGCGGCGTATTTCATTGGCCTGGCCGGCGGCCAGTTGCTCTATGGGCCGCTGGCCGATCGCTTTGGCCGGCGCCGGCCGCTGCTGCTGGGGGTGACGCTGTTCAGCCTGGCGTCGGTGGCCTGCGCCTTGGCGACCAGCCTGGAGTGGTTGCTGGTGGCGCGTCTGGTGCAGGCCCTGGGTGGGTGCGCCGGCATGGTCATCGGCCGGGCGGTGGTGCGTGACCTGTGCGATCCGCTGGCCTCGGCCAAGGTGTTTTCCCAGTTGATGCTGGTCATGGGCCTGGCGCCGATTCTGGCGCCCCTGGGCGGCGGTCTGCTGCTGGCGTTGTTTGGCTGGCAGTCGATCTTTCTTTGCCTGACCCTGTTCAGCGCACTCTGCGGGCTGGCGTTGGCGCTGTGGCTGCCGGAAACCCTGGCGCGGCACTCGACCCCGGCGGCCCTGCGCGATGCACCCAGGCAGTACCTGCGTCTGCTGCAGGACCGCCAGTTCGTCGGCCATGCTCTGACCGGCGGTTTGGTGATGGCCGGCATGTTCGCCTATATCGCCGGTTCACCCTTTGTCTTTATCCAGCTCTACGGGGTGCCTGCGGAGCATTACGGCTGGTTGTTTGGCAGCAATGCGGCGGGCTTCATTCTGCTCGCCCAGGTCAACTCGCGCCTGCTGGGTCATCATGGACCTGGGTATTGGTTGCGCCGGGTGGTCTGGCTGTATCTGGCGGGGGGGATTTGCTTGCTCGGCATCAGCTTGCTGCAACCGCAGGCCTTGTGGCCGTTGCTGCTGCCGTTGTTTGTCACGGTGGCCAGCCTGGGCTGCATTTTGCCCAATGCGTCAGCCTGCGCGATGGCCGGGCAGGCGTCCCATGCGGGTAGCGCTTCCGCCTTGCTGGGGTTTATGCAGTTTACCCTGGCCGCATTGGCCTCAGCGCTGGTGGGGCTGCTGCACAATGGCACGGCCCAGCCCATGGCCTTGGTCATCTGTGGTTGCGGAGTGCTGGCGGTGGTCTGTGCGACTTATACGGCGCGTATCAGCAACGCGCCGTAGGGTCTGTTGCTCAGCCCGCGGCGCGTTGCTGGGCGCGTGGCAATTGGTGCGGAGCACGCAAGCGCGATTCGAGGGTGGCAACGAAGGCACGGGCCTCGCTCTCGGTGCGAAAGCTTACGGCATGTTGATCCAGGCGAACCTGCCAGCAATTGCCATTGGCCACGGTTTGCGGGCGAATGAGAATGTTCATGAAGGCCTCCTTCTGGCGATGAACTGCCAGTCTAGTCCGCCTGTGTTTAAGATTTATGATTTGCGTCAACCAACCGCCTGGCGGTCGCCGGCCAGCCAGTCATGCAGCTGTTCGATGCTCAGTGGGCGGCTGAACAGGTAGCCCTGGCACTGCTCGCACGCCAGTTGGCAGAGGGCTTGGTGCTGTTCGTGGGTTTCCACCCCCTCGGCAATCACGGTCAGGTTGAGGGTGCGGGCGAGAGCAATGATGGTGGCGACGATCTCCAGGTTGCCTTGGTCCGTGGGCACGCCGCGCATAAAGCTTTGATCGATCTTCAGCTTGTCCAATGGGAAGCGCCGCAGGTAGGCCAGGGATGAATAGCCGGTGCCGAAGTCATCCACGGCCAGGCGCAGGCCGAGGCTCTTCAGGGCGCCGAGGGTGGCCTGGGTCTGGGCCACATCATCCATCAACGCGCCTTCGGTAATTTCCAGCTCCAGGCAGGCGGCGGGCAGGCCGCTGTCATGCAGCGCGTCGCGCACCTGTTTGAGCAGATCGGCCTGGCGGAACTGCCGGGGCGACAGGTTGACCGCCAGGGTTTCCAGGGCAAAGCCCTGGCTACGCAGGGCCTGGGCCTGGCGGCAGGCTTCGCGCAGCACCCAGGTGCCGATGGGTACGATCAGGCCGGTGTCTTCGGCCAGGGGAATGAAGTCGGCCGGGGAAATCATCCCTTGCGGACTGTTCCAGCGCACCAAGGCTTCAACGCCCAGCGGTTTGCCGGTGAGGGTGTCCACCAGCGGTTGGTAGTGGAGGATGAATTCGCCGCGCTTGATGGCCTGGCGCAATTGGCTCTCCAGAGTCAGGCGGTTATGGGCGCGCTCGGTCAGGGCCTTGGTGTAGAAGCGGTAGGTGTTGCGCCCCTCGGCTTTGGCTTGATAGAGCGCGGCATCGGCATTGCGGATCAGCTCGTCGCTGTTCTGCCCGTCGTCCGGGTAGAAGCTGATGCCGATGCTGGCACCCAAGTAGGCGTCGCGCTGATGGCCTAGGGGCAGGGGGCGCTCGAACAGCTTCAGCAGTGCTTGAGCGGTGTGGGCGGCTTCGTCAGGGTTTTGCAGGTTTTCCAGGATCACCAGAAATTCGTCGCCGACCGCATGGCCGAGGCCATCATTGATGGTTTTGAAATGGTCGAGGTCGATAAACAACACGGCGACCTGCTCTTGATGGCGCTGGGCATGCTGCAGGGCATGGCTCAGGCGCTCGTGGGCAAACAGGCGGTTGGGCAGGTCGGTTAGCGGGTCGTAATGGGCCAGGTGGGCCAGGCGCTGCTGGCTGTCCTTGAACTGGCTGAGGTCGGTGAAAGCCAGCACGTACTGGGCCTGCAACGGGTCGCAGTCGGCCACCCGGCTGGCGTTCAGCCACAGCGGGCAGAGTGAGCCGTCGGCGCGCCGGGCGTTCAACTCGCCAGTCCAGGTGCCCTGGTTTTTCAGGCCGCGCCAGATGCTGCGGTAGCGACTGCGCTCCTGGGGCGAGGCATACAGCAGCGGCAGGCGGGTGCCGAGCACTGCGCTGGCGGCTTGCCCGGTGATTTCGCTGTAGGCCGGGTTGCTGGCGAGAATGCGATGCCGGCTGTCGACCACCACCACCGCCTCGCGGGTGCTTTCAAATACCGTGGCCGCCTGGCGCAAGGCTTGCTCATGTTGCTTGCGCAGGCTGATGTCTTCGACCACCGAGATGAAATAGTGCGGTTCGCCATTGCTGTGGCGGATCAGGGTCACCCGCAGGTTGGCCCACAACTCGCTGCGATCGGCACGGTAGTAGCGTTTTTCCATGCGGTAGCTGCTGACCTCACCACTGAGCAGCTGCTGCATCTGCTCTAAGTCGGTCGCCAGGTCATCGGGGTGGGTGAAGGTCTGGAAGGTCTGCCCCAGCAGTTGTTCCTGGCTGCAGCCGAGCATGTTGCAGATCTGGCTGTTAACCAGCAGAAAGCGGCCCTCGGGAGACACATGGGCGATGCCGATGGCGGCCTGCTCGAAGGTGGCGCGGAAGCGTTCTTCGCTGTGCTGGCGCGCGCTTTCGCGCTGCTGTTGCTGTACGGCGAGGCCCGCCAGGCGAGTGAATTCGGTGACCAGGGCAATGTCGTCGTCAGTGGGCAACTTCACCGTACGGTAGTAGATGCCGAAGGTGCCGAGCACTTCGCCGCCTTTGTTTTTGAATGGCAGGGACCAGCTGGCGCGCAGGTCGGCGGCCAAGGCCAGGTGCTGGAAGGTTTGCCAGTTGGGATGATTTTGCAGGTCTTCGTTAATGATCAGTTCACCGCTGACGGCGGCCTGGCCGCAGGGACCGATGCCGGATTCGGCGTCCTCGCCGTTGATGGCGTGGCTGAACTCACTCGGCAGGCTGGGGGCGGCGACTACGTACAGGCTGTTGTCCGGGCGCAGGCGCATGATCGATACGCGCATGTCCGGGTTGAGCGCCTCCAGGCGATTGGCGATGCCGCTGAGGGTTTCCGCCAGTGGGCGGTGCGCGAGTAACTGGTCGAGCACGGCATTGCGCGCCTCTTGCAGCTCCTGGGTCTGATGCTGGGCGTGAATGTCGTTGAGGCTGCCTTGCAGGCCGTAGCCCGGCAGGTCGCCACTGCTGAGGTGTAGTTCGACCCAGCGGGTGGTGCCATCGGCGCAGCGCAGGCGACACTCGCCGGCCCAGCCGGTCAGCCGACCGGCCAGAATGTCGCTGGCCTGCTGGCTAATCATCAAGGCGTCGTCGCCATACAGGTAGTGGCTGAGGGGCTTGCCCAGGCTCTGGCGTTCGGCGTGGCCGCTGATGATGGCCCAGGCCGGATTGAGCAGGGTCAGACGTTGCTGGGCGTCACAGAGGAAGATCGCTTCGTCGAGCTGATTGACCAGTTGCCGGTAGCGCGCCTCGCTGCTTTGCAGGGCCAGGTGGGAGGCTTTCTGTTCGCTCAGGTCGATGTCGACGCAATAAAACTCCGCCTGGTTGCGGGCGTTATGAATCAGCAGATGGCTGGAATACACCCAGACGCGCCCGCCGCCCTTGCGTTGCAGTTGCAGCTCGGCCGCCGGTATGGGCGCGCCGCCACTGAGCATGAGTTGTACGTCATTGGCCACCTGCTGGCGCATGGGTGGCGGGATGATCAGCTCTTCCAGGGTCTTGCCCATGGCTTCATGGGCGGCATAGCCATATAGCTGGGTGCTGGCCTGGTTCCAATAGATCACCCGGTGCTGTTCGTCGTAGCCCTGCACGGCAATCCGTGGGGTCTGCTCGAACAGCTGGCGCAGGCGCTGCTCGCTCTCGCGCAGGGCCTCTTCATCATGTTTCTGGTTGCTGATGTCCTGGATGGTGCCGCTGAGCCGGCCGTGTTCATCGGCCTCGCCGCGCAGCAGCAACCAGGCAGGCGGCAGATGGCTGGGCTGATTGCGCCGTAACTGGATAAACAACGCCTCGGTGCCCTTGAGGAAACCCTCCAAGGCGCGTTGCGCCGCCGAGCGGTCGGCCGGGTGCAGCCAACTCAGCAGTTGCTCAAGGCTGCTCTGCGGGTTGTTAGGCTGGTCGAGCAGACGCAAGGCTTGGGCCGACCAGTTGAAACCCGCATCGACATATTCCCAACTCCCCAGGCTGGCGTTGCGCTGGGCCTGCTGCAGCAGGCGACTGCTGTGGTGCAGCGAGCCGGAGAGCTGGCTGCGCACCAACTGGTCGCGGTAGCTAAGGATGAAAATCAGCAGCGTGCTGAGCACCACAAAGGCCAGGCCCTTGTAGGTTTGCAGCAGGTTCAGGTGTTCGCTGTCGAGGCTCAGACTGGCCAGCAGGCCGTCGCTGAGAAAGATCCAGGCCGAGCTGAACAGCAGATAGAAGCCGGCCAACCGCATGGGTTTGAACAGATCGGGTCGCATCCTTACCCCCCGAGATCTCGTTGAGGATATGAGGCGGGGCCGGGCCCCGCAGGACCTTGGCCACCACCTGCTGCAGTCTAGTTGGCGACGTCCAGGTGTACGGCGATTCCGCTGAATGGTCGCAGTAACAGGATCAGCGTAGTCGCTGTCAGGGCTTGCCGGCGGGTACATCCTTGAGAATTTGCAGGGCGCCGGGGTGCAGCGGGATGCCGATGGCGGCCAGGGGCTGGCGGGCAGACAGCTGGCTGCCTTGCACGCTGCCCAGGCTTAGCCACTGGGCACCGGGGCTGAACAGCAGGTTGAGCAGTTGCTGCGCCTCGCGATTGGTCAGGGCCTGCTCGGTGAGCAGCAGGCTGCTGACTGCCAGGGTCGCCACCGCCTGGCTCTGGCGCGGGTAACTGCCGGCCGCCAGGGTGAAGGCAAAGGTGCCGGGGCGGCTGCTTTGCAGGGCGGCAATGGCCTCCGGCTCCAGGGCCAGCAGGCGCAGGTCGAGGGCATCGCTGGCGGCGCTGATGGTGTCGGCCGGGGTGCCGATTACTTGTAGCAAGGCATCCAGTTGGCCATCGCGCAGGGCGGTGAGGGCGTTTTGCAGGTCCAGTTCGCTGCTGCTGGCCAGGTCCGACACTTGCAGGCCGTGGGCGGCGAGCACGGCCAGGGCGGTATCGCGGGATGCCGAGCCCGGTAGGCCGAGGTTGACGCGCTTGCCGCGCAGGTCGGCGATGCGCTGCGGGCCGTCGGCGCGCACCAGTACGTGCACCGGCTCCGGGTAGAGGCTGGCGAGGGCGCGCAGTTGCGTATCGGCACCGTCACGGGCGAACGGCCCCTGACCATGCAGTGCCTGATAGGCCGTGTCGCTTTGCGACAGGGCCAGTTGCACCTTGCCGGCACGCAGCAGACGCAGGTTGTCCAGGCCGCCATCGGTGAGCAGGGTGCTGAGCTTGATCTGCTGCGGTTGCAGCAGGCGGCTGTAAGCGTCGGCAAAGCGGCTGTACTGACCGTAGGCGGGGCCGCCGGCCAGGGCGTAGCCATTTTCCAGACGGCTCAGGCGGCCCTGGATATTGCCCAGGGCGGCGAGCACTTCGTCCTGAATGATCTGCCGGGTCTGCTCGCTGGTGCCGCCGGGCGCCAGGTGCAGGGCGGTGCTGAAGGCGGTGATTAGCTGCGAGTCGTCGTTTTGGCCGTCGCGGGGCTGCTGCGGTTGGCTGAAGCCCTGGGCCACCAGCGCCTGCCAGCCATCGCCCTGACGTTGGTAGATCAGGCTGCCGTGGGCGCGCAGGCGATCACCGGCCTGGTTGCCACCGCTGAGAATGCCGCTGATGCCGCGCGGGCCGGCGCCCAGTACGCTAAGCAGGGAGGCCGCGCCGGGCGAGTCCCAGGCGCTGAAGTCATAGGCCTGCTGCAGCTGCAGTTCGGCGTCGAAGTAGACGATCAGTCGTTCACTGTCGGCCGGCGCCAGGCTGTCGGTGGCCGAGCCCCGACGTTGCAGTTCGCTTAGTTGCAGTTGGTTGCCGAACACCTGTTGCAGGCGCGCCTTGACGTCGGCCTCGAGGGTGTTGACGTCGGGCCCGCGGGAGCAGGCGGCCAGCAGCAGGCAAGCCATAACCAGGAAAAACTGGCGCATGTTCAGGCTCCCATCCAGGGCAGTGACAGATAGCCGGTGAGAACCACGGCGTTGAGCAGGTCAATCAGGAATGCGCCCACCAGCGGCACCACCATAAAGGCCTGGGGGGACGGGCCGTAGCGTTGGGTAATGGCCTGCATATTGGCGATGGCGGTGGCGGTGGCGCCCATGGCAAAGCCGCAGAAGGCGGCGGACATTACCGCGCTTTCATAGTCGCGGCCGACGCTGCGGTACACCACCAGTGCGCCATACAGCAGTACCAGCAGCAATTGCGCGGCGAGAATCAACAGCAAGGGCCCGGCCAGGCTGAACACGCTGGCCAGGCTCAAGGCCATCATGGTTATGGCGAGGAACAGCGACAGGTTGACCGACGACATCAGCTCGATGGCATCGTCGTTCAGGCGCAGCCCGAACAGGTGGCCGAGGTTGCGGATCAATACGCCGTAGAGCATGCAGCAGAGAAAGCTCGGCAGGGTGATGGCGCCGCCGTCGAACACTTGGGCGGTGGCCTGGCCGGCGATGACCGCTACCAGCGTCGCCGCCAGCACCGGGATAAAGTTGCCGCTGGAAATCTGTGTGGCGTCGCCACCACTGCTGTGCACCACATCTGCGGCGTGGCCGCTGGCGTCAGCCAATTGATGGCGGCGAATCAGCCACTGTGCCAGGGGACCGCCGGCAATCCCGCCGAGCACCAGGCCGAGGGTGGCGCTGGTCATCGACAGTTCCATGATCGACTGAATATTGCTCACCTCGGCGAAACGCTCGGCATAAGCCGCGCCCGTGCCATGGCCGCCAATCAGGGTGATCGAGCCGCCCACCAGGCCCATCAGCGGGTGCAGGTCCAGGCCCCAGGCCATGAGCACGCCCAGGCCGTTCTGCAGGAGCAGAAAGGGGATCAACACCAGCACGAACAACAGCAGGCGCTTGCCGCCCTGACCGAGCAGGCGCAGGTCAGCGGACAACCCCACCGCGGCAAAGAACGCCAGCATCAGCACCGGCTTGAGGGTGACATCAAATTCCAGGCTGAAGCCCAGGGTGCGGTTGGCGACCAGCATGGCCACGGCAAACGCCAGGCCGCCGCTGATCGGCGCCGGGATGTTGTAGCGCGCCAGCGGCTTGATCACACGGTTGATGGCCATGCCGAGCAACAGCACCAGTACGGCCAGCACCAGGGTATGCAGGGGTTGCAGGGTCACGATGAACTCCTTTTCAGGGGGCAGCGGCGTGCCGTTCGCTTAAGCCTAGCCGCTGGCTTGCGACTTAGGCCAGGCGTGCGTCCAGGCTGTTTTGCGCCAGGCGCTGGGCCTGCTCGCGGGTCATGCCGAGGCTGTCATGCAGGGCCATAAAGTTCTCCGTGACATAGCCGCCGAAATAGGCCGGATCGTCGGAGTTGACCGTTACCTTCGCGCCCTGTTCGAGCATCTGCAGGATGTTGTGTTGGCGCATGTCGTCGAACACGCAGAGCTTGGTGTTGGACAGCGGGCAGACCGTCAGCGGGATCTGCTCATCGATCAGTAGCTGCATCAGTCGTGGGTCTTCGGCGGCGCGCACGCCGTGGTCGATACGGCTGACCTTGAGCAGGTCCAGGGCCTGCCAGATGTACTCGGGCGGGCCTTCCTCGCCGGCATGGGCGACGGCCAGCAGGCCTTCGCTGCGGGCCTTGGCGAACACGCGCTCGAATTTGCTCGGCGGGTGGCCCAGCTCCGAGCTGTCCAGGCCCACGGCAATAAAAGCATCGCGAAACGGCATGGCCTGTTCGAGAGTCTCGAACGCCGCTTCTTCGCTGAGGTGACGGAGGAAACTGAGGATCAGGCCATGGCTGATGCCCAGTTGCTGCTGGCCATCCTTGAGCGCCTGGGTGATGCCATTGAACACCAGCGCAAAGGGGATGCCGCGGTCGGTGTGGGTTTGCGGGTCGAAGAACGGCTCGACGTGGATGACGTTCTGCGCCTTGCACTTTTGCAGGTAGGCCCAGGTCAGGTCATAGAAGTCCTGCTCGGTGCGCAGCACATCGGCGCCCTGGTAATAGAGGTCGAGGAACTCCTGCAGGTTATTGAAGGCATAGGCCTTGCGCAGGGTTTCCACATCGCCCCAGGGCAGGGCGATACGGTTGCGTTCGGCCAGGGCAAACAGCAATTCGGGCTCCAGGGAGCCCTCCAGGTGCAGGTGCAGTTCGGCTTTGGGCAGGGCGTTGAGCCAGTTATACATGGCGGGCGATCTCATTAGCGGCAATGGCTGAATTCTAAGCGCTGTTGGCCGTGAGCGGCGCTTCCCTTTGCACGCGTTGTGGCTGGTTGTTTTTTGTGCAGGGGCTGGCAGGCACTGCTGGGCGTGCTCTGTGGCCAGTCATCCCAGGCTTATCCACAGACTTGCCCACCTTAATTGGGGGCAACTGTGCAGGCTCTCCCGGCACCTGAATAACGCCGCTCGAGGCGCTGAATTAGCGGAAAAATAGTTAATTAATCAGTTGCTTATCATCGAGGTAGGGTTGCTTGGTGATACCTGGTTGAAATTCGTACAGCCAGGCTGAGGCCTAGTCTGGCGTGTGCTGCAGGCGCTCATCCCAGGGTTATCCACAGAAGGCTCCACAGAGATTGTGGGCAAAAAGCCAAGGTGGCGGCTGGCGCTGTGGATGAGTGATTGAAGGCGTAGCGTGCCGTTATCGGGGCTGACCGATAACGGGCCTGGCGCAATCGGGCTGAAGGCCCACGGTGACGGCCGCTGGTGGCAATTGAGTGAAAAACATACAGCTCGCTCCAGCCCGCGCTACGGACGGCTCACAGCGGCCTGTGCAAGGCTTGTCCACAGTTTTGTCCCCAGCCATTGTGGGCAACTCGTGCAGGTGTCTGGTGTGCGTGGCGGCGCTCGGGGAAACCTCTGGCTGGCGCTGAAAAGCCAGTAGAAACAGGTATTTATCGCTGTTTTATTCGATCCAAGAGGCGCCTGGTTGAAAACTGATCAGTGTCTCGCAAGCCCCGCCAGCTATGCCTGTCGGCGGACTGCCCCAAGGTTATCCACAATGCTGTGCACCGAATTTGTGGGCGCTTTGCTGGGTGGCTTGTGGCTGATGGGTATCGCTGCGCTCAACGCCATCCTACGCGCGGGTTGCAAGGCTCTAGTCCGGATGCAAGCCGGGTTACGTGAGCACGCGGCGGCTAGTTATCCACGTCATCCAGTTGCAGCTGCACGCGGCCGCGGCTGAGGTCGGCCAGCAGCTGTTGCACGGCGGGCAGTTGCGCGGGTGGGATGGCCAGCTCCAGCCGGGCACCTTCGCCGTCGTAGTGTTCTGCCTGTAGCAGGGCGTCGAGGCGGGCGAGTTGCGCCTTGAGCAGCGGCAGCTCGGCAAAGTACAGGTGGCAGTGGCCGCTCAGGCGTTGCACCAGCTCTAGTGTTTGCCCGCCTTGCAAACACTTGGCGGTGCTGCCGCCATAGGCGCGGGCCAGGCCGCCGGTGCCGAGCTGGATGCCGCCGTACCAGCGGGTGACCACCACTGCGACCCGGTCAAAACCCTGGCCTTCGATGGCCGCGAGCATCGGCCGCCCCGCTGTGCCGCCGGGTTCGCCGTCATCGCTGCTGCGGTATTGATTGCCGACCTTCCAGGCCCAGCAGTTGTGTGAGGCGCTGGGGTCGCTGGCTTGCTGGATAAAGGCCTGGGCCTCGGCGGCGCTGCTGACCGGCGCGGCCTGGGCGAGGAAGCGACTCTTGCGAATCTCTTCCTGATACGTGCAGGGCGCCCCGAGCGTAAAGGCCATCAAGCCTGAGCGGGAGGCGTCAGGCCGCAGCCCTTGAGGATGATCTGAATCAGGTTGTCGGTGGCCTTGGCGAAGTCTTCCTTGGTCTGCTTCTTGCGCCCGGTTAGGCGGCTGATCGAGCTGGAGAAGTCGGCGTAATGCTGGGTGCTGCCCCACAGCAGAAAGATCAGGTGCACCGGGTCGACCGGGTCCATCTTGCCCTGGTCGATCCAGGCCTGGAACACCGCCGCACGGCCACGGAACCACTCCTGGTAGTCCTGGTTGAAGTGCTCGGCCAGGCACTCGCCACCGCTGATCACTTCCATGGCGAAGATTTTCGAGGCCAGCGGCTGGCGCCGGGAGAACTCCATCTTGGCACGGATATAACCGGCCAGGGCCGTGGCCGGATCGTCCTCGGCACGCAGGTTGCTGAAGGCGCTGTCCCACAGGTTGAGGATGTTGCGCATCACCTCGACATACAGCCCCAGCTTGCTGCTGAAGTAGTAATGCAGGTTGGCCTTGGGCAGGCCGACGCGCATCGCGATGCTGTTCATGCTGGTGCCCTTGTAGCCATGCACGGCAAATTCTTCGGCGGCCGCCAGCAGGATGGCTTCTTCGTTCTTCTGGCGAATGCGCCCGGTGGTCTTCGTGGCGGTGTGGGTGGATGGCGTTTCGACAGGCATGGCGGCGGCTCTGGGCGGTTGGCAATGTGCGCGCATTGATACCTGACGCGGCTAGCTGGGGCAAGGCTTGGCGTCAAAAAACCTGACCATTGGTAGCTTGCTTGTGAGCGGAGTCAGGTTTTTGTCGCGCAGGGTGCTGTCAGTGGCTGGCGGCCAGGGCGTCGAGAAAGCTTTCCAGCACCAGATGGGGACGGCGACCCTTGCGCGTCACCGCCGCCAGGCTGACTTCATAGCTGCGCGAATCGGCCTTCAGTGCGCGTAGGCGGCCCTGTTGCACCCAGGCGCTGGCGTAGTGGTCGGGCAGGTAGCCGATATAGCGCCCGGTCAGCAGCAGAAATGCCATGCCTTCGCGGTCCGAGGCGCTGGCGGTGCAGTTGAGCGCTTGGTAGTGCGCCTGGGCTTCCGGTGGCAGGCGAAAGGTCGGCGCTATGGCTTCTTGAGCGTTGAGGCGATCGTCTTCCAGCTCGCGGTCGTCGACATAAAACAGCGGGTGGCCGACCGCGCAGTACAGCAGCGAGCGCTCGTTATACAGCGCCTGGTATTCCAGCCCCGACAGTGCGCCGGCCTGCGGCACCACGCCGACATGCAGGCTGCCGTCCAGCACGCCTTGCTCGACTTCGCTGGGCGGGGTCATGCGGATCTGAATGCGCACGTCCGGGCCGCGCTCCTTCAAGCGTGCCAGGGCGTGGGTGATGCGCATGTGCGGCACGGTCACCAGGTTGTCGGTCAGGCCGATATTCAGCTCGCCGCGCAAGTGCTGGTGCAGGCCGTTGACCTCGGTGCGAAAACTCTCCAGGGCGCTGAGCAACTGCAGGGACGACTGATAGACCTCGCGGCCTTCCTCGGTCAGGGCAAAGCCGGCGCGGCCGCGTTGGCACAGGCGTAGGCCGAGGCGCTGCTCCAGGTCGCTCATCTGCTGGCTGATGGCCGAGCGGCCAATCCCCAGGGCGCTTTCGGCGGCGGAAAAACCGCCGCATTCCACCACGCTGCGGAAGATGCGCAGCAAACGGATATCGAAGTCGCTGACCTGGGCCAGCGGGGTGGGGCGACGGCTGCTCATTGTTTAGCTCTGGCTTATCTAATGTTTGTAAGAGTTGAATTTTAGTGACTTTATCCCTGTGGCACCTTTAGCTGCAACTGCTGGGGGAACAGGCTTGCCAAGTCCCCCGGAAATGCACACCGCCCTTCGTCACGAGGCCGCCACATGAACATGCCGCAGAATGCCACTTCGCCCATGGCCAGCCAGCTCAAGCTGGACGCGCACTGGATGCCGTTTTCCTCGAACCGCAACTTCAAGCGTGATCCGCGCATCATCGTCGCGGCGGATGGCAACCACTTCATTGACGACAAGGGCCGGCGCATCTTTGACAGCCTGTCCGGGCTGTGGACCTGCGGTGCCGGGCACAACCGCCTGGAAATCCAGGACGCCGTGGCCAAGCAACTGGGCACCCTGGACTACGCGCCGGGCTTCCAATACGGTCATCCACTGTCTTACCAGCTGGCCGAGAAAATCACCGAGCTGACCCCGGCCGGCCTCGATCACGTGTTCTACACCGACTCCGGCTCCGAGTGCGCCGACACCGCGGTGAAGATGGCCAAGGCTTACTGGCGCCTGAAGGGCCAGCCGAGCAAAACCAAATTCATTGGCCGTGCCCGTGGCTACCACGGCGTCAACATCGCCGGCACCAGCCTGGGCGGCATCGGCGGCAACCGCAAAATGTTCGGCCAGATGATGGACGCCGACCACCTGCCGCACACCCTGCAGTCGCACCTGGCCTACACCAAGGGCATGGCGGCCACCGGCGGTATCGAGCTGGCCAACGAGCTGCTGAAACTGATTGAGCTGCATGACGCGTCCAACATCGCTGCGGTGATCGTTGAGCCGATGTCCGGTTCCGCCGGCGTGATCGTGCCGCCGGTTGGCTACCTGCAGCGCCTGCGGGAAATCTGCACTCAGCACAACATCCTGCTGATCTTCGACGAAGTGATCACCGCCTACGGCCGCATGGGCAAGTGGACTGGCGCCGAGTACTTCGGCGTGGTGCCGGACATCATGAACACCGCCAAGCAGATCACCAACGGTGCGATTCCCCTGGGCGCGGTCATCGCCTCCAGCGAGATCTACAACACCTTTATGAACCAGGCGATCCCCGAGCACATGGTCGAGTTCGGCCACGGCTACACCTACTCCGGTCACCCGGTGGCCTGCGCCGCCGGCCTGGCGACCCTGGAACTGCTCAAGCGCGACAACCTGATCGAGCAGTCGGCCAACCTGGCGCCGGTGTTTGAAGAGTCCCTGCATGGCCTCAAAGGCAGCAAGCACGTTGTCGATATCCGCAACTGCGGCCTGGCCGGCGCGATCCAGATCGCCCCGCGTGATGGTGATGCAGTAATCCGTCCTTTCGAGGCCGGCATCAAATTGTGGAACGCCGGCTTCTACGTGCGCTTCGGCGGCGACACCCTGCAGTTCGGGCCAACCTTCAACACCAAGCCCGAAGAGCTGGATCGGTTGTTCAACGCCGTCGGTGACGTGCTCAACAACCTCGACTAAGCCGCGCGATTAAACCAGCCACGCATTTTTCCCTCTCCCGCGTGCGGGGGAGGGGCACAGACCGAATTTATTGTTAAGGACATAGTCATGAGCACCATTGCGCACCTGATCAACGGCGAATACGTCAACGACAACGGCCGTACCGCCAGCGTCTACAACCCGTCCACCGGCCAAGTGGTCAACCAAGTGGCCTTGGCCAGCCGTGCCACCGTGCAGCAAGCCATTGCGGTTGCACAAGCGGCTTACCCGGCCTGGCGCAACACCCCGCCCGCCAAGCGCGCGCAGATCATGTACCGCTTCAAGCAACTGCTGGAAGCCAACAAAGAGCGCATCGTCGCCCTGATCAGCCTCGAGCATGGCAAGACCCTGGAAGATGCCGGCGGCGAACTGCAGCGCGGCATTGAAAACATCGAATACGCCTGCTCCGCGCCAGAAATCCTCAAAGGCGAATACAGCCGCAACGTCGGCCCGAACATCGACGCCTGGAGCGACTTCCAGCCGCTCGGCGTAGTGGCCGGCATCACTCCGTTCAACTTCCCGGCCATGGTGCCGCTGTGGATGTACCCGCTGGCCATCGTCTGCGGCAACTGCTTCATCTTGAAGCCGTCCGAGCGTGACCCAAGCTCCACCCTGCTGATCGCCGAGCTGCTGCTCGAAGCCGGTCTGCCGAAAGGCGTGATGAGCGTGGTGCACGGCGACAAGGAAGCCGTGGACGCGCTGATCGAAGCCCCAGAAGTCAAAGCCCTGAGCTTTGTGGGTTCGACCCCGATCGCCGAATACATCTACAGCGAAGGCACCAAGCGCGGCAAGCGCGTCCAGGCTCTGGGCGGCGCCAAGAACCACGCGGTGCTGATGCCTGATGCTGATCTGGACAACGCCGTCAGCGCTCTGATGGGTGCAGCGTATGGTTCGTGCGGCGAGCGCTGCATGGCCATCTCGGTGGCCGTGTGTGTAGGTGATCAGATCGCCGATGCCCTGGTGCAGAAGATCGTTCCACAGATCAAAGCCCTGAAAATCGGTGCGGGCACCAACAGCGGCCTGGACATGGGCCCGCTGGTTACCGCCGCCGCCCGTGACAAGGTCAAAGGCTATATCGACGCCGGTGTTGAGCAGGGCGCGAGCCTGCTGGTGGACGGTCGCGACCTGATCGTCCCAGGCAACGAAGGCGGCTTCTTCCTCGGCGGCACCTTGTTCGACAACGTCAGCAAGGACATGAGCATCTACACCGACGAAATCTTCGGCCCAGTGCTGTGCATCGTCCGCGTCAACAGCCTCGAAGCTGCCATGCAGCTGATCAACGACCACGAATACGGCAACGGCACCTGCATCTTCACCCGTGACGGTGAGTCGGCGCGTCTGTTCTGCGACGAAATCGAAGTCGGCATGGTCGGCGTCAACGTACCGCTGCCGGTGCCGGTGGCCTACCACAGCTTCGGCGGCTGGAAGCGTTCGCTGTTCGGCGACCTGCACGCCTACGGCCCGGACGGTGTGCGCTTCTACACCAAGCGCAAGGCCATCACCCAGCGCTGGCCGCAGCGCGCCAGTCACGAGGCGGCGCAGTTTGCCTTCCCGAGTAACGGCTAAGTAACACCCAAGGGGGCTGGTCGTAGGACCAGCCCCCTTTTTGCAATTTGTAGGATGGGTTGAGCGCAGCGATACCCATCATCCACCGCTTTACGCAACAAACCAGCCGCGCGGGCGCGGCGTTGGTGCAGTGACCCGGTTCGCCGGTTACGGCACCCCTTTGGTCAACGGGCTTGTGGCGGATAACCGCAAGTTGTCGAGGCCGCTGACCCAAGGGCAGCCCACTTCAATCCAATAGAAGAGGACAGCCTTGCAATGAACAAACCGATGATTGGCCTACCCCTGTGTCGCTGGCAGCTGACTGACCGTGACATCGGCTGGTTTCATCTGGTCGGCGAAAAGTACATCAGCTCGGTCACCGGTTACGGTGCCTTCCCGCTGATGATCCCGGCTTTCGGCGATGATCTGGACATGGACACCGTGCTCGACAGCGTCTCGGGCATCATGTTTGGTGGCTCGCTCTCCAACATCCATCCGAGCTTCTACGACGACGAGCATCCTGGTCTGGGCCTGGCGGACAAACCCCGCGACGCCACCGTGCTGCGCCTGATGCGCGCTTGCCTGGAGCGCGGCATTCCCTTTATCGGCATTTGCCGTGGTGTGCAGGAGATGAACGTGCTGTTCGGCGGCACCTTGCACCGTGAGGTGCATGCGGTAGACGGTCGCCTCGATCACCGCGAAGTGAAGGATGTGCCGGATGACGTGGCCTATGGTCCGATCCATAACGTCACTCTGACCGAAGGTGGTTTGTTGCATCGGGTGATTGGCGATCGCGAAATGATGGTTAATTCGCTGCACGGGCAGGGGATTGATCGGCTGGGTGAAGGCCTGCAGGTTGAGGCGGTTTGTGATGATGGGCAGATCGAGGCGGTCAGCGTGATTGGCGCCAAGGCGTTTGCGCTGGGCGTGCAATGGCACCCGGAGTATCGCTATTGGGAGAACCCGCAGTACGACAAGTTGCTGCAGGCGTTTCATGATGCGGCTAGGGAGTATCAGGTGAAGAAGGCTGAGCGGAATAAAAAGGCTTCTGCGATAGCCTGATGCTGCTTGCTCTACCTGAAAGGTAAAGCTCAAGGCTCTCTGAAAAACGGGCCTTGGGCTTAAACACCTCACATCTGGCTAGATCGATGTGGGGACACGTAGGGTTTCTTCCAGGTGAAGCATTGAATATCTCCGGCAGGCTGGTGATAAACCAACCAGTTGTCACTCACATCAATGGTACTTGCGATTGTGCCAGCCGATGCGCGCCATACTTCCTCGCCCGTGTACTTGTCCCAGGCGCGTGGGCGACCTTCCTCTAAGCCGAACACCAGATCACCTTTAGTACTGATACCTCTCATTTCATAGTCGCTTTTACGGCCCCATAAGACTGAGCCGTCAACTGCAGATAGGCACAGTACATAGCCGATATGGCCAACATTGCTGATTACCAACGTATCATTCGATGCGCTGATGTAATGCGGAATGGCAGTGTTTCTGTATTTCAATCCTGCCAGCAGCGTCTGCATGAAGTCAGTGTTGAAGTAGGCGAACTCAGAGATTACGGAGAAGGTTTCTAGGTCAATGGTCAGCACATGGCTGCCGGCTAGTACATAAAGTCGGTCGCCGCACCGAGACACAGATGCCTTGGGCTCGTTGGCAAATTCGTAGTGGGCAAGCGGAACTTCAAGTTTTACCGCTTTCTCGACAAGCGAGTACACACAGAAAGTCGGTGATGAGAGCCGAACGCCATAAATCAAGCCGTCATCGCAGGGCATGAAGTATTGGATATCAATATCGGCGTGACCAATGATCTTGCCGTCTCGAATGATATCGAGGCCTTGGGTATAGTCGTTCCAGCCAAAGGCCCGATAAATATGTTTGCCGTGATAGGCAAAGCGGCCGTCGATCGACCAGTCGGGATTAGCAGTTCCTATGTATTCGCTATAGATGCGCTCCCACTGATTTACCTCAATCAGCTCCGGCTGCTCTCCGTATACATGCAGCAGGTTGCCGTGCAGAAACATGGGCCTCCAGCGTACTTCTGCTTCTTGGTCGAGTTGGGTCGGCTCGCTCTCCTCGTCGCCAGAGTAATGCTGCAGGTCAAAGTCTTTGAAATAGCGTTTTCCGGCTGTAGTACCGTACTGCACGTATAGGTGGTCGTTGCCTAATGCGGCGGATACAACTCCGTCAAATTTCTGGGCCAAGCGAAAAGTTGCTTTTTTTGCTGGGATGCCTACCGCCACAACATGCTCCTTTTGTCCGTAGGGTGTACAACGCTTAGTTTGTCCAATATCAGCGCTTACCGAAACTTCTATTAATTTCGGAATCACGTTTTTTGCCTTCCCGGCGAGTCACTTTCTCTTTGGTTACTTTCTCTTTCGCGCAAGCCAACGTAGCCCGTAGGATGGGTTGAGCGTAGCGATACCCATCAATAATGACTATCTGAAATCATCACTGCTGCGCTCGCCAACGGCTTCATCTATTTCTTCGCTACCAGCCCAATCCCCAGGCAACAACCCCGCTCGCACATACCGGTGAAATGACGACCACGGCCAATCGGCGACTTGCTGCACATGCCCATGCTTGCGCGGGTTGTGGTGGATGTAATCGATATGCCGGTTGAAGTCTGCCTGATCGCGGATGCGATGTTCCCAATAACGACGTTGCCAAATTCCGCGTTCGTTTTTGCGCAGACGGCTGGCGGATATGCGCTCGCCGTAGGGCAAGGCACGGGAAAATCCGGTTTTGATCAAGCGCCAACGCACAGCGAAATCGGCATCTCCGGTTGGCAAGGTACACAGAGCGTGCAGATGGTCCGGCAGGATCACTATGGCGTTGATCTGCCATGGATGTTGGCGCATGACCTTGCGAAAGCTGGCGCGGAGCAGATCAATCTGTTCGGTTAATAACACCTGGCGGCGGTCGGCGAGGTTGAGGGTAAAGAACCAGCTTGCGCCTGGTGTGTGGTCGCGGCGGTAGTCAGTCATGGCTGCAGTCCTTTGCAGAAGCCGGATTGGATGAGTGTAGAGCGGTTTTATGTGGGACTGGTTGATGGGTATCGCGTTGCTCAATCCATCCTACGTGTGTGTTGCTCGGCGGTTGGTGTGTACTTGCTGCTTTCGTGCTGTAGCCGGGCCAATCTCTCGCCATTCAGCCCATCACTGATGGCAGCACGGCATCCCTGTGATCAGCTACAACAGAAGTTCACCCATTACGAGGATGCGTTCATGTTGGCTCCCAGCCAGAAGCGTTTGTTTCAACTCTCCAGCCTGGTCGCTTTGGGCGGTTGGGGTGTGCTGATTGCGCTGCCCGGTTGGGCGCAGGGGCCGCGGGTGGTGCTTGGGGTGGCGGTGGTGCTGTTGTGCGTGCTTTATGGCATCAGCCTGTTTCAGGCCATGACCAGTCGGGGCGACCGGAGTATGGGTAAGCCGGGCTTTTTCAGCCTGCGCGGGGTGCTGGCGTTGTTCAGCAACCCCAAGGCGGTGCTGGCCGCTTGGGTGCATATTCTTGCGTTCGATTTGTTGGCCGGGTTGTACATCCAGCAGCAGGGCGCGCTGCAGGGCATTGGCCATTTGTGGCTGGTGCCGTGCTACCTGCTGACGTTGATGTTTGGCCCCTTGGGCTTGCTGCTGTTTTTGGGTGTTGGCGTGCTTCACGGTGCCGGCTGAGCCCGTCGTTGGGTAAGCAAAAACGAGCGGGTTGTACGCGTTAATCGGCCCCATGCGCCGCTGCCGCGGCGGCCGATTTTTTTGGCTGCAGCCCGCATCGCCTCTGCGCTTTTACAGTTGTGCCTGTCAGGCAAAAAGCTTTTGCCTGAGTCAGTCTTGGTCGTATGTCGCTAGCTACCTATGCTGGGCGCCGAGTCTGACCGGCTTGGAAGCCCCGTGGCGATTGCGCTTGGGGCTGAGTGGGTGGTTGTGAGATCGCGGCAAACAGCTATGGGCTGAAGCTCCTTTTCGCGCCAACTCTTCCCGGTCAAGCCTCATCAAAATCCCGCTTTCCTAATGCAGTCAGCTTTGCCTCTGCTGGCCAGGCTGACTGCATTAGGTCTGTTCTAATAAGACCTAAAGGTAGTTTTATGAGTAAGCCATTGATCGCTCTTTCACTTTGTCGCTGGCAGCTGAAGGATCGCGACGAGGGTTGGTATCACCTGGTCGGCGAAAAGTATGTTCGCGCCATTACCAACTATGGGGCCTTTCCTTTCACGGTTCCGGCGTTGGCCGGTGATCTGGATATCGATACGGTGCTGGAGAATGTCTCCGGCGTGATCTTCGGCGGATCGATCTCGAATATTCACCCAAGTTTCTACGGCGATGACAGCGAAGGCGCCGGCCTGGAAGACCGCGACCGGGATGCCACGGTGTTCCCTCTGATGGCGGCTGCCATTGCGCGCGGCATTCCTGTACTGGGGATTTGCCGCGGCATCCAGGAAATGAACGTGTTGTTCGGCGGCACTCTGCACCGTCATGTGCACGAAGTCGGTGGTCGTTTGGACCATCGCGAAGTCGATGCGGAAGACGACGTTTGCTACGCCCCGATCCATAACGTCACCCTGACTGAAGGCGGTCTGCTGCACCGTTTGCATGGGGTGACCCAGTTGCGGGTGAACTCGTTGCACGGTCAGGGGATTGATCGGCTGGGCGAGGGGCTGCAAGTTGAGGCGGTGGCTGAAGACGGCCAGATCGAAGCCATCAGCGTCAAGGGCGCCAAGTCGTTCGCGGTCGGCGTGCAATGGCACCCGGAATATCACTCGAAAGAAAACCCGGATTACGACCTGTTCATTTCCGCCTTCCATAAAGCGGTTCAGGACTACGATCACAGTCGTTATGAGTGGCGAGCCAGTGCCTAATGCACAGGCGCCGCTGAACGATTGAAAACAAAAAGGCCCGTCATGCGACGGGCCTTTTTGTTTGGCACCTTGCCGATCTGGTGGGGCGGTTATCTCGCTGTGCACTGTCGAGTCGCAATGGCGCGATATTCCCTCGCCCAATGATTGGCCGTGGTGCTTCATTCGTCTGGGCTAGGCGCATAGGCTGGGGTTTTGCTCACTCTGATCGAGGACGTTGCATGCACGCATATTTCAGTCTGCAAGGGCGCACGGCGCTGGTGACAGGTGGTACCCGCGGGATCGGTCGGATGATCGCCCAGGGGTTTCTGCAGGCCGGCGCACGGGTGTTTATCTGTGCGCGGGATGCGGCCGCGTGTGCCGAGGTGGCGGCCGAGTTGAGTGTGTATGGCGAGTGCATCGGCCTGGCGGCGGACTTGTCCAGGGAGGAGGGCGCCACGGTGTTGGCCGAACAGTTGGGCGCGCAGGTGCAGCAGCTGGATATTTTGGTCAACAACGCCGGCACCACCTGGGGTGCGCCGCTGGAAAGCTATCCGGTGAAGGGCTGGGAGAAGGTCATGCAGTTGAACGTGACCTCGGTATTCAGCTGCATCCAGCAACTGTTGCCGCTGCTGCGCAAGGCGGGCTCGGCGCAAAGTCCGGCGCGGGTGATCAACATTGGTTCGGTGGCGGGCATCAGTTCGTTTGGCGAGCAGGCCTATGCCTACGGCCCGAGCAAGGCGGCGCTGCATCAGCTGTCGCGCATCCTGGCCCGCGAGTTGGTGAGCCAGCACATCAACGTCAATGTCATCGCCCCGGGGCGCTTCCCGAGCAAGATGACGCGGCACATTGCTGGCGATGAAGCGGCCATGGCCGAGGATGTGGCGCTGATCCCGATGCAGCGCTGGGGCCGGCCCGAGGAAATGGCGGCGCTGGCGATCAGTCTGGCCAGCACGGCCGGGGCGTACATGACCGGCGCGATCATCCCGATTGATGGGGGTTTTAGCCTCTGATCCGCCGCCGGGCCGTTAGGGCTTGGCGGGCGCGGCGATGGCGGCATTGAAGCGCTGGACGATCTCAACTGGCACCCGCTGGGAAAACATCAGGTGCATGGGCTCGGGATTTTGTTCGCTGACCTGATGTTGCTGCAGTGCCTGCGGGTTTTGCCGGGTGAGTTGGGGGGCAATGCTGGCTTCGATCAGGTAGCCGTCGATGCGCTTGGCCTTGAGCAGTTTCAGTAGTTGCTGGTCCCAGCGCACTTGCAGGCGCTGGGCTTGGGCCTCGGGCGCGTGGACGATCGGGTCGAGCTGGTCGCCGTAGTAAAAACCGAGAATCACCCCCAGCAGGCGCGGTTTGCCGTTGGCATTGGGGGTAGCCAGCCAGTCGGTGAGCGATATCGGGCCTGGCTGGGCCGTGCCTTCGCGGTGGGTCAGCAGGAGCATCTGCTCAACCCGGTACGGTCGGGAGAACTGGGCGAAGGCTTCGCGCTCCGGGGTTTTGCTGGCGCCGTAGAGCAGGTCAATGTCGCCGTTCTGCAGCGACTTCAGCGCTCTGATCCACGGCAGTTCGATAAATTCGAGTTGGCAGTTGGTCTGTTTGGCCAAGGTGCTGAGCAGCACAAACTCACTGCCGGCGAGTTGCCCGTCACGTTCGTGGATCAGCGGGTACCACTCTTCCCAGCCGACGCGCAGGCGGCAGTCTTGCGCCTGGGCCAGCCCGGAAAGGGTCACGAGGAGAATGCCGATAAGGTGTCTGAGCACGCGCATAACCAAGTCTGATAGACGATTTTCAGGTAGAGCATTCTAGCCGCTTGGTTGACGGTGCCGCTGATGAATTGCCATTGCCGGTTTTGGGGGGCGCCACGGTTCTTGTGCATGGCGTTGTGTGGCGAAAATGGCTAAGGTCGGCGAAGTGATATCAATGCGTGTAGCGACAAGCTCATGCTGACGTTGAAGCAGTGGTGGCTGTCGGGCGGGTCGCGGTTATCCGTGAACCGACAGCCGTCTTTCGGGGGATGCGTGGCGAAGTTTTTGGTCTGGCTGGGGGTGTGGCTGGCGGCGGCTCAGGTAGGGGCGAGCCCAAGCGTTGAGCTGAATGCCGCGGAGCGTGAGTATCTGCAAACACACGGTCCGGTGAGCCTGTGCATTGACCCGGACTGGGTGCCTTTTGAAACCCTCAATGCCCGTGGCGAGCATGAGGGTATCGCGGCGGATCTGCTGCGTTTGGCCGCCGAACGCGGTGGCGTGCAGTTGCAGCTGCACAAAACCCGTAACTGGGAGGCCTCGTTGGCGGCGTCCAAAGCTGGCGCTTGTCAGATGCTCAGCTTTCTCAACCAGTCGCCCGAGCGCGATGCTTGGCTGATTTTTACCCGTCCGCTGTTTACGGACGTGAATGTACTGATCTCCCGTGAGGAGCATCCCTTTGTGGTCGATCTGTCGGCGTTTGCCGGCAGCAGCCTGGCCTTGCCTGTTGGCACCTCGATTGAGGAGCGGGTGCGCCACGACTATCCGGCGCTGCGCATTGTCCATACCGACAGCGAAGCTCAGGCGCTGGCCCTGGTCAGTGAGCGCAAGGCCGACCTGACCATGCGCTCACTGACGGTGGCGGCCTACACAATTAAGAAAGAGGGCTGGTTCAACCTGAAAATTGCCGGCCAGGTGCAGGGCTACGACAACCTGTTGCGGGTTGGGGTGAGCAAGGACCAGCCGCTGCTACGCGATATTCTCGATAAGGCCATCGCCACCATCACGCCGGCGGAGTTGAATCAGATCGTCAATCGGCATGTGTCGATCAGTGTGGTGGCCGCCACGGATTACCGCCTGTTGGTGCAGGTTTTTGTGGTGTTCCTGGTGATATCGCTGACCAGCTTGTTCTGGGTGGTCAAACTGCGCCGTGTGAATCGTCAGTTGCAGGTCAAGTCGCAGACCGATGCGTTGACTGGTCTGGCCAATAGAGCGGCACTGGACAGTCGCTTTGCCCAGTTTCTGGAGCAGGCGCGGCGGTATAAGCGGCCGCTGACGGTGATGATGCTCGATATCGATCACTTCAAACGGGTCAATGACGAGTTGGGGCATCAATGCGGCGATCAGGTGCTGCGCGAGTTTGCCGCGTTGTTGCGCAGCTGCGCGCGCGGCAGCGATTGCCTGGGGCGCTGGGGGGGCGAGGAGTTTCTGTTGCTGTGTCCGGAAACCTCACGGGATCAGGCGGTGCTCTTTGCCGAGCGTATCTGCGCGCGTTCGCGCAGCCATGTGTTTGCCACGAACCGGTCGCAGACCTTGAGTATCGGGGTGGCCGAACTCGGCCCGGACGACACCCTGGACAGTCTCATCCAGCGCGCCGACGCCGGGCTGTATGCGGCCAAGCGTCAGGGCCGTGATCGGGTATGCCCGGCTTAGTGCGCCTGGGCATGGGCATGGGAGGCTTTGCATCATGCAAAGTCCCCCGCGCTGAGTGCCGTTTTGCCACAATGTGCTGAACGACTGTATTTAAGGAATCTCGCTGATGCCCGTCTGGAGCCCGCTCGAATGGCTGGAAGCCCTGAGCTACCTGGTGACGATCGTCGGCCTGCCGTTTGCCATCGGCGTGTTTCTGTTCGAGCAACGCGAAGAGCGGCAGAACGAGGAGGAGAGCATCTACCAGAACCTCTCGGACGAGTACGCCGACTTTCTGCGCCTGGTGCTTGAACATGCCGACCTGCAGCTGCGCTCCAAACCGCGCACCGAGGCGCTGAGCGCCGAGCAGGAGGAGCGCCGCCTGTTGCTGTTCGATCTGCTGATTGCCCTGTTCGAGCGCGCCTACCTGCTGGTGTACGAGGACGACATGAGCCGCAAGCAGGCGCGCTTGTGGCAATCGTGGGAGGACTACATGCACTTCTGGTGTCAGCGCGAGGACTTCCGGGCGCTGTTACCCGAGATGCTCGACGGCGAAGACCCGGACTTCTCCCGGCACTTGCTGCGCATTGCCGCCGCCGAGGCCAGCGCCAGCCAGTGAGCTAGCTGGGCTCGGCCGCGACGTGGCGGATGTGGTTGCGGCCATTGGCCTTGGCTTCATACAGCTGCAGGTCGGCGCGCTTGATGGCCTGGTCGAGGGCTTCACCCGGTTGCAGGATCGCCAGGCCGCCACTCAGGGTGACGGGCACGTCGCCGGGCTGGATGCGCGTGCGCTGCGCTTCCTGGCGCATGCGCTCGGCCACGGTCATGGCGTCTTCGGCATGCTCCAGCAGCATAAGCATGACGAACTCTTCCCCACCCCAGCGGCAGATCAAATCCGCGGCGCGGCGCACTTTGAGCAGGTGCCCGGCCAGTTGGCTGAGTACGCTGTCGCCGACGGCATGGCCATGGGTGTCGTTGATGCTCTTGAAGTGGTCGATGTCCATCAGCAGCACGGCCACGGGCAGGCGCTTGCGTTCGGCGAGGGCCAGCAGATCTTCGGCGCGCTCATACAGGCCGCGGCGGTTGAGCAGTTGGGTTAGCGGGTCGGTGTGGGTCATGCGCGTGGCTTCGCTGAGCACGCCGATCAGGCGCCAGGCCAGCACGCCGAGCAGGCTGGCCAGGGCAATCATCACCCAGGTTGGCCGGCTTTCTTGGGCGGCGGCCCAGAGTAGGTCGCTCTGCTTGAGCTGATGCACGACCCACAGTTCGTCTTTCACCACCGGGGTGCTCAGCCAGGCGTCGCCGTTGGCGTCCTTGCGCCATTCGATCAGGCCGTCGCTCAGCGGTGGCTGCAGGCGGATGCCAGGCTGGAAGGCTTCATTGCGGGCGATCAGTTGGTAATCCTCGCTGATCATCATGGTGTCGCTGATGGCGCTGCCGACGCGGGTCAGGTGCTGCAGGGTGTCGATTCTCAGGTCCAGGGCGACCACGCCGAGGAAGGTGTCGGCGGCATACACCGGCTCGGCCAGGGTGAGAACCCAGCCTTTGCCGGCCATGTCTTCATAGGGGCCATCGAGGACCATGCGCCGCTGCGGGTTGGCTTGCGGGCCGGCGTCGCGCCAGTAGTCGCGCTGATACAGGGCTGGTTGAAAGTGGAACTGGCTGATGGGGGCCTTGGGCGCCAGGTAGATGAAGTTGTTGGCCGACAGGTAGTAGAGCCAGGTTACTTCCTTGCTGTAGGCCAGGGCCGGACGAGTCTGTGCGTCGAGGGCCGTGGCGGCCTGGATTTCCCGCAGCTGCTCGGCGCTGGGGAGTTGGCTGGCGCTGCCGGTCAGGGTGCCGGCCAGCATCTGGTCCGTGCTGATCAGCTCCCAGACGTGTTGTCGCGGGTGCTGGCGCAGGCTGTAGGGCAGGCTGCCGGCGCCGTTCTGGGCATAGTTGGCAGCCAGCAGGTTGCGCATCACGCTGACCTGGTCGCGGTGCAGGGCGATAAAGGTTTCGATCAGGGCGCTGCGGCTGCGGAAGGTCGCTGCGGTTTCGTTGCGCAGCTCCTTGAGGTTTTTCACGAATACGTTAGTGCCGATGGCCAGTGCCAGGAGGGTCATGCCGCCCAGCAGGGTGGCCAGGCGTTTTTTTGAGTTGATCAACAATCGCATAGGGCATGGCTCGACGGGTGATTGACGATGCGCTGTGCAGCGCCTCGGCCTTTACTGCTTATTGCGCTCGGCCCTGGGCTCGCACTGCATCTCGGGCGCTTGGTAGCCCCAGACCACCACGGCTTTGCCCTGATGCTCCCAGAAGGATTCATTGCGGCCCTGGTAGCGGCTGCCGCTGGCGGCGACCTGTTGCAGCATCAGCGAGGTGCTGTCGCCGAACTCGACCACCACGCTGGCCGGGTCAGTGGGGTAGAAGGTGGCGACTACTTCCTTGGCGGCGATGCCATCACAGCTGTAGAACACAGGCCCCGTAGCCGGGAGCAACGCGTAGCGGGCTTGCAGTTCGGCAATCCGCTGGCGGTAGCTGTCGCTGACGCAGAGGGGCTTGTCTTCGGCTTTCCAGCAGTCGTCGCGGCCCTTGATCCAGCCGCGCTGCTCGGCCTTCAGCATTGGCGGGTGCTCATTCACGGCCTTGGCGCTGGCTTGCTGATAGACCTTGGCCAGGCGCTGGTCGAGCTCGCCCAGGCTTGGGGTTTGGCAGATCAGGGCTTCAATACTGCCGGCGGGCACCTTGGCGCAGTTGAAGGTTGGCTCGGCGGCCTGGCTGCTGAGCAGGGGCAGGCCGGCCATGGCCAAGAGCAGCAGATTATTACGCAGCGTCATGGTGAACTCCTGGTCGCAGGGCTGGGTTGCCGATAGGCGGATGGTGGGTGGCGTGCGGGTTTGAATACTGTCGCCAGTGTGCTCGCATAATTCAAGCCGGCCACGCAGGTTGCAGGTGTTGCCTACTGCCAGCGTTGCACAATCGGCGTCAGGGCGCCGCGCTGTTGCAGGCGTTTCAAGGCGGCGGCGAACACTTCGGCGCGGGCGCGGTCACCTTTTTTGAAGGCGACAAAGCGCGGCATTTCGATCAGGGGTGTGGGCAGGATGCGCACGTCGGCGTCGGCCCGTTGCTCATGCACGTAATGCTGCAGTTGCAGGCGGTCGCCGACGATGATGTCGATGCGCCCGGCCAGCAGCATGGACACCAGCTGGCGCGGGTTCTGTGCGCTGCTGTCGCGGGACAGGTCGGCTTGGTCGAAGGCCGATTCGTAGGCATAACCGCGCACCTGGCCGATCACGTAGGGGTGCAGGTCGTCGAGGCTTTGCCAGTCCTGCAGGCGGGTTTGTTGGGTGGTCATAAAGACCGTGGAGCCGCTGCGGATCGGGCCGACCAGCTCGTACTGGGCCTGACGCTCGGGCGTACCGGCAAACTGGAAGGCCATTTCGACGGCGCCGCTGTCGAGCAGGCGCTTGACCCGTGCCCAGGGGTACAGGCGCAGGTGATAGTCGATCTTGGCTTCGGCCAGCACCGCGTTGACCAGCTCGACATCCAGGCCGCGCGGCGTGTTGTCATCGCCCTGGACAAAACTGTAGGGCGCGAACTGTTCGTCGCCGGTAACCCGCCAGGTTTCGGCCGGTGTGGCGGGACTGAGGGCAAGCAGCAGGCAGAGCATTAGGTAGCGCATCAACACCTCCGGCGCACGATCCTGCGGGTGACAACTGTCCAGCAAGTATCGGGCCGTAGCGTTACAGATTAGCGGGTTGCCCGGCCGTTGCGCGGTGAACGCCTCGGTGCAGGCTTAGCCGTGCACCGAAGCTGTGCGCGTTAGCGGTTTTCCGCGTCGCGCTTGCACTGCGCCTGCAGCGCCGCCCAGCCCTCGGCACCGAGGTTTTCCAGGGTTTCGATATTGGCTTCGAAGATCGTTTCCGCCTCCGGGAAGGCCGCCACGGCGCGGTCGATGCTGCTTTCGCGCAGCAGGTGCAGGGTCGGGAAGGGCGCGCGGTTGGTGGCGTTGCTGACATCGTTGATATGGGTGTCGGCAAACTGGAACTGCGGGTGAAAGCTGGCGACCTGAAGGATGCCGGCGTAGCCGTGCTCTTCCACGGCGGCGTCGGCCACGGCGAGGAAGTCGTTGAAGTCGAGGAAGTCGGTCAGCGCTGCCGGGTGGATCAGCAGGGTGGTGTCGACATCTTGCGGGTCGCTCTCGGCCAACCGGTGCAGTTCGTCGCAGAGGGTGTTGAGCAGCTCGGCCGGCTCGCTGGCGAGGCAGACCACGTAGCGGATCTGGCCTTTGACCTGCACCGCCTTGGCGAATGGGCAGAGGTTCAGGCCGATCACGGCGCGGTCCACCCAGGCGCGGGTTTCGGCAATGATGGCGGCGGTGTCGAGGGTCATGGCATACCTATCTGGTGAGCAGTGCTGGCGGGCATTAAATGGGGGGCTGGGTATTGATCAAGGCTGCCAGGCTTCGATCTTGCCTTTGGCTTCGAGGAAGTCGATCACCTGTTCGGCCTTGCCCAGCTTCACGGCCTTGATCAGCAGCATGGCGTCCATGTAGCAGTGCACGAAGCAGCGCTTGGGCAGTTCGCGGTACTCGGGCACCTGCTCGTGGATCAGTACCACGGTGCCGCAGGCGTGCTGGAACATCTGCTCGATCAGGCCTTCGTCGTCGATGCCGCGGTAATAGGCGCCGATCGACGGCGCCATCTTGAACAGGTCCAGGGGGGCGAAGTCCGGTTGCTCGGCGGCAATCGCCTGGGCTTCTTCCAGGGCATCCAGGGCCTCGCGGGCCCAGGCTTTGAGGGTGTTGGGCAGTGCGCTGTGACGGCTCATAACGGTTGTCCTGAAGGGCGGCGGGCTAAAAAGCCGGCGAGTGTAGCGCCGAATCCGCTTGGCGGCACGGTTGCCCGGCCGAGCGGTGGGCGCGCGGCGGCGCTGCGGCGGTCGACCCGCGCCCGCTCGCGGCGGCTGCGTAACCTGCATTTTGCTTGACCTGTGCCGGGGTTTGCCGGGGGGCTTGTCTCTATAGTCGCGCCCCTGAGTGTCTTGCGCCCACCGCAAGCGTTTGAGGACGAGGATCCCCGTCATGCGTCTGCTTGTTTGTGTGTTGTTCAGTTGCGTTGCCACCCTGGCCCAAGCCGGCGAGGAGGCCATGCAGCGCTTTACCCAGCTTAATGGTGACCCCGTGCTGCGCCAGCAAGCGTATGCGGCCGGCCAAGAGCGTATTCGCTTCTGTGGCAATTGCCATGGCGAGAATGGCAACAGTAAACGCCCGCATATCCCCAACTTGGCGCAACAGAACCCGGTGTATCTGTTCAACGCCTTCGAGAAGTTCGCCAACGGCCAGCGCAAGGACTTTGTCATGTCCAAGCTGGCGCCAACGCTGAGCATGGAAGACCGGGTCAACATCGCCATCTACTTCGGTCAGCAGAAATTGTTGCCCCATGACGAACCGGTGGATGAAGCGCTGCGTCAGCAAGGCGAGGCCACGTTCAAGACCGTGTGCACCGGTTGCCACGGAGTGAACGCCGAAGGTCGTGAAGACACGCCGCGTTTGGCTGGGCAGCCGGGCGAGTATGTGCGCAAAGCGCTGACCCGCTTCCGCGACAAAGACCCCAGCCGCGCTGGCTCGGTGATGATGGCGATTGCCGCCAACTTCAGCGATACGCAAATCAGCAGCCTGGCGGCGTATCTGCAAACCTTGCGCTGAACAGCCCTGTAGAACGTAAAAAACCCGGCAATGGCCGGGTTTTTTGTTGTGCGGGTTTGGCCGTTAGACCTTGCGCACAAACTCCGACTTCAGCTTCATCGCGCCGATGCCGTCGATCTTGCAGTCGATGTCGTGGTCGCCGTCGCACAGGCGAATGCCCTTGACCTTGGTGCCAACCTTGACCACCAGCGACGAGCCTTTGACCTTGAGGTCTTTGATCACGGTGATGGTGTCGCCGTCCTGCAGGACGTTGCCAACCGAGTCCTTGATCACTTTGTCGTCGTCAGTGGCGGCGTCTGCTGTTGCGGTAGCGGACCACTCGTGGGCGCATTCCGGGCAGATCAGCATGGCGCCGTCTTCATAGGTGTATTCGGAGTTGCATTTAGGGCAGGACGGCAGAGTGCTCACGCGGGTTCCTCGGAGTCAGGACGGCTAAAAACCACGGATTGTATAAGGTTTTGCCCTGCTTGCGGCCATTGCGCTCTGAACGGTTGCCACTGGGGGATCGCCGCTCAGTGCTTAACGCGCGCTATTACGGTGTTTTGCGCGGCAGAGGTGCGGGCCAGTTGAGGGTGCCGCTGTCGCTGAAGCGTTCGCTGCCAAACAGGTTGCCGGCCAGTTTGCCGCGCAGGGTGTAGGGCAGGCCCTGGGCGCTTTGGTAGCCGGCCGCCGCCCACGCCTGGCGCATGGCGGCGAAAGCGGAAATGCTCACAGGTACGCTCAGCAGACTTTCGCCGAAGCGTGGCACCTGACCGCTCTGGTCGCTGACGCCACTGGCCAACGGCTGGTTGTTGACCTCCAGTTCCAGGGCAATGCCACGGTAGTCGACGGCCACATCATTGGGGTTTTGCACCCGCAGTTTCAGCATAAAGCGCATTTCCAGGCCTTGGCCGGGCAGCGGTTCGAGGCCGGCCAGGTCGATGCGCAGCGGGTCGCGGGCAGAGAAGTTGCTGCAGGCGCCAAGGCTCAACAGCAGCAAAGCGCCGAGCAGGGGACGCAAACCAACAGCTAGCAAGCGGGATGACTGAGTGCGCATGAGGGTGTTCCCAGGGGGCAGAGGCGTATCACTAGAAGACCACGTTGGCGGCGCTATTGCTGCACAGCTTGCGCCGCAAAGGACTGACAGAAGGGCGTGGGTAGTGGCGAATGTGAACACTGCTGTTAAAAATAAAAAACTGCCGATATTTGCTCGATTATAAAAAGTACTTAAAAATCATAAGGTTGAATGATTTTTTCGGTGGTCCCTCAGGTGATTTTTGCCGTGTCTGTTCAGGTAATTCGTCGTATTTGTTTGACATATTTTACGAGCTTGGCAGACTGCGCGGCCGTGGTGGCAGGCAAAGTAGCCTGACTGCGGGGTGGCCAAACGGATTTGCCTGGCAGCCGACGATGCTGCACCGCCAACCAAAAACAACAATTGATTGCCTGTCGCGGCGCCTTGCCCGAACTGCCTTGTGCAGGTCGGCACACCTCGGCAGGCCTGAGCCACTGGAACAAAAAACATGCTGATCTGGTTTGTTGTGGGTTACCTGCTGATCACGGTAGGGATTGGTCTCTACGCCTCGACGCGCGTGCATAACTCCAAGGACTTTGCGGCCGGTGGCCGCAGTATGTCGTTCCCGCTGGTGATGGCCATGGTGTTTGCCACCTGGTTTGGCTCGGAAGCCGTGTTGGGCATCCCGGCCACCTTCATTGAAGAAGGCTTTGCTGGCATCGTTGAAGACCCGTTCGGTTCCTTCGGCTGCCTGATGCTGGTGGGTATCTTTTTCGCCCGCAAGCTGTACCGGATGAACCTGCTGACCCTCGGCGACTTCTTCCGCAAGCGCTTCGGTCCGAATGTCGAGCTGATCACCAGTCTGGTGATCATGGCCTCGTACCTGGGCTGGATCGCCGCGCAGCTGACCGCCCTCGGCGTGGTTTTCAACGTGTTGTCGGATGGCTCCATCAGCGTGACCCAGGGCATGCTCATGGGCACGGCAATCGTGCTGGTCTACACCCTGTTCGGTGGTATGTGGTCGGTGGCGCTCACCGATACCTTCCAGATGGCGATCATCGTCGTCGGCCTGGGCTATCTGACCTGGCTGATCGGCGACATGGCCGGCGGCCCGCAGAAGGTCATCAGCCAGGCGGCCAGCGAAGGCAAATTCACCTTTATCAACAGTTTTGACGCCCGCGATATCGTCGCCTTTATCGGCGCGGCGGTGACCATGATGCTCGGCTCGATCCCGCAGCAGGACGTGTATGCACGGGTGATGTCGGCCAAGACCGAGAAGATCGCCTCCCATGCCACCATTGCCGGCGCGATCTTCTACCTGGGCTTCTGCATGCTACCGATCTTCCTGACCTACGCGGCGTCGATCATCGACCCGGCCATGGTCAAGCACTTCCTGGAAGAAGACGCGCAGATGATCCTGCCGCACCTGATTATGGAACGCACCCCGGTGTTTGCTCAGGTGCTGTTCTTCGGCGCCTTGCTGTCGGCGATCATGTCCACGGCCTCCGGCACCTTGCTGGCGCCGTCGGTGACCTTCACCGAAAACGTGCTCAAGCGCTTCCGCCCGAACATGAGCGACGTCGAGTTCCTTAAGGCCATGCGCTGGACCATTGTTGCGTGTGCGGTGATCACCTGCTCCTTCGCCCTGTACTCCGATGCGAGCATCTACGAGATGGTCGGCGGCGCTTACAAAGTCACCCTGGTGGCTGCCTCGGTACCGCTGATTGCCGGCTTGTTCTGGTCGCGGGCCACCACCCAGGGTGCGCTGCTGGCGATTGCCTTCGGCCTGCTGTCCTGGCTGAGCCTGGAATACAACTACCAGGAAACCGACTTCTGGCCGCCGCAACTGGTGGGCCTGCTGCTCAGTGCTTTGGGCATGATTGTCGGTTCGCTGTTGCCGCAGGTGATCGGCGTTCGCCCGCAATCGGCCGCCTTGGGCGCGGACGCCCAGCGCGCCTGATCGCTCCTTGCGGTAAGCAAAAGGCCAGTCATATGACTGGCCTTTTGCATTTCTGCGTTTGCTGCCGATGGCGTACTGCGCGCGTGGGCATCCAGGCTACTTCAGTATTGGCTGGCAGACTCAGGCCAGCGGCTGGACTTGGACTCGATTGCGCCCGGCGGCCTTGGCGCGGTAGAGGGCTTGGTCAGCCAACTCAATTAACTCGCTGGCCTTGAGTTGAGGCTGGCTTTGCGCGATACCGGCACTGAAGGTAACGCTGAAACTGCCGCTGTCCTTGGTGTTGAATTGCAGTTCAGCAAAGCGCAGGCGAATGGCATCCAGAATTTCCGAGGCCTGTTGCAGGTTGCAGTCCGGCAGCACCGCGGTGAACTCTTCGCCGCCATAGCGGCCCAGGCTGTCGCCGCGGCGCAGGCGTTGGCGCAGCAGGTTGGCCAGAGCACGAATGACGTTGTCACCAACCGCGTGACCGTACTGGTCGTTGACGTTTTTGAAATGATCAAGGTCGAGCATGACTACGCAGGTGGGTTTGTCGCTGCGCTTGGCACGTTCAACTTCCACGGCCACTTGTTCCTTTATGTCGGCATGCTTAAGCAGGCCGGTCAGGCTGTCGCGGGCCAGGGCGCTGCTCAACAGTCGTGCGCGCTGGGCGCGGGCCAGTACGGTGGCCACCAGGGCATTGTCTGAAATCGGCTTGGTGACGAAGTCATCGCCGGCCTTGAGTAGGGCCTTCATCTGTTGGCTGATGTCGGTTTCAGCGGACAGGTAGATGATCGGCACCCGTAGCCAGGCATCGTTGAAACGGATGATCTGCGCCAGTTCTGGCCCCGAGCACTGCGGCATATGGACATCGAGCATGACCACTTCGGGGTTGAAGCTGTGCATCACGCTATCGATGTTTTGCGGCTGGTTGAGGGTTTGCACCTGCATGCCGGCATTATTCAGCACCAGGTGATAGCGGTTAGACAGTTCCACGTCATCATCGATCACCAACACCCGGTAAGGTTCACCGCGTTGCTGGGCGAAGATGTTTTCCAGGCGGTTTTCCAGGGCACTGAAGTCGATGGGTTTAATAAAGTAGCCGGCGGCACCTGCGCGAACCGCCTGCAGGCGCGTGGCGAAATCGCTCCGACTGGATAGCGCCAGCATGGGCAGCGGAAACGGCAGTTGCTGTTGCAACTGTTCGGCAAACAGCAGGCCGTCGGGGTTTGCGGCATCCAGGTCAGTATTGATCACCAGAACATCCGGCAACTGCTGATTGATGGCCTGTTGCAGGGCCTGGCTGCTGGTGAAATGTTCAGCGGCATAGCCAAAGTTACGCAAGGTTGCTTGCAGGTTGAGGCCCAGCTGTGGATCGGGATCGATAATGTAGATGCGTCGGTTCAGCTCATTGGCCAGCACCTTGGGCGACGTTGGTGCGCTGTCGTCTGGGTGATGGTGACTGGCGGGCTGCGTGCAGTCGAACTGGCTGAAATGCTGCAGTGCGACGGCATGGGCTTGCAGTTGTGCGCTGCTGCTCTGTTGCAGAAGGGCCACGCTGGCCAGTTCCAGGACTCGTGCCTGTTCGCCGAGTTGCGCGTAGCCGAAAGTGCCTGCGGCACCGGCAAGTTTGTGCAGTTTGTCGCGCACGGCTTGCAGCAGATCGTGGGTGTTGTCGGCGCTGTCGGCGCTGGCCAGTTGTGCTGCCTGCTGAGCCAGTTCGGGTAACTCCTTGCGCAGGCGTTCACTGAACTGTGCGCTCAGTGCCTGGAGCAGTTGTTGAAGGTCATCTGCACTATTGGCCATGCGGCATGCTCTGGGGAAAGTGAGGCTGAAAGGTCAATTGCGCTAATGCAGCGTGAGTCGGGCGCGCCATTCTTATTTGCCAAGCGTAGCGAAAGCGCAGCAGACAGTGCCAGTGCCAGGTTGGTTGCTCATGTTGGTGGGGTGGCGCAGGTGGGCAAGTCGAACCAGAAACAGGCGCCCTGGCCTGCCGTTGAGTGAAAGCCAATCCGCCCACCCATGTGTTCGATCAGCTCCTTGCTGATCGCCAGCCCCAGGCCGCTGCCGCCTTTCTGTCGGGTAGTGGAGGCGTCGGCCTGGGAAAACTTCTGGAAGATGCGGGTCTGAAACGCCTCGGAAATGCCTTCGCCGTGGTCGCGCACGCTGATGCGCAGGTGCTGCTCATGGCGCTCTAGGCTGACCTCGATGCTGGCGCCGGCGGGTGAGAACTTGCAGGCGTTGGAGAGCAGGTTGGCGAGCACTTGCTGCAGGCGCAGGGCGTCGACCTTGGCACTGGCCGTGAGCTCGCTGCCGGGTTGCAGGCAATAGCTGACCTGATGCTGGTCGGCATAGGCCTGGTTGCTGCTCAGCGCCTCCTGCAGCAGTGGCAGCAGGGGTTGTTCCTGCAGGTCGAAGGTCATCTTGCCGGCGATCAGCTTGTCCATGTCCAGCAGATCATTGATCAGCAGACTCAGGCGTTGGCTGTTCTGCTGGGCAATGCTCAGCATGCTGGTCATGGGGGCGGGCACCTCGCCCAGGGCGCCACCGTTGATCAGGCCCAGCGAGCCGCTGATGGAGGTCAGCGGGGTGCGCAGTTCATGGCTGATGGTGGAGACGAAATCGCTTTTCAGTTGCTCGATGCGTTTGATCTCACTGAGATCCATGATGGTGCCGCCGATGCGTTGCGCCTGACGTTGCCCGTCGCGCTCGATGTACCCGCGTAACAGCACCGGCACGGCGTGGCCATCGCGGTGCAGCAGGCGGGTTTCGATGCTTAGGTAAGTGAGGCCCTGGTCTAGGGCCTGGCGAAAGCGCGCCAGGGTGTCCTGCAGCGCGTCGGCGGGAATCAATTGCTGCAGGTTGCTGATCGCAATGGCGGTTTCCCGTTCGGGCAGTTCAAGGATCTGCCACGCTCGCGGTGAGGCCAGCAGGCTTTCGGTGCGCACATCGTAGTCCCACCAGCCATCGTTGCTGCCTTTGACGGCCAGGGCCAGGCGCTCTTCGCTGAGGCGCAGGTCCTGCTCCTGGCGGCGCAACTGTTCGGTCATGCGGTTGGCCAGGTTTTGTGCCTGCTCGCGGCGGCGGCTCAGGCTGTTGACCAGAAAGAACAGCAGCAGGCTGATCAGGCCGCCCAAGCTCAGTAGGGGCAGTTGGCTGTGCAGCAGGCTGGCGGCGAAGCCGGCCGGCGCATAGAACTTCAGCAGCCAGGTCTGGCCGTGCAGGTTCAGTTCGCGCTGGCTGAGCGCTGCCAGTTGCGTGGGTTGTTCACCTAGGCTGCTGAACAGCAGTTGTTGCGGGTCGCCGGCGGGTGTGGCGTATAGCTCAAAATCGATGGCCAGGCTGCGATTGGCAAAGATCCCATTGATCAAGTCATGCACCCGGTAGGGGCTGTAGACGAAGCCGCGCAGCGCCTGCATGCGTTCGGTTGGATTGCTGAGCGGTTGCCCGGTGCGGTACACCGGTACATACATGAGTAGGCCAGGTTGGACCTTGCCATGGGTTTCCTGTACCAGGGTGACCTTGCCGCTCAGGCGGGTTTCACCGCTTTCGGCGGCGGCCAGCATGGCCTGGCGTCGGGTACTTTCGGAGAGCATGTCAAAGCCGAACGCGGCCAGGTTGCGGCCGCTGAAAGGCTCGAGGTAGATGATTGCGCTGAGTGGTTCGCGCAGCCCCGCTGGGCGGATACTGAAGTCAGCAAAGCCTTGCGCGCGTATCTCGCTTTCAAACTGGCTGCGTTCGCTTGGCGACACTATTTGGCTGAAGCCGACGCCCTGAATTCCTGGGTAACGGTTGCTCAGATTCAGGCGCTGGATAAATGCCTGCCAATCCTCACGCGTGACCTTGTGGCTAGCATCAAACAGTCCGGCACCGGCGAGAAGGATTCGCTCGTGGTCGGTCATGCGCTCTTCGAGGGTTTTGCTCAGCTCGTCGGCAAGCAGTTCGAATTGCTCGTTGGCGGCCGTTTGCTGATTTTGGTTGAGGTTGCTCCAGGTCAGCAGGACGATGCTCAAGCTGCCCAGCAACACGCTCCAGGCCGGTATGTTGCGGTGGTCGAACAGGCCGTGGATGGTCTCGTAGAACTGCCGATAGGTCTGCGTCAGGCTCATGCGTCACTCATCGGCGGTACGCTGGGGAGCTCGAACCAGAAACATGTGCCCTGGCCAGCGTGAGAATCAAAGCCAATTTGGCCATTCATGCGTTCGATCAGCTCCTTGCTGATTGCCAGGCCCAGCCCGGTACCGCCTTTTTGTCGGGTACTGGACGCGTCGGCCTGGGAGAATTTCTGAAAGATCCGCGCCTGGAAGTCGAGCGGGATGCCGTCGCCATAATCGCGCACGCTGACCCGCAGGGATTCAGCGCGACGCTCCAGGCTGAGCTCCACCGTAGCGCCGGCCGGCGAGAATTTGCAGGCGTTGGAGAGGAAGTTGGCCAACACCTGGTGCAGGCGCAGCGGATCGACATACGCTTGGGCGCCGGCCAGCTCCGGCTCACCCTCCAGCTGTTGATAGCTGACCTGATGCTGTTCGGCATAGGTCTGGTTGCTGCGCAGGGCCTCTTGTAGCAGTGGCAATACGGCATGGGGCTGCAGATCGAAGGTCATCTTGCCAGCGATCAACTTGTCTATGTCCAGCAAGTCGTTGATCAGCAGGCTGAGGCGCAGGCTGTTGTGTTGGGCAATTTCCAGCATCGATGCCATGGCGGCGGGGACTGCGCCGAGTGCACCACCGTTGACCAGGCCCAGGGCGCCACTGATGGAGGTGAGGGGGGTGCGCAGTTCGTGGCTGATGGTGGAGACAAAGTCGCGTTGCAGTTGCTCGATGCGCTTGTGCTCGGTGATGTCGTGGAGGATAGCCACGGCACCGATCAGGCTGCCATCGGCGGCATGCAGCGGGTCGGCATTGACCGCGATAAAACGTACCGGCTGACCGGGCAGCACGATGCAGTATTCCTGGTTGCGAATATGCTCGCCGGCCAGGGCGCGCAGCAGGGGGCGCTCCTCGGGGCAGACGGACAGTTGGGTATCGGCATCGCTCAGCAGGTAGCGCTGGGCCCAGTTGGTTGGCATCTGGCCGGCCAGCTCTTGGGGGACGCCATACCAGACTCGGGCTGTGTCGTTGAACACGGTCAGCTGGCCGTCACGGTCGCAAACCAGCACGGCCTCGCTGAGGTTTGCCAGCAGGCGGCGGTTAATTTCCTGCTGGTTGCCCAGTTCCAGTTGCTCGGCCTTGCGCGCGCTGATGTCGTTGATGAAACCATGCCAGAGCACGCCGCCGTCGGCCTGGCGCTCTGGGGTGGCACGTCCCTCGACCCAGATCAGGCCCTTGTCCGGGTGCAGGACGCGGTACTCGATGTGCCACAGAGTGAGTTCGGCCGCCGATTGCAGGATGGATGCGCGAATGGCATCCAGGTCATCTGGGTGCAGCACGGCAAAGGCGGCCTCGGCCGTTTCGCGCACCTGCTCCGGCGTCACCCCGTAGATAGCGCCGATGCCGGCACTGGCGTAGGGGAAGCAGCTGCTGCCGTCGGCGCGCAGGCGATACTGGTAGACCACTCCGGGCAGTTGCGCGGCCAGATGTTGCAGGCGCAACTGGATCTGTTCGCGCTGCAAAAGGTCGTGGGCAATGAACAGGTAGCCGAGCAGTTCGCCGGGCTGCGGCCGGATGGCCGAGACGCTGAGCATGACCAGCACCTGGCTGCCGTCGCGGCGTCGGTAATGCCATTCGAGTTGTTCGCGTTCGTCCAGGCGGGCCTTGGCCACCAGCGCCTCGAGCAATTCCGCATCGGGCGGCAGGCCAAGTTGCCGGGCGCGCTGCTGGAGTTCGTCCAGACGGTGCAGGCAGTGCTGAATGGCCTGGCCGTCGAGGGCTTGCGGCGGGTAGTCAAGCAGTTGTCCGGCGGCTTGGTTGATGCTGAGGATCCGCCCCTGGCAGTCGGTGGTGAGCATGGCTACGCCAGCGTTGCTGACGATCGCCTGTTGCAGGGCGGCGAGGCGTGCCTGTTCGGCGGCGCTGCGGCGCAACTCCAGTTGCCGGACCACCTGCCGGCCCAGGCGTGCCAGGGCCTCGCGCTGGGCGGCACTGAGGTGATGGGGGGTCTGGTCGATGACGCACAGGGTGCCGAGAGCAAAGCCATCGGAGGTGATCAATGGGGCGCCGGCATAGAAGCGGATGTCGGGTGCCTCGGTGACCAGCGGGTTGCTGCAAAAGCGCGGGTCTTCGAGGGCGTTGGGCACCTCGAAGATCTCTCGCTGGTGAATGGCGTGGGCGCAGAAGGCTATTTCCCGAGGGGTCTCCTGGGCATCCAGGCCGACCCGGCTCTTAAACCACTGGCGGCTGGCGTCGATCAGCGAAATCAGCGCAATGGGTGTGCCGCACAGTTGCGCGGCGAGTTTGGTGAAGTCGTCGAATTCTTCCTCCGCGGGGGTGTCGAGGACGTTGTAACGCAGCAGTGCGGCCAGGCGCTCGGGCTCGTCTGCCGGCAGCGCCGGTATGCCAGGGTGGGGCGTGGAGGTCATTGGTCGTGATCCGCTACCGATTCAGGCTGGGCGCGCAGCCAGATCGTGCGGACCTGGCTGGCCAGTTGCATAGGGTCGAAGGGCTTGATGATCACGTCACTGGCGCCGAGGCTCAGGTAATGGGCAATCTCGTTCGGCTGGACCTTGGCGGTCATGAAGGCCACCGGAATTTGCTGCAGATCAATCAGGTTGCGCAGCCGTTCGAGGGTTTGCGGGCCACCCATGTCGGGCATCATCACGTCGAGCAAGATGAAGTGCGGGGCGAAGTCGAGGATCTTTTCCAGGGCTTCTTGGCCGCCGGAACAGCTCAACACCTGAAAGCCGCCGACGGCCTCCAATGCGACCTTGGCCACTGCCTGAATCGAGCGGTCATCTTCCACATGCAGGATGCGTTGCAGTTCGGTCATGTTGGGCTCTTGTCGTGGTTGAAGGCGCTCATCTGTTTAGAGCAAAGGCGTTAAAGGCCAGACTGGCAAGTCTATCGGCACTGCTTGGCCGTGTCGCAGTGTGAGCTATTCATGCTGTGCTGGCTGAGGGCAGGCCGAAGCAGAAACATGTGCTTTGTCCCGGCTCGCAGCTGAAGCCGATCTGGCTGTGCATGCGCTCCAGCAACTCGCGGCTGATGGCCGCCGCCTAGTTGTCGGCGGTCAGAGCTGTCGGCCAGGGCGAACTTGCGGAAGATCCTTGGCTGAAATGCATCGGGGATGCCACTGCCGTAGTCGCGCACCTCGATGTGCACTTGTTGTCCGCGAGCGCGGCTGTGGGTTTCCACGGCTCTATTGGCTGGGGAGTGTTTGGCCGCGTTGGATAGCAGGTTGGCCATGACCTGTGAATATCGTTGGGCATTGATCCGCAACAGGTCGTTGATCAGCAGTCTCAGACGCTGGCGGCTGCTTGGGCATTTAATTGACAGGCGATGGCGCTCTTCTACCGTGTTACGAACGGGCAAGTGTGTTGCAGATTAAGGACGTTGGTGATGAGTGGTTCTGTGCAGTTGGATGTGGGTACGCGGTTGTCTTGGTCCCGTCTGCTCCTCGCCCAAGGTGGGCCATGGTTGTGCTGCGGATTGTTGCTTTGGCTGTCAGGGATGCTCTGGTTGAGCCTGCTGGTGGGAGCACTGAGCAGCCTATTGCTGCTGTTGCTGCTGCAGCACTGGCAGCAAGGTCCGGCGTTGTTGAGTGAGGAGTCGCAGCACCAGGCGTCGCGCAAGCTGGGTGATGACGAGCTGCTGTTACTCAATCGCGAGACGATTGAAGTGCAGAGCGATCTGTTGCAGGGGCAGATCAAGCAGGTCAATGGCTTGCTGGCTGCCGCCATCAGTGAAATCACCGCCAGCTTTTCGGCGCTGGCCCATAGCGTGCGTGAGCAGCATGATCTTGCCCATGAACTGATTGAGCGTTACCAGACTGGCGGCAAGGCCGGGCAGGACAAAATCAGCTTTCAGGAGTTTGTCAGCACCACGCACTCGACCCTCGGGTTGTTCGTCGACTCCACCATCGAAACCAGTCATACCTCCATGCAGTTGGTGGAGCGCATGGACGCTATCAGCACCAAGATCACCGATATTCTCAAGTCCACGGCGGACATGGATTCGATTGCCAAACAGACCAATCTGCTGGCTTTGAATGCGGCCATTGAGGCGGCTCGAGCCGGTGAGGCCGGGCGTGGTTTTGCCGTGGTGGCCGATGAGGTGCGCGCGTTGTCCAGCCGCTCGACGGTGTTCTCTGCCGAGATTCGTGAGCATGTCGATGCCGTGCTGGCCGAGTTACGCGCGGCTGATAGTTCGGTCAGTCAGTTGGCGGCCAAGGACATGTCCTTTGCCTTGGGCTCGCGCAAGCAGGTCAATGACATGCTGGAGGACCTGGCTCATGCCAACGGCCATACGCTTCAGGTGGTGGGGCGTTTGGACAGCATTTCCGCGGTGATCGGCGCAGAGGTTAATCGAGCCATTACTGCTCTGCAGTTTCAAGATATGAGCGGGCAGTTGCTGGCGCAGATGCAGGGCCATTGCCAGCGCCTGGAGAGTTTTGTGGTGCGTCTGCAAGACCTCGCTCGTTTGCCGGCTGAGCAGCAGTTGCACGCCCTGCAGGAAGAGCGTGCGCAGTTGCACAACCGGCCGGCCAGTCCGGTAACCCAGACCAGCATGTGCGCTGGTGATATCGATCTTTTTTGAAGAGGGCTGTCCATGAGCGCCGATAATCTGGTGACCTTGCGTCCGCAAGGCCGTTTTGATTTCAACTGCTTTCGCGATTTTCGCACGACCTACGAGAGTGCTCTGGCTCAGGACGGGGTGAAGTGCGTCGTCGTCGATCTGCAGCAGGTGCAGTACATCGACTCGGCGGCCTTGGGGATTCTGCTGCTGCTGCGTGACAAGGCGGCTGCCCAGGGCGCCAAGGTGGAATTGGCCAACCTGCAGGGCACGGTTAAGGACGTGCTGGAGATCGCCAACTTTCACAAAATCTTCAGTATTCGTTAAACGTGCGGCCTCTGACGATTCTCGCCATTGATGACGACCCGCTGATCGGCTTGGTGGTCAGTGCTTTTGTTCAGCGTTTGGGGCATGTAGTCGTGCATGTACTGAGTGGCGAGGAGGGCATTGCCGAGTACCAGCGCGAGCCCTTCGACCTGGTGCTTGTGGACCGGCAAATGCCGGGTTTGGATGGCTTGGCAACAACCCAGGCGCTGCGTGAACTGCAGCAAAGCAGCGGTTGGCGGCCGATCATCATGCTCTCGGCTGGCGCGGCCACCGATGAACAGGTGCTGGCGCTGAATGCCGGTTGCGATGACTTCATCGCCAAGCCGGTGAACTTTCAAATTCTCGAAGCCAAGATCAACGCCTTCTGGCGTATTGCGCGTATGCAGCAGCAGATTGCTGGCCAGCATGAGGAGTTGCTGCGCTATTCGAGCATGGAAGCCGAGGAGCGGCGGATTTGCGGCTTCCTAATGGAGCGCCTGGTGCGCCGCGATTTGCTCGACAATCCGCTGATCCGCTACCTGCTGCAGCCGGCCAGCGAAGTCTCTGGTGACTTGCTGCTGGCCAGCAGTTCGCGCAGCGGTGACATCTATGTGATGTTGGCCGATGCCACGGGGCATGGCTTGCCTGCTGCGTTGACCCTGATTCCGCTGTCACAGGCCTTTTACACCATGGCGGCGAAAGGTTTTCAGCTCGACACCATCGCCCGCGAGCTGAATCACCAGCACCGAATCTACAGTCCTCCGGACCGTTTTGTGGCCGCCATGATGGCGGTCTACAGCCCGCGCGAATTAACTCTTGAAGTGTGGAATGGTGGTCTGCCGGCGGCCATGGTGATCAATGACAGTGGCCGCGTGGTGCGCAGCTTTCGTTCCCTCAATTTGCCGCTGGGCATTTTGCCTGACAGCGAGTTTGTCTGTGAGACCGAGACCGCTCAGGTCAATGGCGCCTCTCATTTACTGCTGTATTCGGATGGCCTGATCGAGGCAGAAAATGCCGCAGGCGAGCCTTTTGGTGGTGAGCGGCTGCTCCAGGTGCTGGCGGCCGGTGCGCCTGAACAGTGTCTGGGGCGCTTGCAACAGGCGGTGCAGGAGCACCTGCAGGAAGCAGTCGCCCATGACGACTTGTCCTGCCTGCTGCTCGACTGCCGGCCACCCTTGCAGGCGCCGTTGCTGCAGGTTGCTCCTGAGGTGGTGGCCTGTGAGCTTGCCGATAGCTGGCAGTTCAACATTACCCTCGAGGCGGCTCAGTTACGACGCCTTGATCTGGAACCGTTGCTCACTGAGTTCTGCAATACCCTGGGCCTGGACAAGCAGCGTCAGGGACCGTTCAGTTTGATAGTGCGTGAGCTGCTGACCAATGCTCTGGATCATGGCTTGCTGGGGCTCGGTTCGGAACTGAAGAACGGCCCCGATGGCTTCGAGAATTACCTGCTGGCGCGGCATGAGCGCTTGCAGAGTCTGAGTCAGGGACAGATTGAGCTGGATATCAGCCAGACCGGCTCGCTGCAGGGCAACTGCTTGCGCATTGAGGTGATTGATAGCGGTCCCGGCTTTGACTGGGCGCGTCAACAGCAGATACCAGCGGGTGAGGTGCTCGGTCTTTACCACGGCCGCGGTTTACAACTGGTCGGTCGCTTGTGCGACAACCTGGAAATTTGTGGGCGAGGCAATCAAGTGATTGCGCAATTGCATTGGGGGCAAGCGCCCTCGGCAGAATGATCTACGCTCGTTTTATGAACTTTCTGGAGGCAACTAACGGATGAGTAAGTCCATATTGATCATTGATGACTCGGCCTCAATTCGGCAGATGCTGGGTTTTACCCTGCGCTCTGCCGGCTATGAAGTGGATGAGGCCGTGGATGGCCGCGACGGTCTGGGCAAGGCGCAGCGCAAGAGTTACCAGCTGGTGTTCACGGATCAGAACATGCCCAACATGGACGGTCTGACCCTGATCAAAAGCCTGCGCGAGATGCCCAGTTACCGTTCGACGCCAATCCTGATGCTGACCACCGAAGCCGCCGACAGCATGAAGCAGCAAGGCCGTGCTGCGGGGGCCACCGGGTGGCTGGTCAAGCCCTTCGATCCGCCCAAGCTGCTGGAAGTCACTAAGAAAGTCCTGAACTGATCCCCGACTTTGGCAGGTAGCCATGACCTTTGGTATGAGTCAGTTTCTTGGGGTGTTCTTCGAGGAAGCAGAAGAACATCTCGCCGCCCTGGAGCATCTGCTATTGACGCTGGATGTTGCCCAGCCCGACGCAGAAGCGCTTAACGGTATTTTTCGCGCAGCCCACTCGATCAAGGGCTCCAGCGGCATGTTCGGCTTTGATGATCTCACTGCCGTTACTCATGTGCTGGAAACCTTGCTGGACAAGGTCCGCTCCGGGCAAATCGCCCTGCAGGCGCAGATGATCGATGTGCTGCTCGAGTCCCGCGATGTGCTGGCGCAGTTGCTGGCGGCACACAAGTACGAAGCCCCTGACCCGAGTATTCCGGTGCAGGCTACGGTGGCGCGCTTGCAAGCCTTGATCGATCAGCAGGGGGGAGGCAGCGTTGCCGTTGCTGAAGATGACAGCTTTGGTTTTTTCGATGATGCGCCTGGCTCTCCGCTCGCCGAGGTAGTCGCGCCAGCGGTCGAGGAGGCATACGGTCTGTTTACCGACGCGGAGGTGGTAGCCCCGTCGCAGGCCGACAGTGCTTATGGTTTCTTTGATGATGCGCCAGGACTGCCAGTGACCACGGCTCTTGAACCGTCGGTTGCCGCTGCAATCGAGGGGGATGTGCAGGGTAAACAGCCCTATGGCATCTTCCCGGATGCGCCAGGTGCGCCTACTGCGGTCAGCGCCAACACCCCGGCAGCGGCCCATGATCGGCGTAGCACGGACAGGCGCGCCGCCCCTGGTGGTGCGCCGGCGGATGCTGAGTCGAGTTCGATTCGCGTCAGCGTCGAGCGCATCGACAGCCTGATCAATCAGGTCGGCGAGCTGGTAATTACCCAAGCCATGCTGGCCCAGTTGACCTCGGTGCTTGACCCTGCCGAGCACGAACGCATCTATCAGGCCCTAACCCAGTTGGAGCACAACACCCGCGAATTGCAGGAAGCGGTGATGTCGATTCGCATGCTGCCTATCAGCTTTGTCTTCAACCGCTTTCCACGGCTGGTGCGTGACACCTGCGGCAAGCTGGGCAAGCAGGTCGAACTGGTGCTGCGCGGCGAGCACACCGAACTGGACAAGGGCGTGATCGAAAAGCTCACCGATCCGCTGACCCATATCGTGCGCAACAGCATCGATCACGGTATCGAGATGCCGGCGGAACGGCTGGCGGCAGGTAAGCCGGCCATGGGCACGGTGCGCATGTCGGCCTTTCACCAGGGCGGGCGCATCGTGGTGGAAATCAGCGACGACGGCAAAGGCCTGTCGCG
>RCMZ01000020.1_pt1 | contig 98737 bp, 90 predicted proteins | sample 2041141 | NCBI WGS metagenome assembly RCMZ01 (sample SAMN09708263, study PRJNA481090) | Wastewater metagenome, whole genome shotgun sequencing project. | biome: sewage; isolation source: Davis station wastewater (DW) | place: Antarctica: Davis Station | collected 2010-03-01 | reverse complement strand
CTGACCGCCGCCGGCGAACGCCTCGCCGCGCTGCTCGCGCCGCTCGGCGTGCCGGGCGACGACGCCGTGCACGGCTGCGCGCTGTTCGCCACGCTCGCGACGGCGCAGGCCGATGCGCTCTACGAACACCTCGCGCGGCGCGCCATCCTCGTGCGCCGCTTCGCCGACCACGGCCTGCTGCGCTTCGGCCTGCCCGGCGACGAAGCCGGCTGGCAGCACCTGACCCGCGCGCTCGACGAATGGCGGGCCGCGCAATGATGCAATCCGCTTGCGGAGCCGTTCGGCGCACGGAAAATGCCAGATTTCTCCGTGTGCCCGGCGTCTCCGCATGCGCCGCGCCGCGGGCGCCTGAAACTCTCCGGAAAGAAACCATGAAGCCTCAGCAACTCCTCGCCGCCGCCCTGCTCGGCCTCGCCGCCCTCGCTCAAGCGGCGCACGCCGACGTCGTCGTCACCGACGATACCGGCGTCGTCGTGCGCCTCGCGCAGCCGGCCAGACGCATCGTCAGCCTGGCGCCGCACGTCACCGAGAGCCTGTTCGCCATCGGCGCCGGCGAGCGCATCGTCGCCACCGTCGATTACAGCGACTACCCGGCAGCGGCGCAGAAGCTGCCGCGCGTCGGCGGCTACTCGCGCCTCGATCTCGAAGCCATCGCCGCGCAGAAACCCGACCTCGTGATCGCCTGGGAAAGCGGCAACTCGAAGGCGCACGTCGAGAAGCTGCGCGCGCTCGGCCTGCCGCTCTACGTGACGCAGCCGAACCGCATCGACGACATTGCCGGCACGCTCGAACGCTTCGCCCGGCTGGCCGGCGTCCAGGATGGCGCGGCGCCGGTCGTCGCCGGCTTCCGCGCGCGTCTCGACGGCCTGCGCGCGCGCTACTCGGGCCGGCCCAAGGTGCGCACCTTCTACCAGATCTGGAAACAGCCGCTGATGACGGTCGGCGCGCCGCAGATCATCAGCGACGCGATCCGCCTGTGCGGCGGCGAGAACGTCTTCGGCCAGCTCGCGACGATGGCGCCGACCGTCACCGTCGAGGGCGTCATCGCCACCAATCCCGAGGTCATCGTCGCCAGCGGCATGGGCGATTCGCGCCCCGAGTGGCTCGACGACTGGAAGCGCTGGACGTCGGTCACCGCGGTCGCGCGCGACAACCTCTTCTTCGTGCCGCCCGAACTGATCCAGCGCCATACGCCGCGCCTGCTCGACGGCGCCGAGCTGCTCTGCCGCCACCTCGAAACGGCGCGCGGCCGCCGCCCGGCGGGCAAGTAGGCCTTAAGCGGAAATCCGCTCGCCGAGAAAGTCGACGAAGGCGCGCACCTTGGCCGAGAGGTGCATGCGCTCCGGGTAGAGCGCGTAGACGTCGGCCGGCGCCGACTGCCAGCCGGGCAGCACGCGGCGCAGGCGGCCGGCCGCGAGTTCGCCGGCGATGTCCCACAGCGAACGCAGCAGCACGCCGTGGCCTGCGAGCGCCCACTTGACGGCGGTCTCGCCGTCGTTGCTCGACAGCGTCCCGCCGACCTTCACCGTTTCCCGGCGCTTGTCGTCGTCGGCGGCGAACAGCTGCCAGCTGCCGTAGGCCGCTTCGTTCTCGCGGATCACGATGCAGGCGTGGCGGGCGAGATCCTTCGGCGCTTCGATCGGCGCGTGCGCGTCGAGATAGGCCGGCGCCGCGCACAGCACGCGGTGGTTGGTCAGCAGGCGGCGTGCGTAGAGGCGCGAATCGGGCGGCCGTCCGAAGCGGATGCTGACGTCGAAGGCGGCGTCGGTGAGCGGCGGAATGCGGTCGGTGAGTTGCAGCTGGATTTCGACTTTCGGATGGCGGCGCACGAAATCCGAGACGAGCGGCGCGATGAGCCGCCGCCCGAAGCCGAAGCTGGTGTTCACGCGCAGCAGCCCCTGCGGTTCCGAGCGGCTGCCGGCCAGTTCGCGTTCGAGTTCGCCGATGTCGTCGAGGATGCGCCGCGCCTGTTCGAGATAGCGTTCGCCTTCCGGCGTCGCGCCCAGCGAGCGCGTCGTGCGGTTGAGCAGGCGCACGCCGAGCCGCCGTTCGAGCGCGGCCAGCCGGCGGCTGACGGCCGGCGGCGTGACGCCCAACTCCTGTGCCGTTGCGGCGAGGCTGCCGCACTGCACGAGGCGGACGAAAAAGGCGAGGTCGGATACTTCGTTCATCGGGCGCTCCCTGCCGGTCGGTTCAATTCGTGCGCTGAAGTTATCAATGGCTTTCCTGCAGGTGAATTATAGGTGCCGGAAGAAGCTATACACTCGCCCTCCGTTTTGCATTGCAGGAGCGCACCGTGAGCATCGTGGGTCTGGGAGTCGATTTGGGGGCCGGCCTGCCGGCGTGGCCGGCAGGGCTGGCGGGCGCCCTGCCCCTGCTCGCCCCGCTGCTGCTCGGCAGCGTGCTCGGCGCGGTCGGCGGCCTGCTCGGCATCGGCGGCGGCATCATCGCCATCCCCATCCTCGCCATGTTCTTCGGCATGGACCAGCAGACGGCGCAGGGCACGGCGCTGGTCATGATGGCGCCGAACGTGCTGGTCGGCTTCTGGCGCTACCGGCAGCGCAATCCCTTCCCGCTGCGCACGGCGGGCGTCGTCGGGCTGGCCACCTTGCTCGCTACCTGGCCGGCGGCGCGCTTCGCGGTGCACATGAACCCGCAGCTGCTGACGGTCTGCTTCGCGCTCTTCCTGATCGCGCTGTCCGCCTATTTTCTGTGGGATTCGCGCGCGGCGCCGTCCGTCGCCGCCGCGCCGCGCACGCCGTGGAACGAACGCTACCTGCCGGGCGTCGGCCTCGTCGGCGGGCTGTGCGCCGGGTTCTTCGGCGTCGGTTCCGGCATCGTCGCGGCGCCGCTGCTGGTGCGCGGCTTCGGCAAGCGGCAGGCGGTGGCGCAGGGCATCGCGCTGGCGCTGGTGGTGCCGGGCGCGCTGGTCGCGCTGGGCACCTTCGCGCAGGCGCGCCAGGTCGACTGGCAGGTCGGCAGCCTGCTCGCGGTCGGCGGCACGGCCACCGTCTCGTGGGGCGTCGCCTGGGCGCACCGCCTGCCGGAAGCGCGGCTGCGCCGCCTCTTCGCGCTGATGCTGCTGCTCACGGCCGGGCTGATGATCCGGCAGGGGCTGGCCGCCTGACAAACCGTCTGGCTTATCCCGCGAGGATGCCTATACTCAGTGTATGGTTATTTCTCAGGAGACGGTCATGAGCTTCCTTGACTCCCCGATCGCGCGCTGCGAAGCGGCGCACACCATGGTTCTGACCGACCAGACGCAAGGTCAGTGCGGGCTTGAGCATGCCTGCCCGGCGGGCCGCGCGTGCCCGCTCGACGGATGCTTCGCCACGCATTCCGGTCTGAGCGAAACCGTCCTGCCGGCGCCCGCGAAGGCGCGTCGCGTGCGGCGCGGCTGAGCAGCGTCCCGGCGCCGGCGTATCGGCGTTCTGGCGCTCCGGCGCGGCCTGTTATTCCGGCGGGGCATTGCCTTCGCCGGGCGGGCGGGTGTTTGCCGCGCTGCGTTCGAGCCAGCGGCGGAAGATTTCCACTTCCTCCGACGCTTCGGGCCGTTCGCAGAGCAGGTGATAGGCGCCGGTCGCGAAGGGTTCGCTGCCCGGCAGTCCGACCAGCGCGCCCCCCTGCCGCAGTTCGGCGATGAACAGTTCGGGAATCAGGCCCACGCCCAGCCCTTCGACGACCGCCTGAATCGCCAGGATGGTGTTGTCGAACTCGGTGAATTGCGCGGCCGCCCCGAGCGGTCCCGCGTGCGTTTCCGTCGCCGCGCAGCGCGCGAGCCATTTCGGCCACAGGTCGGGGCGCGAGCGCATGCGCACGAGCGGCGCGCCGAGGATCTTCTCCGGCGTCGTCAGCGTCTGCCAGTCGCGCAGGCGCGGGCTGCAGACCAGCGCGGCGTATTCGCTCATGAAAGGTTTTCCCTCGAGGCCGCCGAAGTGCGCCGGATCGCGCCGGATGTGCAGGTCGACGTCGGCCGAGCGCACGATGTTTTCCTGCGAGGTGCCGAGGCGCACCTCGATGGCCGGGTGCTGCGCGCGGAATTCGGCGAGGCGCGGGATCAGCCAGTGCATGGCGAAGGTCGGCGTCGCGTCGAGGCGGACGACGGCGCGCCGTTCGCCGGCCGCGTTCCGCGCCAGTTCGCGCACGCGGCGGCTGGTCGCGTCGATGGCGTCGAGCGCCGGGCCGCACTGCGCGAGGTAGAGCGCGCCCATCTGGGTGAGGGCGACGGCGCGGTGCCGGCGTTCGAAGAGCGCGACGCCGAGGTGCGCCTCGAGCGCCTGTATCTGCCGGCTGACGGCGCCAGGGGTGACGCAGAGTTCGCGCGCGGCGCCTTGGAAGCTGAGGCGGCGGGCGGCGGCGACGAACGCCCGGACGGCATTGAGGGGTGGCTGGCTCATGGCGCTACGCTTGAGTTTTCATCATCCGATGGTAGACGAATAATCGCTTGAAAGCCTGTCCGGCGGATGTCAGGATCGCTTCCCGCGTTTCCTCGCTTGCGCCGGATGGCGGCGTGCGCAGGAAGCGGCTACGCCGACCGGGAGCGAAAAAGAGGATGGACGAATGAGCGATGTGCGCTGGCTGCTGCTGCTCTGCCTGTCGCGCGCGGGTTTCGCGCTGATCAACACGGCCTACGCGGCGTTGATTCCCATCCTGCGCCCGGCGTGGAGCATGTCGGCGAGCCAGGCCGGGGCGGTGCAGTCGGCGTGGCACGCCGGTTACGTCGTCTCGCTGGTCGCCGCCAGCGTGCTGGCCGGCCGCTGGGGCGCCAAGCGCACCTTTCTCGCCATGGGCTGGGCGGCGTGCGCCAGCACCCTGCTCTTTGCGCTCGGTGCGCACGACTACGCCTCGGCCTTCCTGCTCTACGGGCTGGCCGGCCTGTGCGCCGGCGGTTCCTACGTGCCGGGCCTGACACTGATCGCCGAACGCTTTCCGCCGGCCGCGCGCGGGCGGGCGATGGGCGCCTTCATTGCCGCCGCTTCGCTCGGCTACGCGCTCGGCCTGCTCGGCGCCGCCGCGCTGGCCGGCTGGTTCAGTCCGCGCGCCGGCTTCCTGCTGGCGGCGTCCGGCACCCTGTTCGGCCTCGCGCTCGCCGGGTGGACGCTGCGCGCGACGCCGAACGTGACGGCGCCCGCGGACGCGCGCAGCGGTTTCTCGCCGCGCGCCGCGCTCGCTTCGCTGCGCTGGCTGTGGCAGCACAAGCCGGCGCGCTGCGTCATCCTTGCTTATGCCTTCCACGCCTGGGAACTGCTCTGCATGTGGGCGTGGCTGCCGGCCTTTCTGAGCGCCGCGGTCGCTCTCCAGCAGGGGACGAGCGGCGTCCTGCCGGTGGCCGGCGCGGCGCTCGCCGCGCTGACCCATCTCGTCAGCATGGCCGGCAGCCTGGCCGGCGGCAGCTGGTCCGACCGCTGGGGACGCAGCCGCGTCATCCTGCTCATGGCGCTGTCCAGCGTCGCCTGCTCGCTCGCCTTCGGCTGGCTGCTCGCGGCGCCGCTCTGGCTGCTCGTGCTGGTCGCGGTCTTCTACAACTTCGCGGCGGTCGGCGACTCGGCGATCTATTCGGCGGCACTAACCGAGGTGGTTCCCGGTCAACACCTTGCAACGGCGTATTCGCTGCGCTCCATCCTCGGCTTCGGCATGGGCGCGCTCAGTCCTTGGCTGTTCGGCGTGGTGCTCGACGCGGTGAGCGCTTGGGGGGCGGGCGCGGCGCCGGGTCCGGCTTCCGCCCACCTCGGCTGGGGGCTGGCCTGGAGCGCGCTCGGCGGCGTTGCGCTGGTCGGGCCGTGGCTGACGTGGTCCTTGATGCGCCGGCGGGCGCTTTGAGCTTGCATTGATCTCGCCGCAAGCGATGCTGTATAAGCAGACATCGATATTCTGGAAGGAGCCGCCATGCTCAAACGTACCGTTCATGCTTTCGCCGCCGCCCTGCTCTGTCTGGGCGCCCTCAGCCCCCTCGCCGCGCGCGCCGAAGTGATCGACGTCGATAGCGCCGAACTGGCGCGCCTCGCCGCCAGCGGCGTGGTCGTCGTCGACATCCGCACCGAACCCGAGTGGAAGGAGACCGGCGTCATCGCCGGCAGCCATCTGCTCACCTTCTTCGACGAGAAGGGGCGCGCCGATCCGGCGGCCTGGCTCGAGAAGCTGAAGGCCTTCGCGCCGCCCGACCGGCCGGTCGCCGTGATCTGCCGCACCGGCAACCGCACGCAGCCGGTGTCGCGCCTGCTGGCGCAGCAGGCCGGCTACCGGACCGTCTATAACGTGCGCAAGGGCATCCGCGCCTGGTCCGCCGACGGGCGGCCGCTGGTGCCGGCGGCTGCCGAGGCGACGGCGGCCGCGTCTTGCGCGCCGGGCGCGCGCTGCTGAAGCCGGGAGGCGCGAGTCAGCAGTCAGTAGGCGGTCGGCGTCGGGCGGGCGCGTTCGTCGTCCGGCCAGCGGTTTTCGAAGAGCACGTCGGAAAGCGGCAGGCGCTGGCCCCAGCCGGCGTCCTCGAACATCGGGCGCGGGTAGAAGGCCGGCACGCGGCCGATGCACAGGATGGCGAGCGGCTGCGCGTCGTCCGGCAGGCCGAGCAGTTCGGCCAGCGCCCGCGGTTCGAAGAAGGACACCCAGCCGAGCCCGATGCCTTCGGCGCGCGCCGCCAGCCACATGTTCTGGATCGCGCAGCCGACCGAGGCGACGTCCATTTCGGGCAGCGTACGGCGGCCGACGATGTGCTTCTCGCGCCCCGGCATCAGCGTCACCACCAGCAACTCCTGGCATTCGCGGATGCCTTCGATCTTCACCTGGCGGAATTCCTCGTTGCGCGAGGGCAGCGCCTGCGCGGTGCGCAGGCGTTCGGCCTCGACCTGCGCATGCAGGCGTTCGCGCAGCGCCGGGTCGCTGATGCGGATGAAGCGCCAGGGCTGCATGAAGCCGACCGAGGGCGCCAGATGCGCGGCTTCGACGAGGCGTTCGAGCAGCCCGTCGGGCAGCGGCGCGGCGTCGGCGGCCGGGACGAAGTGGCGCATGTCGCGGCGTTCGCGCAGGGTGCGCCAGAGGGTGGCGATTTCGTCGTCGCTGTAGCGGGGATCGGACGCAGGCATGGGCGGGGCGCTCATTCGAGGAAGAGCCGCGCGGCGGCTTCCGGGTTGGACGGAAAGTACAAGTGCATGTAGCTGGCGGTCAGGCGCTGCCGGCGATAGAAGGCTTCGCCCGCGCGTCCGTCGGGACGCGCGGCGCGGGCCAGCGGCGCGAGCGGCGTCGCGCTCTGCGAGTAATGGAAGGTGTGGCCGCGCAGCGTGCCCTCGGGCAGGGCGACTTCCTGCATGCCGAGCGCGGCGAGGCGTGGCTGCATCGTCACCGCGCCGGGCAGCAGGCCGCCGAGCGCGTGCGCGGCGCCGTCGAGGCCGGTCAGCGTGTCGAACAGCGCCATCATGCCGCCGCATTCGGCGAGCAGCGGCTTGCCGTCGGCGACGTGGGCCTTGAGCGCGTCCCACAGCGGCCGGCGGGCGGCGAGTTCGGCGCCGTGCAGTTCCGGGTAGCCGCCGGGCAGCCAGACGGCGTCGCAGGCCGGCAGCGCGTCGCCGGCGAGCGGCGAAAAAAACTCGATGCGCGCGCCGAGCGCGGCGAGGCAGTCAAGGTTGGCCGGGTAGAGAAAGCAGAAAGCGGCGTCGCGCGCGACGGCGAGCGTCTTCCCGGCGAGCAGCGGCAGGACGGCCGGCGGCGCGGCGTCGGCAAAGTCGACCGCCGGCGGCAGCGCCGCGGCGGCGGTCGGCGCCAGCAGGTCGGCCATGCGGTCGATGCGCTGCGCGAGGTCGGCGATCTCGGCGGCCGGCAGCAGGCCGAGGTGGCGTTCGGGCAGCGCGGCGTCGGCGTCGCGCGGCAGGTGGCCGTACCAGGCGATGTCGGGCGGCAGGCTCTTTCCCAGCAGTTCGGCGTGGTAGGCGCTGCCGACACGGTTGGCGAAGGCGGCGGCGAGCTGCGTGCCCGGCCGGTAGTGCTTGAGACCGTAGGCGATGGCGCCGAAGCTGGTGGCCATCGCCGCGCCGTCGATCACGGCGAGCAGCGGGATGCCGAGTTGCGCGGCGAGTTCGGCGGCGGGCGGCGAGCCGTCGAAGAGGCCCATGACGCCTTCGACGAGGATCAGGTCGGCGTCCCGCGCGGCCTCGGCGAGGCGCCAGGCGGCGTCCGCCGCGCCGCACATCCACAGGTCGACGTTGTGACAGGGCGCGCCGCTGGCGATGGCATGAATCTGCGGGTCGAGGAAGTCCGGGCCGCACTTGAAGACGCGCACGCGCCGCCCCTGCCGCGCATGCAGGCGGGCGAGCGCGGCGACGACGGTGGTCTTGCCCTGCCCGGAGGCGGGTGCGACGACGAAAAGGGCGGGGCAGCGGGGGGCGGGGCAGCTCAGCGCCATCGCGACGGTCTCCGGCGGCTTCGGCAGATCAGAGATCAGAATTCGAGGCCGGGCATCGCCTTCACGCCGGCCTTGAAGGCGTGCTTGACGAGCGTCATCTCGCTCACCGTGTCGGCGGCCGCGACGAGCGCGTCTGGCGCTGCGCGGCCGGTGACGATGACGTGCTGCAGCGGCGGGCGCAGGGCGAATTCGGGCAGCACTTCGTCGACGCTGAGCCAGCCGTACTTGAAGGCGTAGGTCATTTCGTCGAGCACGACGAGGCCGTAGTCCGGGTCGGCCAGGTAGCGGCGCGCCGTTTCCCAGGCGGCGCGGGCGACGGCTTCGTCGCGCGCGCGGTCCTGCGTCTCCCAGGTGAAGCCCTCGCCCATCACGTGCCAGCTGACGAGGTCCGGGAAGCGCCGGTAGAAGCCTTCCTCGCCGGTGTCCGAGCGGCTCTTCACGAACTGGACGACGGCGACCTTCATGCCGTGCCCGAGCGCGCGCGCGACGACGCCGAAGGCGGCCGAGGACTTGCCCTTGCCGTTGCCGGTGTTGACCAGCAGGACGCCGCGTTCTTCCTGCGCGCCGGCGATCTTCTCGTCGATCACGGCCTTCTTGCGCAGCATGCGCGCGTGGTGGCGAGCGTCGCGCCCGTTGTCTTCGGTCGTCGTGTCTTCCATGTCTTTTCCTAGGCCGGGATGAACCAGCGATGGTCGCCGTCGCGAATTTCGCGCAGCGGGTGGGCGTAGAGGCGGGCCAGCGAATCGGCGTTGACCACGTCGTCGATCGGGCCGAGTTCGCACGTTCCGTCGCCGTGGATGAGCAGGGCGCGGTCGCAGAAGCGGCAGGCCAGCCCCGGTTCGTGCAGGACCATGGCGACCGCCGCGCCGCAGTCGCGCGCGGCGCCGGCGAAGAGGTCGAGCATGGCGATCTGGTGGTTGAGGTCGAGGTGGGCGATCGGCTCGTCGAGCAGGAACAGGCGCGGCGCCTGCGTGAGCAGCGCGGCGACCGCGAGGCGCTGGCGTTCGCCGCCGGACAGCGTCTGCACGTCGCGCGCTTCGAAGCCGGCGAGTCCGACGGCCTGCAGCGCGTCGCGCGCGATCTGCGCGTCGCGCGCCGATTCCCAGTCCCAGCGCGCGAGGTGCGGGTGGCGGCCGATCAGCGCGGTTTCCAGGACGCTCGACGCGAAGGCGTCGCCGCGCGTTTGCGGCAGCCAGCCGCGGATTTTCGCCGCGGCGCGCGGGCCGAGTTCGGCGTAGCTCGCGCCGTCGAGCAGCACTTCGCCGGCTTGCGGCGCGCGCAGTCCGGCGAGCACCGAGAGCAGCGTCGACTTGCCGGCGCCGTTGCGGCCGAGGATGGCGAGGCGCTCGCCGGGGCGCAGGGCGAGGTCGAGGTCGCGGCAGACGGCGTTGCCGCCGATGCTGACGGCGAGGCGGCGGCTGGCGAGCAGCGGCGCGGCGGCGTGCGCGGTCATGCGCTGCGCCTCCTTCCGTCGCGGCCGAGCAGGAAGAGGAAGACCGGTACGCCGATCAGCGCGGTGAGCACGCCGACCGGCAGCTGCTGCGGCGCGAGCGCGGTGCGCGCCAGCGTGTCGGCGACCACCAGCAGGCTGCCGCCGGCGAGCGCCGAGGCGGGCAGCAGCAGGCGCTGGTCGTTGCCGGTGGCGAGGCGCACGAGGTGCGGCACGATCAGGCCGATGAAGCCGATCGAGCCGGCGTGCGTGACGGCGGCGGCGGTCGCCAGCGAGGCGACGAGATAGACGCCGCGGCGCAGGCGGCCGACCGCGACGCCGAGCGTCTGCGCGGTATCGACGCCGCGCGCCAGCAGGTTGAGCTCGCGCGCGAAGGGCAGTGCGACGATCAGCACGGCGGCGAGCGCGCCGAGCGGCAGGCGCGCGTCGTTGTTCTGCGAGAGGTCGCCCATCAGCCAGAAGAGCATGCCGCGCAGCTTGTGTTCGGGGGCGATCGAGAGCATCAGCGCGACCGCCGCGCCGCAGCCGGCGGCGACGATGACGCCGGTGAGCAGGAGGCGCGTCTGCGTCCAGCTGCCGTCGCCGTGCGCCAGCCCGAAGACGATGAACATGGCGCCGAGCGCGCCGGCGAAGGCGAAACCGTTGACGCCGACGAGCGACAGGCCGAGCAGCAGCGCGAGCAGCGCGCCGACGCCGGCGCCGCCCGAGATGCCGAGCACGTAGGGGTCGGCCAGCGGATTGCGCAGCAGGACCTGAAGCAGCGCGCCGGCCAGCGCGAGCAGCCCGCCGCAGGCGAAGCCGGCGAGCGCGCGCGGCAGGCGCAGGTTGCGCACGACCTCGCCGTTGAGGGTGCCGCTGCCGTCGCCGAACAGGGCCGGGCCGACGTCTGCGAGCGGAACGTGGATGCTGCCCACCGATAGCGCCAGCGCAATGCTCAGAAGCGCCAGCCCGATGAGGGCGGCGAGGATCAGGAAGGCGCGGCGACGGGTGGGCATGGGGGGATTTTACTTCGGCACGTAGCGGATGCCGACGAAGATGCTCGCGCCGGGCGTCGCATAGTCGAGCGCAAGTTCGTATTTGCGGTCGAAAATGTTCTCGGCGCGGGCGAAGAGCGACCAGTCGCGGGCCACCGCGTAGCTGCCGTAGAGGTTGAACAGCGTATAGCCGGCGAGCTTGCGCAGATTGTCGTCGGCGTCGTAGCGCTGGCCGACGGCCTGCATCTCGGCGCGCGCCTCCCAGGGGCCGACGCGCTTGCCGAGACTGAGGGAAGCGCGTTCGCGCGCGCGCCGGGACAGGATCTTGCCGGTCGCATCGTCGCGCGGATCGAGGAAGTCGGCGCTGGCGCCGAGGTCGTAGCCGCCCAGCGTTCCCTGGTAGGCCAGCGTCAGCCCTTCCAGCGTGGCGCTGCCGATGTTCACCGGCGACGGGCGCGAGCCCCACGCAATCAGGTCGCTGACCTTGTTCAGGTACCAGGTCGCCGAGGCGTGGTGGCTACCCTGCTCGTAGTGCAGCGCCAGCTCGCGGTTGCGCGCGAACTCGGGCTTCAGGTCGGGATTGCCGGAGAGGCCGGCGGTCGGCGGGTAGTACAGCTCGCTGAAGGTAGGCGCGCGGTAGGCCGTGCCGTAGCTGGCGTGGGCGCGCCAGGTCTCGCTCAGCTGGTAGCCGTAGGCGGCGTTGCCGGTGTTCTTGCCGCCGAACTGCGAGTTGTCGTCGCGGCGCACGCTGAGTTGCAGGCGGTGCGCGGCGAACTGTCCGCTCCAGCCGCCAAGGAGCGAATCGATGGTGCGCTGGTCGACGCGGTAGGCGTTGCTGCCGCTCACCTTCTGATCGAGGCGCTCGACGGCGAGCAGGGCCTTGCCGAAAGGAAGGCGGACGTCGTTCTGCCAGCCGAACTGCTTCTGCTCGGTGCGGAAGATCGAGTAGATGGCGCCGTCGCGATAGTTCGTCTGGTCGTCCTCGCTGCTGCCGACGCGCAGCGTGCTCGTCCAGTCGGCGGACACGGCGTTGCGCGCGTAGGCGCCCCAGCTCGTGACCTTGGTTTCGAGCTGGTGGTCCTTGCGCGCGATCGTCGCGCTGGTGCCGCTGTCGAAGCGGTTGCGGCCGTCGCTGTTGAAGTAGGTGAGGCCGAGTTCGTGGCCCTTGGCCGGCGTGTAGCTGAGGCTGCCGCTGGTCGAGGTGTTCGTGTAGCCGTCGCGGTCGCGGTTGGCGAACTTGGCTTTCGGATTGGCAGTCGCGTCGAAGCCTTCGCTACGGAAGGTCGAGGTGTTCAGGCTGTAGCGCCAGCCGTTGCTGCCGCCGGCAACGCCGAGCGAGCCGCTGCTCGTGTCCTGCGAGCCGGCGCCGGCTTCGGCGTGCACGCGCGGCGGGCCGTCGCCGCGCCGCGTGAAGATCTGCACGACGCCGCCGAGCGCGTCGCTGCCGTACAGGGCCGAGGCCGGCCCGCGCAGGATTTCGATGCGTTCGACCTCGGCCATCGGGATGCGGCCCCAGGCGGCTTCGCCGGAGGTCGCCGAACCGACGCGCACGCCGTCGATCAGGAGCAGCGTGTGCTTGGCGCTGCCGCCGCGGATGCGGATTTCGGTACCCGCGCCGGGGCCGCCGGTGCGCACCATTTCGAGGCCGGGCTGGCGCGCCAGCAATTCGGCCACTGTCGAGGCCGGGCCGGCCTGCGTGATGGCTTCGCCTTCGAGCAGCGTGACGTCGGAGAGCAGATCGCTGGCGCGCGTGGCCTGCCGCGTCGCGGTGACGAGCACCGGATCGAGTGCGGCGTCGGCGGCGCAGGCGCTTCCGGCGAGCAGGAAGGAGAGGCTGGCGCAAAGCGCGCCTGCCACGTAAGGAGGAAATTTTTCGCAGTGCAAGGATGTCTCCGCCTGCCGGCCCGCAAATGCGCTCGCCGGCAGAAAATCGTCGGTATGCGGCTCCGGATGCGCTCAGGAGTCCGCAATTTGGGATCGGGGGGCTGAATCGGAACTTCGGGATCCGGAAAGCGGCCGGAGTTCCGGCCGCTTTCCCGTTCAGAAGTTGTACTTGGCCGTCAGGTAGGCGCTACGCGGATTGGCGACGTAGTACGAAGCGCCGAAGCCGTAGTTGAAGCCCGAGGGCGCGTACTTCCGGTCGGTGAGGTTGAGCACCTTGCCCGAGATTTCCCAGGCGCCGATACGCCACAGCGATTGCCAGTCGAAGGTCGTGTACGCGGGCAGCGCCGTGTAGGCGTTGGCCGTGTCGCCACCGAAATAACGCTGACCGACGTGCGTGGCGTTCAGGCTGTGCGTGCCGAGCGCGCCGCCCTGCCAGGCCAGACCGAGTCCCCAGCGCTGGCGCGGGACGAGCGGGATGGTCTTGCCGCTATCGGCCCCCTCGGAGAAGCGCGCCACCTTTTCGTTGAACGAGGCGTTGACCTGCCATTGGCGGGCGAATTGCCAGCGCGCGTCGATCTCGACGCCGCGATGCTCGGTCTTCTGGAGATTTTCGTTTTGCCCCGTGAAGGCGTTGTAGGTGATTTCGTCGGTCATCTTCAGGTCGTACAGGGTGACCTGCACGCTGGCGCCACGTGCGCGCCATTCGAAGCCGACGTCGTTGCTGCGGCCGCGTTCGGGGCGCGGCGCCGGCGAAGCGAAGCCACCCCAGGTGGTCAGTTCGTCGAGGATCGGGTAGCGGAAGGTGGTCGCGGTCTTGGCGAACAGCTTCCAGTTGCGGTCGGCCTGCCAGGCCAGCCCGAATTCGCCGGCGGTATTCGTCGCCGTCGTTTCGAGCGTCGGCGCCCCGCCGGTGTCGGTGGCGCGCTGCGCATAGCGCTGCTGGCGGGCGCCGAGCGTTATGGCCAGGGATTCGCCGGCGTGCGTTGTGTTGTGTACGTAGATGCCGCTGCCCTGCCGGCGCAGCGAGACGGTCTTGCTTTTTGCGCTCCATGGATTGGCGGCGCGGTCCTGGTCAAGCGTCGCGTCGGAGAGGTCTACGCCGAAAACGGTGGCGCTCTTCCATGCGCCGAGGCCGTGCGCCCAGCGCACCCGCGGCGTCAGCGCGAGCTGCTGCGTGCGCACGTCGCGGTAGGACGGCCAGTTGGACACCCATGAGCGGTTGCGCGACTGCTCGATGTTGAATTCGACGGCGGCCTCCACGCTCTGGCCGAGTTGCCAGCGGGCGCCGGGACGGACGTAGTAGTTTTCGCGCTTGAACCAGCTATCGTTCGTCTCCGAAGCGCGCGGGTCGTTGTCGTATTGCTGCTGCGTCAGCGAACCGGGCAGCTGGTAGAAATTTTCGGACCAGCCGGCATCGATGAAGGCCTCGCCGGCCGCGAGGTCGGTGGCCAGCCGGCCGGTGGCCGAGGTGCCGCGATGCCGGTTGTTGCGGCGGTATTCGTCGCTCTCGGAACTGTCCACGGTCAGCGCGTAGCGTACCGGCGTGTCGCCGCGCGAGAGGTTGAGGCGCGCGCCCTTCTCGCCGAAGCTGCCGGCCGTGACGGCGAGGCTGGCCGAGTTGCTGCGCGCGCGTCGCGTGATGATGTTGATGACGCCGCCGGTCGCCTGGTCGCCATACATGACGTTGCTGCTACCGCGGATGATCTCGATGCGCTCGACGCTGTCGAGCGAAATGTCGTTCCAGTTGGTCGCCGCGAATTCGAGCGATTCCATGCGCCGTCCGTCGACCAGGATCAACGTGCGCAAATTGCCGTTCTCGCCGAAACCGCGCAGGTCGACGATGGTATTCGCCGCCTTGCTGCCGTAGAGCGCGCGCGCGTCGATGCCGGCGCGCTGGGCGAGCAGGTCGGGCAGGTTGGTCGCTGCGCTCTGCCGGATGTCTTCCTCGCTGATGACGGAGACGTTGGCCGCGGTCTCGAGTTCGCTGCTCGCAAAGCGCTGCGCCGTGACGATGACCGAGTCGAGCGGGGTGTCGGCGGCGAAGGCCGGAAAAGCGTTGAATAAGGCCGCGGCGAGGATTGCCCGGCGGTAGCGCGTGTGCATGTGTTTCTCCCTGTTCCCGGCGCGCGTCCCCGCAGGCCGGTGAGCTGATGTCTGGAACTGCCGGGGAGAAACCTGAACGAAACAGGGGGCGGGTGTCCGTAACTTGCCTGTGACCCACACCGTGGATTCCGTGACCGCTTCCCCGCGGCACTTCCGCTGATGTGTGCGAAGGCCGGTATCCGGGCTCGCGAGTCTTGATGTGTCGCCTTCCCAGGCTTTCGCCCAGTGGCATGTGACACACCCGCACTCGCTTACCGTTGCGGGGGCAGCACAGGCATCGCGTCGTGTCGACGCTCACCTGTTTCCCGTTTAACCGCTGCAGAGAATCTGCGTTGCGGCACCTTGCACGTAAATTCCGTCGCATCGGCTGCGACGGAACCCGTAATTATAGCGAGAAGTGCGTCCGCACAGGAACAAGCGGAGAGAGATGAGAAATAAATCACATTTAAAACGGGCGCTTAGTCCTTGACTTGCCTTGGTTTTTAAATCTATAGTCCGCGACATGATTCAAGACCTCAACGTGCTCGAGAGCAAAATCGCCGAAGTGGCGGCCTTGTGCCGCGCCTTGCGGGCGGAAAATGCCGAGCTTCGCCAGAAGCTCGCCGCGGCCGAGGACGAAAAACAGCGCCTGGCCGAGCGCATGGAGTCCGCCCGCGAGCGGCTCGAGCAACTCGCCAAGCAACTCCCCGAAGCCAAGGCCTGAGCGAGCGCCTGATGCCCAACGAAGCCAACTTTCTCGACATTACCCTGCTCGGCAAGGAATACCGCGTCGCCTGTCCGCCGGCCGAACAGGAGGCCCTGCTGGCCGCCGTCGCCTACGTCGACGGCAAGATGCACGACATCGCCGAGAAGACCAAGAGCAACATTGCCGAACGCATCGCCGTGATGGCCGCGCTGAACATCGCGCACGAGCTGCTCGCCGGCCGCCAGGAGCGCGTCGGCGGCGATCAGTCCGGGGTCGTGGAAAGCGCTGCCGAAGGGCTGGACATCGGCGCCGTTCGGCGTAGAATTTCTGACATGGAGGCGCAGCTGGAAGCGGTGCTGAAGCCGCAGGAACAGCTGTTCTGAGCCTCCGCCAAGCGTTCCCTGCGGTGTTTGTTAAGGTCATATATTCCTTGAACCAATGCTAATTGGCATCGGTCGCGGACCAGATAAGCCGCTGTTGTGTGTGCCCCATATGTCGGGTGCGCCTGATGCGGACGGAATGTGACCACTCTGAACTCAGGTTCAGGATGCCGGCCTGACGACACTCGCGGGGACCAAATACGACAGCGCGGAAGTTTCTTCCGCGCTGTTTTCATTGGAGGGTGGCATGCGCTACTGGCTGATGAAATCGGAGCCGGACGAGGTTTCGATCGACGATCTCGAAGCGCGGCGGACGGTGCCGTGGTTCGGCGTGCGCAACTATCAGGCGCGCAACTTCATGCGCGATGCGATGCAGGTCGGCGATCTGGCCTTCTTCTACCATTCCGGCTGTCCGGCGCCCGGCATTGCCGGCCTGTGCGAAGTCGCCGCGCCGGCGCACCCCGACCTCACGCAATTCGATCCGGCCAGTCCGTATTTCGACGCCAGATCGTCGCCGGACGATCCGCGCTGGGTTTGCGTCGATGTGCGCTTCGTGCGCAAGACACGGCTGGTGCCGCTGGCCGAATTGGGCGAACACGCCGAACTGGCCGCGATGCCGGTGCTGCAGCGGGGCAACCGGCTGTCGATCACGCCAGTCGGCGAGGCCGAGTGGCGTTTCGTAACCGAAAGACTGATGAGGAGCGGAAGTTGACCGAGTTTTGGTGGGCCTATCTGGCGCTGGGGGCGTTCGCCGGTTTCTTTGCCGGGCTGCTCGGCGTCGGTGGCGGTGCGATCATGGTGCCGATCCTGACCAGCATCTTCCTGGCCGAAGGTTTTCCAAAGAGCGAGGTGGTGCACCTCGCGCTGGGCACGTCGATGGCGGCGATCATCTTCACTTCGATATCGTCGCTGCGCGCCCACCATGCGCACGGCGTGGTGCTCTGGAAGGTGGTGCGGGGGATGACGCCGGGCATCCTGTTAGGCACCTTCGGCGCGACCTTCGTCGCAGCCCTGCTGCCGACGCGGCCGCTGACGATCTTCTTCGCCTGCTTCATTTCCTACGTCGCCGTGCAGATGCTGCTCAACATCAAGCCGAAGCCGCACCGCGACCTGCCCGGCGCGCTCGGCCTGGGTGCCGTCGGCCTGGGCATCGGCGGCGTTTCGGCGCTGGTGGCGATCGGCGGCGGCTCGCTTTCCGTCCCCTTCATGACCTGGTGCAACGTCAAGGCGCACAACGCGATCGGCACTTCCGCCGCGCTCGGTCTGCCGATCGCCGTGGCCGGCGCGATCGGTTATCTGGTCAACGGCTGGGGGCACCCCGGCCTGCCGCCGCTGACCGCGGGCTTCATCTACCTGCCGGCGCTCGTCCTCGTGACGGTGGTCAGCACGCTGGTCGCGCCGTTCGGGGCGAGGCTCGCGCACCGGTTGCCGGTGGCGACGCTCAAGCGCGTCTTTGCCGGCGTGCTGGTGGCGCTGGTCGTGAAAATGCTGTGGGGCGTCTTCGCCTGAGCGGGGAGTGAAAGTTTCCCGGGGCGCGCTCAGCGCGCCTTGAACTGCGGCGGGCGCTTGGCGAGGAAGGCGGCGAGGCCTTCTTGGTAGTCCTCGGTGGCGAGGAAGGCGAAGGACGCGCGCAGTTCGTCGTCGGACAGCGGCACGTCGTGCTGCAGGCGGCGTACCCATTGCTTGTGCCAGCCCGCGACGAGCGGCGCGCCGGCGCAGATGCGGCGGGCCGTCGCGGCGACGTCGCCGGCGACCTCGGCGTCGGCGACGACGCGCGTCACGAGGCCCTTGGCGCAGGCCTCGGCGGCGCTCAGGATGCGCCCTTCGAGGAGGATTTCGAGCACCGTCGCGGCGCCGACGAGGCGCATCAGGCCTTCCATTTCCCCGGGATACATCGAGAAACCGAGCTTGTTGATCGGCGCGCCGAAGCGCGCCGTCTCGCCGCAGATGCGCAGGTCGCAGTTGCCGGCGATCTCCAGACCGCCGCCGATGCACGCGCCGTGAATTTGGGCAACGGTCGGGTGGCGGCAGTCGGCGATCGCCTGCAGCGCGGCGCCGACCTGTCCGTGGTAGGCCATGGCGCGGTCGACGGTGTCGCGCCGGGTGCGGAACTCCTCGAGGTCGCCGCCGGCGGCGAATGCCTGTTCGCCCTCGCCGCGCAGGATCACGCAGCGCACCTGATCGTCGGCGGAAAGCGCGGCGATGCTCGCGGCAAGGCTTTCCCACATCGCGAAGTCGACGGCGTTGAGCTTCCCCGGGTTGCTCAGCGTGACGGTGGCTAGCGCCCCGTCGCGGGCGCAGAGGACGGCGCCCCCCATGTCAGGCAGCGCGCGAGGTGTGCATCTTGGCGAGCGCTTCGCGGCCGGCCTGCAGGTGCGTCTGCATGGCCTTTTCTGCGGCCTTCGGGTCGCGCGCCTTGATCGCCGCCATGATCGCGCGGTGCTCGGCCAGCGATTGCTGCAGGCGCCCTTCGACGGTCAGCGAGTGCAGGCGCGTCAGCTTGAGCACCTTGCGCAGGTCCTGGATCACCTGCAGCAGCCAGCGGTTGCCCGAGAGGCCCTGGATGTGCAGGTGGAACTCCTGGTTGGCCTCGAAGAAGCGTTCTATCTGGTTGTTCTGGGCGAAACGTTCGAGCTCGGCGTGGATCGCTTCGAGCTTCGCGACGTCCTCCGGCTGCGCCTTGCTGGTCGCCTCGAAAGCGCAGCGGCCTTCGAGCATCGCCATCAGCGGGAAGATGTCGTCGAGGTCCTTCTCCGAAATCTCGGTCACGTAGCAGCCGCGGCGCGGCTTGAGCGTCACCAGCCCCTCTGAAGCGAGCACCTTGAGCGCCTCGCGCAGCGGCGTGCGGCTGATGCCGTAGTCGACGGCCAGCGCCTGTTCGTCGATCCAGGTGCCCGGCGGCAGTTCGTGCGCGAAGATGCGTTGCCGGAGGCGTTCGGCAACTTCCTGGTAGAGGGCGGTCTGGGCGATGCGGCTCGGAATCATGCGCGGTTCTTTAGTGGGTGTTTCGAGGTCTCTGCGGGACCTTGCATTCATAATTATGGATACAGTATTATTACAGGTTCGAAGTGTCAAGTACCGTCGCAGCCTGGTTTCCGCTACGCCGGCGCGGTTTTCTGGCACCATCGGGCGGCGCGGTCGCCCCCGAACTTACAAGGTTTCGTGAAAGGTTTGAACATGTCCAACGCGAATGACGCTGCTCCGCTCGACTCGACGAATCTCGACGCTTGGCAAAAGGCCGCGGCCAAGTCGGCGCCGAACGGCGACGTCGCGGCGTTGAACTGGGTGACGCCCGAAGGCATCGTCGTCAAGCCGCTGTATACCAGGCAGGATCTCGACGGGCTGCAGTATACCGATACGCTGCCCGGTTTCGCGCCTTTCCTGCGCGGCCCGCAGCCGACCATGTACGCGGTCAAGCCGTGGACCATCCGTCAGTATGCCGGCTTCTCCACCGCCGAGGCCTCCAACGCCTTCTACCGCAAGGCGCTCGCCGCCGGCGGCCAGGGCGTTTCGGTGGCCTTCGACCTGGCCACGCACCGCGGCTACGACTCGGACAATCCGCGCGTCGTCGGCGACGTCGGCAAGGCCGGCGTGGCGATCGACTCGGTCGAGGACATGAAGATCCTGTTCGACAGCATCCCGCTCGACAAGGTCTCGGTGTCGATGACGATGAACGGCGCGGTGTTGCCCATCCTCGCCGGCTACATCGTCGCCGCCGAAGAGCAGGGCGTGACGCAGGACAAGCTGTCGGGGACCATCCAGAACGACATCCTCAAGGAGTTCATGGTCCGCAACACCTACATCTATCCGCCCAAGCCGTCGATGAAGATCATCGCCGACATCTTCGGCTACACCGCGCAGCACATGCCGAAATTCAACTCGATCTCGATTTCCGGCTATCACATCCAGGAAGCCGGCGCGAACCAGGCGATCGAACTGGCCTTCACGCTGGCCGACGGCATGGAATACGTGCGCACCGGCATCGCCTCGGGCATGGACGTCGACACCTTCGCCGGCCGCCTTTCGTTCTTCTGGGCGGTGGGCATGAACTTCTACCTCGAAGTCGCCAAGATGCGCGCCGGCCGCCTGCTCTGGCAGCGCATCATGAGCCAGTTCAATCCGAAGAATCCGAAGTCGATGATGCTGCGCACGCACAGCCAGACCTCGGGCTGGTCGCTGACCGAGCAGGACCCTTACAACAACGTCGTGCGCACGACGATCGAGGCGATGGCCGCCGTCTTCGGCGGGACGCAGTCGCTGCACACCAACGCGCTCGACGAGGCGATCGCGCTGCCGACCGAGTTCTCGTCGCGCATCGCGCGCAACACGCAGCTGATCATTCAGGAAGAGACGCACATCTGTAATGTCGTCGATCCGTGGGCCGGTTCCTACATGATGGAGAAGCTGACCCAGGACATGGCCGACAAGGCCTGGGGCATCATCCAGGAAATCGAGTCGATGGGCGGCATGACCAAGGCCGTCGAATCGGGCTGGGCGAAGATGCAGGTCGAGACCTGTGCCGCCGACAAGCAGGCGCGCATCGATTCGGGCAAGGACGTGATCGTCGGCGTGAACAAGTACAAGCTGGCCAAGGAAGATCCGATCGAGATTCTCGACATCGACAACCACGCCGTGCGCGACTCGCAGATCGCCCGCCTGAAGAACATCCGCGCCAGCCGCGACAGCGAAAAGGTCGGCGCCGCGCTCGCCGCGCTGACCCAATGCGCGGAAACCGGCGACGGCAATCTGCTCGACCTGACGGTCAAGGCGATGCGCCTGCGCGCCACGGTCGGCGAGGTGTCGGACGCGCTGGAAAAGGTGTTCGGCCGCTTCCGCGCCAACAACCAGACCATTTCGGGAGTATACGGAGGCGTCGTGGAAGGTCAGGAAAGCTGGGAGTCGATCAAGGCCGACATCGAGAAGTTCAAGGACGAGGAAGGCCGCCGCCCGCGCATCATGATCGCCAAGCTCGGCCAGGACGGCCACGACCGCGGCGCCAAGGTGGTGGCGACGGCCTTCGCCGACCTCGGCTTCGACATCGACGTCGGCCCGCTCTTCCAGACGCCGGAAGAAGCCGCCCGTCTGGCAGTGGAGAACGACGTGCATGCGGTCGGCGTCTCGTCGCTCGCCGCCGGCCACAAGACGCTGCTGCCGGCGCTCGTCAAGGCGCTCAAGGAGCAGGGCGCCGACGACATCATCGTCTTCGCCGGCGGTGTGATTCCGGCGCAGGACTACGACTATCTCTATGGCGCGGGCGCCAAGGCGATCTTCGGACCGGGCACGCGCATCGAGGATTCGGCCAAGCGCGTGCTCGAAGAAATCCGCAAGGCGCGCGTCTGAGCGACGGCCTTTGGCTGACGTGATGGACATGGCGAACGGCGGGCTGCCCGGCGTCGATCAGCTGCTGGTCGACGGCGTTCTCGCGCGCGGTCCGGCGCAGCGCCGGGCGCTGGCCAAGACGATCACCCTGATCGAGTCGACGCGCCCCGACCATCAGCAGCGCGCGCAGCAGGTGCTGAACGCCCTGCTGCCGCATACCGGGCGCGCCATCCGCATCGGTATCTCGGGCGTCCCCGGCGCCGGCAAGTCGACCTTCATCGAAGCCCTCGGGACCTGGCTGATCGACCAGGGCAAGCGGCTCGCGGTGCTCGCCGTCGATCCGTCGTCGACGGTTTCCGGCGGCTCCATCCTCGGCGACAAGACGCGCATGGAGCAGCTCTGCCAGCGCGAGGAAGCCTTCATCCGCCCGAGCCCGTCGGCCGGCTCGCTCGGCGGCGTCGCCGAGAAGACGCGCGAGGCCATGCTCGCCTGCGAAGCCGCCGGCTACGACGTGATCATCGTCGAGACGGTCGGCGTCGGGCAGAGCGAAACGGCGGTCGCCGGCATGGTCGACATGTTCTGCCTGCTGCAACTGCCGAACGCCGGCGACGACCTGCAGGCGATCAAGAAGGGCATCGTCGAGATTGCCGATCTGGTCGTCATCAACAAGGCCGACATCGATCCGCGCGCCGCGCAGGTCGTGCGCGCGCAGTGGAAGAACGCCCTGCACATGCTGCGCCCGGCGAGCCCGAACTGGGCGCCGCCGGTGATCACCCTGTCCGCCCTGCACAAGGAGGGCATCGCCGGTTTCTGGGACGAAGTCGAGCGCTACCGCGCCGCGCTGACGCCGACCGGCGAATTCGACGCGCGTCGCCGCCGCCAGTCGCTCGACTGGATGTGGAGCCTGATCGATTCCGGCCTGCGCCAGTATTTCCGCCAGCATCCGGCGGTGCGCGCCAGTCTTCCCGAGCTGAGCGCCTCCGTCTCCGACGGCCGCACGACGCCGGGCGCGGCCGCCTATCGCCTGCTCGCCGCGCTGAAGCATCCGTAAATTACAGAATCGCTGACGTTTTGAATCACCCGACCCGAACCGGGACAAAAGAGGAGTAGACCTTATGCACGACATCATCCGCCAGCTTGACGAGAAGCGCGCGGCAGCATGCCTCGGCGGCGGCCAGAAGCGCATCGCCTCGCAGCACGCCAAGGGCAAGCTGACCGCCCGCGAACGTATCGAGTTGTTCCTCGACCCGGGTTCGTTCGAAGAATGGGACATGTTCAAGGAACACCGCTGCACCGACTTCGGCATGGAGAAGCAATCCCTGCCGGGCGACGGCGTGGTGACCGGCTACGGCACGGTGAACGGCCGTCTCGTCTTCGTCTTCTCGCAGGACTTCACGGTGCTCGGCGGCTCGCTGTCGGAAACGCACGCCGAGAAGATCTGCAAGGTGATGGACCATGCGATGAAGGTCGGCGCCCCGGTGATCGGCCTCAACGACTCGGGCGGCGCGCGCATCCAGGAAGGCGTCGCCTCGCTCGGCGGCTACGCCGACGTCTTCCAGCGCAACGTGATGGCCTCCGGCGTCGTGCCGCAGATCTCGATGATCATGGGGCCCTGCGCCGGCGGCGCGGTGTACAGCCCGGCGATGACCGACTTCATCTTCATGGTGAAGGACTCGTCGTACATGTTCGTCACCGGCCCCGAGGTCGTGAAGACCGTGACGCACGAAGAAGTGACCGCGGAAGAGCTCGGCGGCGCGATCACCCACACCAGCAAGTCCGGCGTCGCCGACCTCGCCTTCGAGAACGACGTCGAGGCGCTGACCATGCTGCGCCGCTTCATCAACTTCCTGCCGGCCAACAACCGCGAGAAGCCGCCGGTGCAGCCGACCAACGATCCGGCCGAGCGCCTCGACTTCTCGCTCGACACGCTGGTGCCGGACAACGCCAACCAGCCGTACGACATGAAGGAGCTGATCATCAAGATGGTCGATGACTGCGACTTCTTCGAGATCCAGCCCGACAACGCCAAGAACATCATCACCGGCTTCGCACGCATGGACGGCCATACCGTCGGCATCGTCGCCAACCAGCCGCTGGTGCTCGCCGGCTGCCTCGACATCAAGAGCTCGATCAAGGCGGCGCGCTTCGTGCGCTTCTGCGACGCCTTCAACATCCCGGTGGTGACGCTGGTCGACGTGCCGGGCTTCATGCCGGGCACCGCGCAGGAATACGGCGGCATCATCAAGCACGGCGCCAAGCTGCTCTACGCCTACGCCGAGTGCACCGTGCCCAAGGTCACGCTGATCACGCGCAAGGCCTACGGCGGCGCCTACGACGTGATGTCCTCGAAGCACCTGCGCGGCGACGTGAACCTCGCCTGGCCGTCGGCGGAAATCGCCGTGATGGGTCCGAAGGGCGCCGTCGAGATCATCTTCCGCGAGGAAAAGAACGATCCGGAAAAGCTCGCCCAGCGCGAAGCCGAGTACAAGGCCAAGTTCGCCAACCCCTTCGTGGCGGGCGCGCGCGGTTTCATCGACGACGTCATCATGCCGAACGAAACGCGCAAGCGCATCTGCCGCTCGCTCGCCATGCTGCGCAGCAAGAAACTCGAAAACCCGTGGCGCAAGCACGGCAACATTCCGCTGTAAGCGCCGGGAGGACTACGAAAAATGTTCAAGAAGATTCTGATTGCCAACCGCGGCGAAATCGCCTGCCGCGTCATCAAGACCGCCCGCAAGATGGGCATCAAGACGGTCGCCGTCTATTCCGAGGCCGACAAGGACGCCTTGTTCGTCGACATGGCCGATGAAGCCGTCTGTATCGGGCCGGCCGCCTCGAAAGAGTCCTACCTGGTTGCCGACAAGATCATCGCCGCCTGCAAGCAGACTGGCGCTGAAGCGGTGCACCCCGGTTACGGCTTCCTGTCGGAAAACGCCGAGTTCTCGCGTCGTTTGGAAGCGGAGGGTGTCAAATTCATCGGTCCGAAGCACTACTCCATCGCCAAGATGGGCGACAAGATCGAGTCCAAGAAGCTGGCCATCGAAGCCAAGGTCAACACCATCCCCGGCTACAACGATGCCATCGCCGGTCCGGACGAAGCGGTCAAGATCGCGCAGAAGATCGGCTATCCGGTGATGATCAAGGCCTCCGCCGGCGGCGGCGGCAAGGGGCTGCGCGTCGCCTACAACGACGCCGAAGCGCACGAAGGCTTCGCTTCCTGCGTCAACGAAGCGCGCAACTCCTTCGGCGACGACCGCGTCTTCATCGAGAAGTACGTCCTCGAACCGCGTCACATCGAAATCCAGGTGCTCGGCGATTCGCACGGCAATTACGTGTACCTGAACGAGCGCGACTGCTCGATCCAGCGCCGCCACCAGAAGGTCGTCGAGGAAGCGCCGAGCCCCTTCGTCGATCCCGAGATGCGCAAGGCGATGGGCGAACAGGCCGTGGCGCTGGCGCGTGCCGTGAATTACGAATCGGCCGGTACGGTCGAGTTCGTCGTCAGCGGCGCGACCAAGGAGTTCTACTTCCTGGAAATGAACACCCGCCTGCAGGTCGAGCATCCGGTCACCGAACTGATCACCGGCCTCGACCTCGTCGAGCAGATGATCCGCGTCGCCTACGGCGAGAAGCTGCCGCTCGCGCAGGCCGACGTCAAGATCAACGGCTGGGCGATGGAGTGCCGGATCAACGCCGAAGACCCGTTCCGCGGCTTCCTGCCGTCGACCGGCCGTCTCGTGCGCTTCAATCCGCCGCAGGAAATCGACGGGCAGGTGCGCGTCGATACCGGCGTCTACGACGGCGGCGAAATCTCGATGTTCTACGATTCGATGATCGCCAAGCTGATCGTGCATGCGCCGACGCGCGACCAGGCCATCGCCCGCATGCGCGACGCGCTGAACGCCTTCGTGATCCGCGGCATCAGCTCGAACATTCCGTTCCAGGCGGCGCTCATGCAGCATCCGCGCTTCTGCTCCGGCGCCTTCAACACCGGCTTCATCGCCGAGGAGTACCCGCAGGGCTTCGACGCCTCGATGGTGCCGCACGACGATCCGGCGCTGCTCATCTCGGTCGCCGCCTTCGTGCATCGCAGCTACCTCGACCGCGCCGCGCGCGTCTCCGGCCAGCTCGCCGGTCACGAGCGCAAGGTCGGCGACGACTGGGTGGTGCTCAGAGGCAAGGAGCGCCACGAAGTCCGGGCGACGCCGATTTCGCGCGGCTACCTCGTCGAATACAACGGCGGGAAATTCGAGATCCTGTCCGACTGGCGCCTCGGCGAACCGCTCCTGCACGGCACCTGCAACGGCGAGAAGTTCACGCTGCAACTGGAGCGCCGCGGCATGAAGTACCGTCTCTTCCATTGGGGCGCCCAGGTCGATCTCACGGTGCTCACCGCGCACGCCGCCGAACTTCTGGCGCTGATGCCCGAGAAGGCGCCGCCCGACCTCTCCAAGTTCCTGCTCTCGCCGATGCCCGGCCTGCTGCGCGAACTGGCGGTGACGGAGGGGCAGGAAGTGAAGGCCGGCGAGAAGCTGGCGGTGATCGAAGCCATGAAGATGGAAAACATCCTCAAGGCCGAGCAGGACTGCAAGGTCAAGAAGCTGGTCGCCAAGCCCGGCGAAAGCCTGTCGGTCGATCAGGTGATCATCGAGTTCGAATAAGCGTCAGGGTTGGCGTCGGTTCGGCGTCCGATTGGGCGCCGAGTCGGCGTTGAATCGGCGTTCTCGACGCCGCGCCAAGGCCCGCCGCAAGGCGGGCCTTTCTCATTTCAGGCGGGGCGACAAACCCAGCGTTCGTAGTCGCTGCCGCGTTCGGCGCAGTAGTCGAGGCGGAGCGCCGCTCCGTCTTCCGCAAGCAGGCTGATCGTCTGCGCGCGCGCCGGCAGGCCTGCGGCGAGCAGCACCTGGGCGGGACTGCCGACGGCGTCGAGAGCCGGCAGCAGAAATGCCGGATGGCGTTCGTTGCGGCCGCTGACCCGCTCGCGCACTTCAGCGACGACCGTCTGCACGGTGCCGGGCAACTGCTGCGCGAACGCGTGCAGCGTCCCTTCGCTATCCATGCGCAGGCTGGCGATGCGCGCCAGCGCGTAGCGCGCCTGCCCCGGCAGGCGCAGGCCGATCAGCGCGCGCGGACTGAGACGCGCCTCGCCGCTGCCGGCCGCGCGGCAAAGATGCAGCGTCCGTCCCGCGCTGGCGGCGATCCGCCAGGTTTCGCCCTGCGCCGCAACTTCTTCGTCGGTACGCACGACGTGGCCGAAGAGGGCGATCTGCTCGTGCGCCCGCCGGTCGCGCAACAGGCTGGCGTCGTCGAGCGCCTTCAGGCTTTTGCCGCCGAGCTGCCGGTAGATGTGGTCGAGGCCGCTGAGCAGCGCGGCGGCGGGGGCATCCGCGCCGGCCGTGGCGAGCGGCGCCGGCGGCAGCTTCAGGTTTTCCGTCAGGGTCTTCAGCAGCCCGGTGCAGGCTTCGGCCGACAGTCCGCCGCCGAGCTTGAGGCTCTCCGGCGTATCGCCCGCGGCGAGCGCCTCAAGACGCTGGCGCATCTTGCGCAGGACGCCGCTCAAGGCCAGCCAGCGCGGCTCGGCGGCGGCTCCCGGTCCCCGGTGCGTCGGGGCGTCCAGGGCGAGGTCGAGCGCGACGCAGTGCCCCGGGCGTGGGTCGTCGGGCGCCGCGAGCACCGTGGCCTGCTCGCGCCAGCGCGCGAACCAGCGGGTCGCCGCGCTCAGCTGGCCGCGCGATAGCGCGAACGGGCGCGCCAGATGCAGCAGCAGCGCCATGGCGTACTGGGCGCCGACGGTCGATTCGGCCGTTTCGCCGAGCAGGCGGTCGGCGACCGGGAGGCGCGCGCAGTCCAGCCGCTCGGCTGCCGCCAGCACGCCGTGCAGCGTGCGCCAGAATCCGGCGTCGGGCTCGACGCCGCCCGCGTAGCAGCTCGCCTGCTCCATGCGCAGGCTGGCCAGAGCGCGGTGCGCGACGCGGGCGCCCTGGCCGGCGAGCGTGGGATCGCCGTCGAGGACGGCGCGCAGGCAGTGCAGGTAGCCGACGGTGCACGCCCGCCAGAGGTCGCGCGCGGTATCGAGCGCCGCCTGCTCGCCGCTCGCCAGCGGCAGCGGACGGTTCTCGAAGCGGCGCCGGCATTCGGCGGCCACCGCGAACAGCGTCTTGCGCAGGACCTCCAGCGTCTTGAAGCGCTCGCGCGCCGGCATCGCATACGCATTGAGGCGGGCGATCTGTTGGGCCAATTCGGCCTGCATGGCCGGCGCGTTGGCTTGCGGCTGGCGCATCAGCCAGTCGCCGGCGCCGTCCGCGTCGGCGAAGGCCGCCGTGTTGCCGCCCTGCGTGGGCGGTAAGGAAAACCAGGTCATGCCGTGTCCTCCGGTGCTGCGGCGCCGCTCGGCGGCGGCTGGCTGCGCCCTTTCTAGGCGAGACGCGCGAAGGCGTCGACCACCTCCGGCGGCGCCTGTACGAGTTCGATCAGGACGCCTTCGCCGGCGATCGGGAACTCGTCGTTCGACTTCGGGTGCAGGAAGGTGATGTCGAAACCGGCGGCACCCTTGCGGATGCCGCCCGGCGCGAAGCGCACGCCCTGCGCGGTGAGCCATTCGACCGCGCGCGGCAGGTCGTCGATCCAGAGGCCGACGTGGTTGAGCGGCGTCGCGTGCACGGCCGGCTTCTTCTCCGGGTCGAGCGGCTGCATCAGGTCGACCTCGACCTTGAACGGCCCCTTGCCCATCGCCGTGATGTCCTCGTCGACGTTCTCGCGCTCGCTGACGAAGTTGCCGGTGATCTCGAGGCCGAGCATGTCGACCCAGAGTTGGCGCAGCTTCATTTTGTCGGGACCGCCGATGGCGATCTGCTGGATACCGAGGACTTTGAACGGACGCTGGCTCATGGGGATTCCTTGCGTTGAAAATTCATAATTATAGAGAGTTCCGCCGCGCTCAGTCGCGCGCGGCGCGCCGGATCGCTGCCGTGCAGGCGACCGTTCCCTCCCGCGAAAAAGCCTCGACGTTGGCCTCGATGGCGTCCGGGTCGTAAAGGTAGTTGACCATCAGGCCGTAGGACTGCTGGAGGCCGCGCGGCGCCGTGTCGGCGAGCGGGTTGAGGCGCTCGACGCGCGCACCGTTGCCGAGGTGGAAGCGTGCCACCGGATCGTAGGGGCGCTCGCCGGCCTTGGCCGTCAGCAGATAGCGCGCAGCCAGCCGCGCCAGCCCCGGCTGCAGGGCGCGCGCGAGGCGGGCGTCGGTCTGCCAGCCCTCGCCGGCGAGCAGCAGGCGGACGTCGTCGGCGCTGCGCACCGGCGCTTCGGCCCGCGCGCCGTAGCGCGCGATGCGTTCGAGTTCGGCGGCGGGAAAGGCGTGCGCCCATTCCTCCGGACGTTTCTCGGCCCAGCGGCGCAGCGTCGGCAGCGGCGACAGCGTGGCGAAGGTGGCGAGGCGCGGGTAGTCGCGCTTGAGGTCGTCGATCACGCGCTTGAGCAGGAAGTTGCCGAAGGAGACGCCGCGCAGGCCGCTCTGCGTGTTCGAGATCGAATAGAAGATCGCCGTCGTGGCGCGCCGCGCGTCGAACACCGGCGCGTGCTCGTCGAGCAGGGCCTGCACGTCGTCGGCGAGGTGGTCGGTGAGCGCGACCTCGACGAAGATCAACGGCTCCATCGGCATGCGCGGGTGGAAGAAGGCGTAGCAGCGGCGATCCGAGTCGAGCCGGTTCTTGAGATCGCTCCACGAGCCGATGGCGTGCACGGCTTCGTACTCGATCAGTTTTTCGAGCAGCGCGGCCGGCGAATTCCAGGTGATGCGCTGCAGTTCGAGGAAGCCGACGTCGAACCAGGCCGAGAGGCGCGATTCGAGTTCGCGGTCGAGCGAGCGCAGCGCGGGGTCGTGCTCGATGAAACGCAGCAGGTCGGCGCGCAGGTCGACGAGGAACTTGACGCCCTGCGGCAAGGCGTTGAACTGGGTCAGGATGCGTAGGCGCGACGAGCGCAGCGCGGCGCGCAGCGCCGATTCGGAGTCCCACTGGCCGGGGCCGCCGATCGCCGCCTGATAGGCGCGGTGCGCCGTGTCGACGGCCTGCGGATCGGGGCCGAACTCGGTGGCGACGATGCGCAGGAAGGCGGCGCGCCCGGCGTCGTCGAGACGCAGATAGGAATCGGCGAGGCGCGCCGCGCGCAGCCGGGTGGACACCTCGCCGCCGAGCCCGGCGGCGCATTCCTGCAGCTGGGCGCGGATGCGCGCCGCCTGCGTTTCGTTCAGTCCGCCGCGCCGGGCGTCCTCGCCGAGCAGCTTGCGTACGCGGCGCAGGCCGCGCGCGACGATTCCTTCCGCCATCCTGTTCTCCCTGGCTAGGCGGGCGAACCGGCGGTCGGTCAGTCGCGCCGGCGGTAGGCCCAGACGATGAAGGCGATCCCGGCAGCGATCATCGGCAGCGACAACCACTGCCCCATGCTGACGGTGTTCGACAGCCCGAAGATACCATCATCCGGGGTGCGGAAATACTCGGCCACGAAGCGGAAGGCGCCGTAGCCGATCAGGAAGACGCCCGACACCGCGCCGCGCGGCCGCTCGCGCCCCGAGTAGAGCCAGAGCAGGACGAATAGCGCGACGCCCTCGAGCCCGGCCTGGTAGAGCTGCGAAGGATGGCGCGGCAGGGCGTCGACCTGCGGGAAGACCATCGCCCAGGGCAGCGCCGGGTCGGCGACGCGGCCCCATAGCTCGCCGTTGATGAAGTTGCCGATGCGTCCGGCGGCGAGGCCGAGCGGCACCAGCGGCGCGATGAAGTCGGTGATGTCGAGCCAGGTGCGCCGGGTCTTGCGGGCGTACAGCGCCATCGCCGCGAGCACGCCGAGGAAGCCGCCGTGGAAGGACATGCCGCCCTTCCAGACGGCGGGGATTTCGAGCGGGTGCGCGAGGAAGTAGCCGGGCTCGTAGAAGACGACCTGCCCGAGGCGGCCGCCGACGACGACGCCGAGCACGCCGTAGAACAGCAGGTCGTCGAGCTGCGGCACCGTCCATCCGCCCTTCTGCCACTGCGGGTGGGTCAGGATGCGGTGGCGACCGAGCCACCAGAATTGCAGGAAGGCGGCGAGATACATCAGCCCGTACCAGCGCACGGCGAGCGGGCCGAGCGAGAGGGCGATCGGATCGAACTGGGGATGAACCAACACGGGGGCGGGCCTGTCGGATAAAATCAGCATTCTACCGCGCCCGCCCGGGGCGCCTTTCGTTTCGCATCCATCGTGTCATGGATGGTTCTACGGAGATTCGCAATGCCCCAGTATCGCTCCCGCACTTCGACCCATGGCCGCAACATGGCCGGCGCCCGCGCCCTGTGGCGCGCGACCGGCATGAAGGACGGCGATTTCGGCAAGCCGATCATCGCCGTGGTTAACTCCTTCACCCAGTTTGTCCCCGGCCACGTGCACCTGAAGGATCTCGGCCAGCTGGTGGCGCGCGAAATCGAGGCGGCCGGCGGCATCGCCAAGGAATTCAACACGATCGCCATCGACGACGGCATCGCCATGGGCCACGACGGCATGCTCTATTCGCTGCCCTCGCGCGACCTGATCGCCGATTCGGTCGAATACATGGTCAACGCGCACTGCGCCGACGCGATGGTGTGCATCTCGAACTGCGACAAGATCACCCCGGGCATGCTGATGGCCGCGCTGCGCGTGAACATCCCGGTCATCTTCGTCTCCGGCGGTCCGATGGAAGCCGGCAAGGTCACGGTGCAGGGCCAGACCATCCACCTCGACCTCGTCGACGCGATGGTCAAGGCCGTCGATAGCAGCGTCTCGCAGGCCGATCTCGACGAGATCGAGCGCTCCGCCTGCCCGACCTGCGGCTCGTGCTCGGGCATGTTCACCGCCAATTCGATGAACTGCCTGACCGAAGCCTTCGGCCTGTCGCTGCCGGGCAACGGCACGGTCGTCGCGACGCACGCCGACCGCAAGGAACTGTTCCTGCGCGCCGGCCGCCAGATCGTCGAACTCTGCCGCCGCTACTACGAGGAGGACGACGCCTCGGTCCTGCCGCGCTCCATCGCCTCCTTCGCCGCGTTTGAAAACGCCATGACGCTCGACGTCTCGATGGGCGGCTCGACCAACACCGTGCTGCATATCCTGGCCGCCGCGCAGGAAGCCGGCGTCGACTTCACGATGGCCGACATCGACCGCATCTCGCGCCACGTGCCCTGCCTGTGCAAGGTTGCGCCGATGACCGACAAGTACCACATCGAGGACGTGCATCGTGCCGGCGGCATCATGGGCATTCTTGGCGAACTCGACCGCGCCGGCCTGATCCACCGCGACCTGCCGACCGTGCACTCGAAAACGCTGGGCGATGCGCTCGATACGCACGACGTGATGCGCGCTTCGTCGCTCGGCGTGCTCGAGTTCTACAAGGCCGCGCCCGGCGGCGTGCCGACGCAGGTCGCCTTCTCGCAGAACCGCCGCTACCCCGAACTCGACCTCGACCGCAGCCACGGCTGCATTCGCAACAAGGCCAACGCCTACTCGCTGGACGGCGGCCTCGCCGTACTCTACGGCAACATCGCGCTCGACGGCTGCATCGTGAAGACGGCCGGCGTCGACGAAAGCATCTGGAAGTTTTCCGGGCGCGCGCGCGTCTTCGAAAGCCAGGACGCGGCGGTCGAAGCTATCCTCGCCGACAGCGTGCACGCCGGCGACGTCGTGGTGATCCGCTACGAAGGCCCGAAGGGCGGCCCGGGCATGCAGGAAATGCTCTACCCGACCTCCTACCTGAAGTCGAAGGGGCTCGGCAAAGCCTGCGCGCTGCTCACCGACGGCCGCTTCTCGGGCGGCACCTCGGGCCTGTCGATCGGGCACGCCTCGCCGGAAGCGGCCGAAGGCGGCGCCATTGGCCTCGTCGAGGAAGGCGATACGATCGAGATCGACATCCCCAACCGGCGCATCCACCTCGCGGTTTCCGAGGCCGCTCTGGCGGCCCGCCGCGCCGCGATGGACGCCAAGGGCGCGCAGGCCTGGCAGCCGGCGGCGCGCCAGCGCGTCGTCTCCAAGGCGCTGCAGGCCTACGCGCTGATGACCACCTCGGCGGCCACCGGCGCCGTGCGCGACCTCGGTCAGCTGAAGAAGTAGGCGCATGGCGTTTTCGCTCTGGCTCGGTTTCCTGGCGGCGGCGATCGTCATCGCCGTCACGCCCGGACCGGGGGCGGTGACCAGCATGAGCGCTGGCCTGCGTTACGGCTACGGTGCCGCGCTGCGCGCGATTCTCGGCCTGCAGACGGCGCTGCTCATTCAACTGGCGATCGTCGCCGGCGGCCTCGGCGCGCTGCTCGCCACCTCGGCGCTCGCCTTCGACATCGTCAAGATTGCCGGCGCCGCCTACCTGATCTGGCTCGGCGTCCAGAAGTGGCGCTCGCCGCCGCAGCCGGTCGGCGACGCGGATGCGCCCGTTGCACCGCGCAACCTGTATCTGCAAGGGGTGCTGGTCAACCTCTCGAACCCCAAGGCGATCGTCTTCATCGCCGCGCTGGTGCCGCAGTTCATCGACCCGGCGCGCCCGCAGTGGCCGCAGTTCCTGATCATCGCTGCGACCATGTGCGCGATCGATACCGTGGTGATGTCGGGCTACGCCCTGCTCGTCGCCCGCCTGCGCCCCTGGCTCAACGGCGCCCGCGCATTGCGCGCGCAGAACCGGGTGTTCGGCGGCGTTTTCGTCGGCGCCGGGGTGTTGCTCGCCTCGTCGGCGCATCATTGACAATGGAAAACACCGGCCGGCAGCGTTCCGGACGGGAGTGTGTCAACGCGCGTCCCGCCCTGCGCGTTAACCGAAAGGCGTTTCCCCCTGAATTTATGGGGGTTTGCGCGGGGAAAGAAGTTGCCTGATAAGCTTTCCAAGCGGCACAAAGTGAAATAATATCGGCGCTTTTCACATCCATTAAACGAACGGAGCGAGAGAATGAAAGCAATCTACGTGTCCCTGCTGGCTGCCGCCGGCATCCTGAGCGCCGGCGCCGTCCAGGCCGACGAAGCCTTGGCCAAGGCCAAGAACTGCATGGCCTGCCACTCCGTCGAAAAGAAGATCGTCGGCCCGTCCTACAAGGATGTCGCCAAGAAGTACACCGCCAAGGACGAAGACAAGCTGGTCGAGAAGGTCCTCAAGGGCGGCAAGGGTTCCTGGGGCGAAGTGCCGATGCCGCCGAACGCCGCGGTCAAGCCGGAAGAAGCGCACAAGCTGGTGAAGTGGATTCTCAGCCTGAAGTGATCGGGCGCCGCGAGGCGTTCCAGAAAGCCGGCCCGCGGGCCGGTTTTTTTATGGGCGACGCGCCATTGTCATGTTGACAAGGGCGGGGGGCGTCCGCAGAATCGACCGCACTGATGTTCCCTTCATCGCCCACTGCCTCCGGAGGTCGAACCATGCAGTTCACGCGCGTTCCCAGCACGATGCTTGCCGTTGCCGCCGCCCTCGCCGCCGCTTTTGTCACGGCCGGCTGCGGGCAGAAGGAAGAAGCGAAACCGCAGGTCGCCGTGGCCCCCGTTCCGGCGGCGGCGCCGGAAGTGACGGTGCGGCTCGGTCACGTCGCTCCGCTCACCGGTCCGCAGGCGCACCTCGGCAAGGACAACGAGAATGGCGCGCGCATGGCGGTCGACGAGCTGAATGCCCGCGGCCTGGAAATCGGCGGCGCCAAAGTCAGGTTCGAGTTGCTTGCCGAGGACGACCAGGCCGATCCGAAGCAGGGCACCATCGTCGCCCAGAAGCTGGTCGACGCGAAGGTCAACGGCGTCATCGGCCACCTCAATTCCGGCACCACGATTCCCGCCTCCAAGCTCTACGCCGACGCGGGCATTCCGCAGATTTCCGGTTCCGCGACCAATCCGAAATACACGCAGCAGGGCTTCAAGACGGCGTTCCGCGTGATGGCCAACGACGTCCAGCAGGGCAAGATCCTCGGCGGCTTCGCCGTGCAGCAGCTGGCCGCCAAGACGGTGGCCATCGTCGACGACCGCTCGGCCTACGGCCAGGGGCTGGCCGACGAATTCGAGAAGGCCGCCGTCGCCGCCGGCGCCAAGGTCGCGACGCGCGAATTCACCACCGACAAGGCGACCGATTTCGCCGCCATCCTGACCAAGATCAAGTCGAAGAAGCCCGACCTCGTCTTCTACGGCGGCATGGATGCGCAGGGCGGTCCGATGGCCAAGCAGATGAAGACGCTGGGCCTGAAGGCCAAGTTCCTGACCGGCGACGGCGGCTGCACGCCAGAGTTCATCAAACTCGGCGGCGACGCGACCGAAGGCCAGTACTGCTCGCTGCCCGGCGTGCCGCTCGAGAAGATGCCAGGCGGCAAAGACTTCGGCGACAAGTTCACCGCCAAGTACGGCCAGATCCAGCTCTATGCGCCTTACGTCTACGACGCCGTGATGGTCGCGGCGGACGCCATGAAGCGCGCCAATTCGGTCGATCCGGCGGTCTATCTGCCGGAAATCGGCAAGACCGATTACCCGGGGGTGACGGCCCGCATCCAGTTCGACGCGCTGGGCGACCTGAAAGGCGGTTCGATTTCCCTTTATAGGGTGAAGGACGGCAAGTGGGAGTACGTCGAAACGCTCGGCGGCGAGCCCGCGGCCGGCGCCCAGGAGGCCGTCGCGGAAGCCAAGGAGGCGGTGAAGGAAGCCGCCAAGGCGACCGGCGAGGCGGCCAAGGCCGCCGGCGAAGCCGCCAAGGAGATGGCCCGGGAAGGCGTCAAGGCCGGTGCCGAGGCCGTGAAGAGCGCCGCCGAGGCGACCAAGGCGGCGGTCGAGAAGAAATAGTCGCCCGCGGCGCGACGGAGTATTTTCCGTGCATTGACATGCGCAGTAACGGCACCTTCGGGTGCCGTTTTTGTGTCCCGCGCCGCAGGGCGCCGCCCGAACAATCCGAAGCCTGGCGGACCGATGGACATCCTTCTTCAGCAAATCATCAACGGCCTCGTGCTCGGCAGCATCTACGCCCTCGTCGCGCTCGGCTACACGATGGTTTACGGCATCATGGGCCTGATCAACTTCGCGCACGGCGAGGTGGTGATGATCGGTGCGCTGGTTGCCCTCGCGGTGATCCGGCTGCTCGCCGACAGCGGGCTGTCGGGCATCGTCGTCGCGCTGGTCGGGCTGGGCGCCGCGGCGCCGGTCTGCATGGCGGTCGGCTTCACCATCGAACGCGTCGCCTACCGTCCGCTGCGCAAGGCGCCGCGCCTGGCGCCGCTGATCACCGCGATCGGCGTCTCGATCGTCCTGCAGAACCTCGCGATGCTGATCTGGGGGCGCAACTACCACGCCTTTCCGCCGATCCTGCCGACGTCGCAGCACGAGGTCTTCGGTGCGACGATCACCAGTCTGCAGGTTGCCATCGTCCTGATCGCCGCGCTGATGATGGGCGGCCTGATGCTGCTCGTCCAGCGCACGCGCCTCGGCCGCGCCATGCGCGCGACCGCCGAGAACCCGGCGATCGCGCAGCTGATGGGCGTCGACATCAACCGCATCATCTCGCTCACCTTCGTCATCGGCTCCGCGCTGGCCGCCGTGGCCGGCCTGATGGTCAGCGCCAACTACTCGATCGCCCACTACTACATGGGCTTCATCCTCGGTCTCAAGGCCTTCACCGCGGCGGTGCTCGGCGGCATCGGCAAACTCGGCGGCGCCATGCTCGGCGGCATCCTGCTCGGCCTTATAGAATCGCTCGGCGCCGGCTACATCGGCGATCTCACCGGCGGCTTTCTCGGCAGTCATTACCAGGACGTTTTCGCCTTCTTCGTCCTCATCTGCGTCCTCGTCTTCCGTCCGTCCGGCCTGGTCGGCGAGAAAGCGGCGGAGCGCGCATGAGCTTCCTCGACCGTCTGCGCCACAGCCGCCGTGCCGCGCTCGGGGCGACGCTCTTTCTCGGCCTGCTGCTCGCCGCGCTGCCCTTCCTGGTCGGCAGCGGGCTGGGCAACTCGTGGTTGCGCATCCTCGACTTCGCGCTGCTCTACATCATGCTGGCGCTCGGCCTGAACATCGTCGTCGGCTTCGCCGGCCTGCTCGATCTCGGCTACATCGCCTTCTACGCGGTCGGCGCCTATCTCTACGCGCTGCTCGCCAGCCCGCACTTCGGGCTGCACCTGCCGGTGTGGGCGATCATTCCGGCCGGCGCCGCGCTCGCCGGTTTCTTCGGCATCCTGCTCGGCGCACCGACCCTGCGCCTGCGCGGCGACTATCTGGCGATCGTGACGCTCGGCTTCGGCGAGATCGTGCGCATCTTCCTGAACAATCTGAACGCGCCGGTCAACATCACGAACGGCCCGCAGGGGATTTCCGGCATCGACCCGATTCGCCTCGGCGGCGTCTCGCTGGCCAAGCCGATGGAGTTCCTCGGTTTCACGATTCCCTCGCTGCACGGCTACTACTATCTCTTCCTGGCGCTCGCGCTGCTCATCGTGTTCGTCACCATCCGCCTGGAGCATTCGCGCATCGGGCGGGCCTGGGTGGCGATCCGCGAGGACGAGATCGCAGCCAAGGCCTGCGGCATCAACACGCGCAACATCAAGCTGCTGGCCTTCGCCATGGGCGCCAGCTTCGGCGGCGTCGCCGGCGGTCTGTTCGCCGGCTTCCAGGCCTTCGTCAGCCCGGAATCGTTCAGCCTGATGGAGTCGATCATGGTGCTGTGCATGGTCGTTCTCGGCGGCATGGGGCACATCCCGGGCGTCATCCTCGGCGGCGTCCTGCTCACCGTCCTGCCGGAAATCTTCCGGCACGGCGCCGGCCCCGTGCAGCAGATGTTGTTCGGCAAGGTGCTGCTCGACCCCGAGGCGTTGCGCATGCTGCTCTTCGGCCTGGCGCTGATCGTCGTCATGCTCTACCGGCCGGCCGGCCTGTGGCCGTCGCCGACGCGGCGGCGCGAATTCCGGGGCGACGCCAGATGAGCGGGGCGGGCGAACTCCTTCTGGACGCGCGCCGGGTCGCCAAGCAGTTCGGCGGCGTGCAGGCGTTGCGCGACGTGTCGCTGAGCATCCGCGCGGGCGAGATCTACGGCCTGATCGGGCCGAACGGGGCGGGCAAGACGACCTTCTTCAACGTGCTCACCGGGCTGTACACGCCGGACGGCGGCGAGCTCGTCTTCGCCGGCCGCGAATTGCAGGCCAGCGCGCCGCACAAGGCGGCCGCGCAGGGGATCGCGCGCACCTTCCAGAACATCCGCCTGTTCGCCAACATGACGGCGCTGGAGAACGTGATGGTCGGGCGCCACATGCGCACCCGCGCCGGCGTGCTCGGCGCCGTGCTGCGCGACCGCCGCACGCGTGCCGAGGAGGCGGCGATCCGCCGCCGCGCCGAAGAGCTGCTGCATTACGTGCATATCGCCGACCGCGCCGACGATCTCGCCAAGCATCTGTCGTACGGCGACCAGCGCCGGCTCGAAATCGCCCGTGCGCTGGCCACCGAACCGAAGCTGCTGGCGCTCGACGAGCCGGCGGCCGGCATGAACGCGACCGAAACCGGCGAACTGCGCGTGCTGATCGAGGGCATCCGCCGGGATGGCGTCACCGTCCTGCTCATCGAACACGACGTGAAGCTGGTGATGGGCCTGTGCGACCGCGTTGCCGTGCTCGACTACGGCGCGAAAATCTGCGAGGACGTCCCTGCCATGGTGCAGAAGGACCCGCGCGTCATCGAAGCCTATCTGGGTGCCTAGGGTGTGTTGACAAATATTTCATGGGCGCGACGACCACTGAACGGGATGCAGCGCAAGGCGCGGCGGCGCCGCCTGGCTGACGCAACGCGGCGATGCGCCCGTTCAACGGCCGTCCCGAAGGGTTGTGCCGAGGGGGCCGCGCCTACGTCGTTACGCCCCTTGCCCGCACCCCGGTGCGGGCGGCGGCGCGCGTCTAGTAGTCACAGCCCCCTCGTCTCAACGCGCTCCACGAAATGTATGTCAACACACCCTAGGAAATTCGCGTGCTCGAAGTGACCGGACTTCGCGTCGCCTACGGCGGTATCCAGGCCGTGCGCGGCATCACCTTCCACGTCGAGGCGGGCGAGACGGTCGCCCTGATCGGCGCCAACGGGGCGGGCAAGACGAGCACGCTGAAAGCGCTGGCGCGCCTGCTCGACGCGGCCGGCGGCAGCGTCCGCTGCGGCGGCCGGGAAATCTCGGCGCTGCCGCCGCACGAGCTGATCGCGCAGGGCATCGCGCTGGTGCCCGAGGGGCGCGGCGTTTTTCCGCGTATGACGATCGTCGAGAACCTGCTGATGGGCGCCTACCGCCGCCACGACGCGGCGGCGGTCAAGGCGGACATCGCGCGGATGTTCGGCTATTTCCCGCGCCTCGAGGAGCGCGCGCAGCAACTGGCAGGCACGCTGTCGGGCGGCGAGCAGCAGATGCTGGCGATCGGCCGTGCGCTGATGGGCCGTCCTAAATTGCTGTTGCTCGACGAACCGTCGATGGGCCTGGCGCCGCTGATGGTGCAGAAGATCTTCGAGGTGATCCGCAGCGTCGCGGCCGAGGGGATGACGGTCCTGCTCGTCGAGCAGAACGCCCGGCTGGCGCTGGAAAGCAGCCGGCGCGGCTACGTCATGGAGAGCGGCGAGATCACGCTGACCGGCGATGCGGCGGCCTTGCTGGCCAATCCGCGCGTGCGCGCGGCCTATCTCGGCGAGTGAGGATGGCCCGCCTTCCCGCCGGCCTTGCCGGTCGGTGGGCGCTGCGTCCGCTCAGAATTCCATCGAGTCGGCGAAAGCCAGCGCCTGCATGTGCGCGCGGTTGAGCTGTTCGGCCGAGAGGCCGAGCATGCCGGCCTGTTCGGCGATGGCGCCGCCGTCGCGGCCCTCGCAGGCCTGCGCCAGATCGAGGAAGGGGGCGTACAGCCCGCCGTTGCCGAGCAGCGCGTCGCAGATCGGCTCGGGCAGGTGCATGGCCTCCAGCACCTGTTCCATATCGACGCCGAGCAGCGCGTCGAGCAGCGAAAAGGCGCCGGTGATGAACAGGTTGTCGTGCTCGCCCTTGTCCACCAACCCCTGCGCCAGTAGTTCCATGAAGCGGGCGCGGGTCAGCGCGGTGTGCATCAGGGCCGGCGCCATCGGGTCCTTGCTCGCCGTGGCGAGCAGCAGCGACAGCCACTTGTTGAGCTTTTCGTAGCCGAGAATGGTCACCGCGTGGCGGAAGGACTGGATTTCGCATGACAGCCCGAAACCCGCCGAGTTGATGTAGCGCAACAGCTTGTAGGAGAGCGCGACGTCCAGCTTGAGGGCCGCTTCGATTTCCTTGACGTCCGCGTTGTGGCGCACCAGATTGAGCACGCGCACGATCTGCGCCTGCCCCGGGTTGAGCGCCTTGGCCGGCGCGGCGGTCGGCTGCTTGAAGAACCAGCTGGCGGCGGCGTTCATGCCGGCGTCCAGGCAGGCCTGGAAGTCCTGCGCATTCTCGACGTTGAAGGCGATCGCGATGCCGTAGGGCTGCGTCTTGGCGACGAGAACCTTGAGCTGGGCCGGGGTGAAGCTCAGCGCGTCGAAGCCGATGAAGCGGAACTTCACGCCGCTCTCGATCACCTGCGCCGTCTGCGCGTCGAAATCGAGGCAGAGCGCCGGGCGCTGCGCCCGCAGGGCGGCGACGAAGGTGCCCGCGCCGTCGCCGAGGAAGGGCGCCGAGTGCAGTTCGATCGTCGCATTTTCCGGCACCACCCAGTCGAGCAGACCGAGGTCGCAGGACGTGCCGCCGCAGCCGACGAAGACCGATTTCTCGCCGAGCGGCCAGACGTCGGCGAGCGCGTTGAGGGTGCGGGCCGCGTCCTGCGTCGACCCGCTGCCGAGATGCAGCGTCAGGCGGGTGGCGATGATCCGGCTCTGGCGGTTGACCAGCGGCTGGCGGGAAATGAAGACGTCGGGCATGGCGGTCAGCCTGGATTGTTCGGGTTGTCGGGGGCGCCGTCGTTGGCGAAGTCGAAGGAGTCGGCGAAGAACTCCTCCTCGGGCAGCCCGCATTGTGCGACAAAGTCGCGCCGGGCGGCGGCGACCATCGCCGGCGAGCCGCAAACGTAGACCTGATGCGCCGACAGATCGGGGAAGTCCTGCATCGCCGCGGCATGCACGAAGCCGCTGCGTCCGCTCCAGGCGTCGGCGGCGGAGGCCTCGGAGAGCACCGGCACGAAGCGGATGTGCGGATGCGCGGCGGCCCACTGTTCGGCGAGCGCCGCCAGGTAGAGGTCGGCGCGCGTGCGGCCGCCCCAGTAGATGTTCAGCGGACGCGTGCATTGTTCGGCGATGGCGTGCTCGACGATGGCCTTGATCGGCGCGAAGCCGGTGCCGCCGGCGACCAGCAGGACCGGCTTGCTCGAATCCTCGCGCAGGAAGAAGGTGCCGTGCGGGCCGTTGAAGCGGAGGATGTCGCGCTCCTTCATGGCGTCGAACACGTGCCCGGTGAACTGGCCGCCCGGAACCTGGCGGACGTGCAGTTGCAGGCAGGCGTCGTCGTGCGGCGCGTTGGCCAGCGAAAAGGCGCGCCGCTTGCCGTCCTTGAGCAGGATGTCGATGTACTGGCCGGCGAGGAACTGCAGGCGCTCGCTGGCCGGCAGCTTGAGTTCGACGAGCATCACGTCGGGCGCCACCCGTTCGAGCTTCTGCACGCGCGCCGGCAGCGTCTTGACCGGGATGTCGCTGAGGGCGCGCACTTCCTTGCACTCGATGGTCAGGTCGCTCTGCGCGCTGGCGCAGCAGAAGAGCGCGAGGCCGGCGGCGCGGTCGGCTTCGGAGAGCGCGTGCGGCTGCGCCTTGCCGTGTTCGACCGTGCCGGCCAGCACCTTCCCGCGGCAGGCGCCGCAGGCTCCGTCGCGGCAGCCGTAGGGCAGGGTCAGCCCGTGGCGCAGCGCGGCCTCGAGGATCGTCTCGTCGGCCTCGGCGCTGAAACTGTGCTGGCTGGGCTGGATGCTGACCTGAAAACTCATTGCTCTCCCCTGTTTCCTGAATCCGGTAAAATTGCGCGGTGCAAAATTTATTGATTGTCGGTTGCGGCGACGTGGCGCGCCGCGTGCTGCCCAGGCTGGTCGGTCGCTACCGGGTCTATGCCCTGCTGCGCGACGCTGAACAGTTCGCCTGGTGGCGTCGGGCTGGCGCCGTCCCCGTTCTGGCCGATCTCGACGATGCGCGCAGTCTGGCGCGCATCGCCGGTCTGGCGGAGGTCGTTCTGCACTTCGCGCCGCCGCCCGAGCGCGGCGCCGTCGATACCCGCATGCGCCGCTTGCTGGCGGCCCTGGCGAAGGGAAAAAGTCTACCACAGCGCCTCGTCTATATAAGCACCAGCGGCGTCTATGGCGACTGCGCCGGCGCGCGCATCGACGAGACGCGCCGCCTGGCGCCGGCGACCGCGCGCGCGGCGCGGCGCGTCGATGCCGAGCGCCGTCTGCGCGCCTTCGGCCGGCAGAACGGCGTCGTCGTCAGCATCCTGCGCGCGCCGGGCATCTACGCCGCGGACCGCCTGCCGATAGCGCGCCTGCAAAAGGGCACGCCGGCTCTCTGCGCGGCGGACGACGTGTATTCCAACCACATCCATGCCGACGACCTCGCGCTGCTCGTCTGCGCCGCGCTGCGCTACGGGCGGGCCAACCGCGCCTACAATGCGTGCGACGATTCGGAAATGAAGATGGGCGAGTATTTCGATCTCGTCGCCGGGCGTTTCGGCCTGCCGCCGGCGCCGCGTCTGTCGCGCGCCGAGGCGCAGACACAGCTTTCGCCGATCCAGTTGTCGTTCATGAGCGAGTCGCGCCGGCTCGCCAATCACCGTATCAGGCACGAACTGCGCGCCCGTCTGCGCTACCCGCGCGTCGAGGACGGCGTCGCCGCTGCCTGGCTTGAAAGGAATCCTGCATGATGTTGTTGGTCGTCAAAGCGCTGCATATTTCGCTGGTCGTCGCCTGGTTCGCCGGCCTTTTCTATCTGCCGCGCATCTTCGTCAATCTAGCGATGGTCGAGCCGGGCAGCGTCGCCGAGCGCCAGCGCCTGCTGCTGATGGCCGGCAAGCTCTACCGTTTCATGACGCCGCTCGGCATCCTGGCCATCGGTCTAGGCTTCTGGCTGTGGTTCGGCTTCGGTTTTTCCGGCGGCTGGCTGCACGCCAAGACGACGCTGGTCCTGCTGCTCGTCGCCTATCACCTGTATTGCGGACGCCTGCTGCGCGACTTCCTCGCCGGCCGCGACGCGCACCACCACGTCTGGTTCCGCTGGTTCAACGAGCTGCCGGTGCTGGTGCTCTTCGCGGTGGTCTTCCTCGTCGTCCTCAAGCCCTTCTGAACGCCAACCCTGAACTGGATTTTCCGTGGAAAAATTTTTCGCCTCCTGCCCGCGCGGCCTCGAAGCCTTGCTTGCGGAAGACCTGCGCGCAGTCGGCGTCGAGCACCTGAAGCAGACGCCCGGCGGCGTGCATTTCGCCGCCGAGTGGCCGGCCTGCTACGCCATCAACCTGCATTCGCGCATCGCCACGCGCGTGCTCTGGCGCGTCGCGCACGGCCGCTACGCGAAGGAGGACGACATCTATCGCCTGGCGCTCGATACGGCGTGGACGCAGTGGTTCACCGCGGCGCAGACGATCCGCGTCGACGTCACCGCAGTGAAGAGTCCGCTCAAGAGCCTCGAGTTCATCACGCTGCGCATTAAGGACGCGGTCTGCGACCGTTTCCGGCGCGAGGTGGAGAAGCGGCCGAGCGTCGACACGCGCTCGCCGGACGTGCGCATCCAGGGCTTTCTGACCGCCGAGGAATGCACGCTCTACGTCGACACCTCGGGCGCCCCGCTCTACCAGCGCGGCCTGCGCCAGAAGACGGTCGAGGCGCCGCTCAAGGAGAATCTCGCCGCCGGCATCCTGCGTCTTTCCGGCTGGCAGCCGGGGACGCCATTGCTCGACCCGATGTGCGGCAGCGGCACCTTTCTCGTCGAGGCGGCGCAGATGGCGCTCGGCATCGCTCCGGGGGCCGGCCGCGATTTCGGCTTCCAGCGCCTGCGCAACTTCGATCTGCCGCTGTGGAAGCGCCTGCTCGACGAGGCGATGGACGCCGAGAAGCCGGCCGCCTTCGCGCAGATCTACGGCAGCGACCAGTCGCCGGTCGCCGTGCGCGCCGCGCTCGCCAACCTCGACCGCGCCGGCCTGCTGCCGGCGGTCCGCCTCTCGTCGGGCGACGTCCTCGAAATCGATGCGCCGGAGGCGAGCGGCGTGATGGTCGCCAACCCGCCCTACGGCGAGCGGCTGTCCGAACTCGACGAACTCGCGACCTTCTACCCGGAGCTCGGCAGCGCGCTGAAGCGCAAGTTCGCCGGCTGGAACTGCTATCTGTTCACCGCCGACAGCCGCCTGCCCAAGCTGATGCGCCTGACGCCGAGCAAGAAGACGCCGCTCTTCAACGGCGCCATCGAGTGCCGGCTGTACGAGTTCAAGATGGTCGCGGGGAGCAACCGGCCGAAGTCCGGAGAAGCGCCCTCGCCGCAGTGATGCGAAGGTCGTTCCTTGCCCGGGCTGCCAGGCGAGGAACGGTCTGCGCGCGGCCTCGCCGTGGTCGGCGCCGTATTGCCGAACGACCTCAAACGATGTCGAGGTGGCCGATGCCGGAGGTGAGGTCGCGGTCCTTCGACTCCTTGCCGTGCAGCTTGATCTGCAGGCGCAGGTCGTTGATCGAGTCGGCGTTGCGCAGCGCGTCCTCGTAGGTGATGCGGCCGCCTTCGTAGTGATCGAACAGCGCCTGGTCGAAGGTCTGCATGCCGAGTTCGCGCGACTTCTTCATGATCTCCTTGATCTCCTGCACCTCGCCCTTGAAGATGAGGTCGGAGATGAGCGGCGAGTTGAGCATGACCTCGATCGCCGCGACGCGCCCCTTGCCGTCCTTCTTGGGCAGCAGGCGCTGCGAGACGAGTCCGCGCAGGTTCAGCGAGAGGTCCATCAGCAGTTGCTGGCGGCGCTCCTCGGGGAAGAAGTTGATGATCCGGTCGATCGCCTGGTTGGCGCTGTTGGCGTGCAGGGTGGCGAGGCACAGGTGGCCGGTTTCGGCGAAGGCGACGGCGTAGTCCATCGTCTCGCGGTCGCGGATCTCGCCCATCAGGATGACGTCGGGCGCCTGGCGCAGCGTGTTCTTCAGCGCCGCTTCCCAGCTGTCGGTATCGACGCCGACTTCGCGCTGCGTGACGATGCAGTTCTTGTGCTCGTGGATGTACTCGACCGGGTCCTCGATCGTGATGATGTGCCCGTAGCTATTCTGGTTGCGGTAGTCGACGAGCGCCGCGAGCGAGGTCGTCTTGCCGGTGCCGGTGCCGCCGACGAAGATGACGAGCCCGCGCTTGGTCATCGCGATGTCCTTGAGCACCGGCGGCAGGCCGAGTTCGTCGAGCGTCGGGATCGACATGTTGATCGTGCGGCAGACGACGGCGACGCGCCCCTGCTGGACCAGCGCATTGACGCGGAAGCGCCCGATGCCGGACGGCGAAATGGCGAAGTTGCATTCCTTGCTCGACTCGAACTCGGCGGCCTGACGGTCGTTCATGATCGCGCGCGCGAGTTCGGCGGTGTGCTGTGCGTTGAGCGCCTGGTTCGAGACCGGCATCACCTTGCCGTCGATCTTGATCGCCGGCGGGAAATTGGCAGTGATGAAGAGGTCAGAGCCATTTTTCTGCGCCATCAGGCGCAGCAGGTCGTGCATGAATTTCAGTGCCTGATCGCGTTCCATTGCGTCTTCCTTCCAGCCTTGGTTTCCGGCTCGCCTAGCCCGGGAAGGCGTCCTTGTTGGCGGCCTTGCCGCGGGCTTCGTTGGCCGAGACGACGTTGCGGCGCACGAGGTCGAGCAGGTTCTGGTCGAGCGTCTGCATGCCGAACTGCTGGCCGGTCTGGATCGACGAATACATCTGCGCCACCTTGTTCTCGCGGATCAGGTTGCGGATCGCCGGGGTGCCGAGCATGATCTCGTGCGCCGCGACGCGGCCGGTGCCGTCCTTGGTCTTGAGCAGCGTCTGCGAAATCACCGCGCGCAGCGATTCGGAAAGCATCGAGCGGACCATTTCCTTTTCCGCCGCCGGGAAGACGTCGACGATACGGTCGACGGTCTTCGCCGCGCTCGAGGTGTGCAGCGTGCCGAACACCAGGTGGCCGGTCTCGGCGCCGGTCAATGCCAGGCGGATCGTCTCGAGGTCGCGCATTTCGCCGACCAGGATCACGTCCGGGTCCTCGCGCAGCGCCGAGCGCAGCGCGTTGTTGAAGGACAGCGTGTGCGGGCCGACTTCGCGCTGGTTGATCAGGCACTTCTTCGATTCGTGCACGAATTCGATCGGGTCCTCGACGGTGAGGATGTGGCCGTGGTCGTTCTCGTTGATGTGGTTGATCATTGCCGCCAGCGTCGTCGACTTGCCCGAGCCGGTCGGGCCGGTGACGAGGACGATGCCGCGCGGAAATTCGGAGATGTCCTTGAAGATCTTCGGACAGCCGAGTTCCTCGAGCGAGAGGACCTTCGACGGAATCGTCCGGAAGACCGCGCCGGCGCCCCGCTGCTGGTTGAAGGCATTGACCCGGAAACGCGCCAGATTGGGCACTTCGAACGAGAAGTCGCATTCGAGCGTCTCTTCGTAGATCTTGCGCTGGCCGTCGTTCATGATGTCGTACACCATGGCGTGTACGTCCTTGTGCTCCATGGCCGGCAGGTTGATGCGGCGTACGTCGCCGTGCACGCGGATCATCGGCGGCAGGCCGGACGACAGGTGCAGGTCGGACGCCTTGTTCTTGACGCCGAAGGCTAGGAGTTCGGTGATGTCCATCCGGGTAGGATCCTCAGACTGTGAGCGGAGCGTGGGAGCGTGCGGAAAGTGGCGGGCGGGATGCGATGCTATACTTTGCCGCATCTGCGCAGCGCCCGATTATGACAACAATTTCCTCCAACCTGCAAGCCGTTCTCGCGCGTGTCGACCGGGCTGCGCGCGAGCACGGGCGCGCTTCCGGCGCGGTTCGCCTGCTCGCCGTGAGCAAGACCTGGCCGGCCGCCGACGTGCGCGAAGCGGCGCTCGCCGGACAGCGCGCCTTCGGCGAAAACTATGTGCAGGAAGGCGTCGCCAAGGTGGCCGAACTGGCGGACCTCGGCCTCGAATGGCATTTCATCGGCCCGCTGCAGAGCAACAAGACGCGCGTCGTCGCCGAGCATTTCGACTGGGTGCATTCGATCGACCGCCTGAAGATCGCCGAGCGGCTCGCCGAGCAGCGTCCGGCGGCGCTGCCGCCGCTCTCCGTGTGCCTGCAGGTGAACGTCAGCGGCGAGGCGACGAAGAGCGGCGTCGCGCCCGACGCGGTCGAGGATCTGGCGCGCCGCGTCGCCGCCCTGCCCGGCCTGCGTCTGCGCGGCCTGATGGCGATTCCGGCGCCGGCCGCCGACTTTGCCGCGCAGCGCCTGCCGTTCCGGCGCCTGCGCGAAATCTACGAACAACTGCGGGCCGGCGGCCTGCCGCTCGACACGCTGTCGATGGGCATGTCGCACGACCTCGAGGCGGCGATCGCCGAGGGGGCGACGCTGGTCCGCGTCGGCACCGCGATTTTTGGCGAAAGAAACTACGCATGAAGATTACCTTCCTCGGCGGCGGCAACATGGCCAACGCGCTGATCGGCGGCCTGCTGAAAACCGGCTTCGCGGCGAACGACATCGCCGTCATCGAACTTTCCGGCGAAGGCCGCGCGCGCCTCGAACAGGGTTTCGGCGTGCGCTGCTACGCGGCGCCCGACGCGGCGGCGCTGGCCTGCGACGTGCTCCTGCTCGCGGTCAAGCCGCAGCAGATGCGCGACGCCTGCGCGCCGCTCCTGCCGCTGCTCGGGCAGCAACTGGTGATCAGCATTGCCGCCGGCCTGCGGCTGGCCGACCTGGCGCGCTGGCTCGGCGGCCACGCGAAGCTGGTGCGCGCGATGCCGAATACGCCGGCCCTGATCGGCGCCGGCGTCACCGGCCTGTGCGCCGCGCCGGCCGTCTCCGCCGACGAGCGGGCGAACGCCGAACGCATCCTGCAGGCGGTCGGCAGCACGCTGTGGATCGCCGACGAGGCCCAGATGGACGCGGTGACCGCCGTTTCCGGCAGCGGCCCGGCCTACGTCTTCCTGTTCATCGAAGCGCTGCAGCAGGCGGCCGCCGACCTCGGTCTGACGCCCGCGCAGGCGCGCCAGATGGCGATCGAGACGACGCTCGGCGCGGCGCAGTTGGCCGCGCAGTCGAGCGAGCCGGCGAGCGTGCTGCGCGAACGCGTCACGTCGAAGGGCGGCACCACCGCGGCGGCGCTGCAGACCATGGCCGAGCGCGGCGTCAAGGACGGCATCGTCGCCGGCGTGCTTGCCGCCGACGCGCGCGGGCGCGAGCTCGGCGAACAGCTGGGCAAGGATTGAAGATGGGAGGCGGAATGATCGAAGCCGGACTTTTCCTGCTCAACGCGCTGGCCGGTTTCCTGTGCATCGTGCTGCTCCTGCGTTTCTATATGCAGGCCTTCCGCGTTTCCTTCGCCAACCAGCTCGGCGCCTTCGTCGTGCAACTGACGAACGGTCTCGTCAAGCCGCTGCGCAAGGTGCTGCCCGGGCTGTTCGGACTCGATCTGGCGAGTCTGCTGCCGGCCTGGCTGCTGCAGCTTTTCCTCGTCTTCGTCGCGCTCGCGCTGCGCGGCGGGCTGGAGATGCTGCCGACCGAGCGCCTGCTCGGCATCGTGCTCTGGCAGGGCACACTGGCCACGCTGCGCCTGTCGATCTACCTCCTGATCGGCGCCCTGCTGCTGCAGGCCGTCCTCTCCTGGGTCAATCCCTATTCGCCGATCGGACAGCCGGTGGCGCAGCTGACGCACCCCTTCCTCGCGCCGATCCGCCGCTTCGTGCCGCCGATCGCCAACATCGACCTGTCGCCGCTGATCGCCATCCTGCTCGCGCAGGTCGTCCTGATCTTCCTCTGATGGCCGACTGGATGCGCGCCGCGGCCGGCGACGCCGGGCGCATCACGCTGACCCTGCACATCCAGCCCGGCGCCAAGAAAAGCGAAGTCGCCGGACTGCACGGCGATGCGCTGAAGATCCGTCTCGCGGCGCCGCCGGTCGACGGCAAGGCCAACGCCGCGCTGATCGAGTTCGTCGCCGCGCGGCTCGGCGTGGCGAAATCCGTCGTCAGTCTGAAAAGCGGCCAGACCTCGCGGCGCAAGGTGCTCGAGGTGGGCGGCGCGCCGGCCGACGCGGCGCAGCGCCTGCTCGGCGCCTGACGCCCGGCGCCGCCTGCGCCCTCCTCCTTCTAGCCGCCGAAAACGACGCGCCCGCCGACCAGCGTGGCGCGCACCTTGCCGGCCATCTCCCAGCCCAGGAAGGGCGTGTTCTTGCCCCGGCTGAGCAGCGTTTCCGGGGTGACGCGCCAGGGTTCCTCCGGATCGAAGACGCAGACGTCGGCCGCCGCGCCCACGCTCAGCGTGCCGGCGGCGATGCCGAGGATGGCGGCCGGGTCGCAGGTGACGCGGGCCAGCGCGTCGGCCAGCGGCAGCTTGGCTTCGGTCGCCCATTTCAGGGTCAGCGGCAGCATCAGTTCGAGCGCCGTGGCGCCCGGCAGCGCTTCGCCGAAGGGCAACTGCTTGCCGTCGGCGTCGACCGGCGTGTGGTCCGAGCAGACGGCGGCCAGCCCCTCGGCAGCCGCAGCGCGCAGCGCGTCGCGGTCGCTCGCCGCGCGCAGCGGCGGATCGAAGCGGGCGTTGCTGTCGAAGAAGCCGATGTCCATTTCCGAGAGGTGCAGGTGGTGGATCGCCACGTCGCAGGTGACTGCAACGCCGGCGCGCTTCGCCTCGCGCACCAGGGCGATGCCGGCGGCCGACGAGAGGCGGGCGAGATGCAGGCGGGCGCCGGTTTCGCGCGCCAGCTGCAGCGCGGTGGCGATGGCCACCGTCTCGGCGCAGACCGGGATGCCGGTGAGGCCGAGGCGCGAGGCGACCTCGCCGTCGTGCGCGACGCCGTCGCGCGCCAGCTGCGAATCCTGCGGTTGCAGGCGGATCGCGTAGTCGAAGGTGGCCGCGTACTGCATGGCGCGCAGCAGGACCTGCGTGTCGACGATCGGGTGCTTGGCCTGCGAGAAGGCGATGCAGCCGGCGCGCGCCAGGCCGCTCATCTCGGCGAGCTTTTCGCCGGCCAGCTGCTGGGTCAGCGCGCCGATCGGGAAGACGCGCGCGAGGCCCAGCGTTTCGCTGCGCCGCACGAGGCGCTCGACGAGGCCCGGTTCGTCGAGCGGCGGGTTGGTGTCGGGCGGGCAGGCGAGCGCGGTGACGCCGCCGGCGACCGCCGCTTCGAGTTCGGATTCGAGGCCGCCGAGGCGCGTCGACAGGTCGACGAGGCCGGGGCAGACGACGCAGCCGGCGGCGTCGATCGTGCGCTCCGCGGCGAAGCCGGCCGGGGCGCTGCCGACGGCGGCGATGCGCCCGTCGACGACGTAGAGATCGTGGCGGCCGTCGATCCCGTTCTTGGGGTCGATCAGGCGGCCGTTGCGGATGTGGATTTGCGTACCGTTCGTTGTGCTGCGCATCGTTTCAGTTCCCCGCCAGAATGCTCATGACCGCCATGCGGACGGCGATGCCGAAGGTGACCTGCGGCAGGATCACCGCCTGCGGTCCGTCGGCGACTTCGGAGTCGATCTCGACGCCGCGGTTCATCGGCCCCGGGTGCATCACGATGGCGTCCGGTTTCGCCAGCGCCAGCACCTCCGGCGTCAGGCCGTAGCACTTGAAGTATTCGCGCGCCGAGGGCAGCAGGGCGCCATTCATGCGCTCGTTCTGCAGACGCAGCATGATCACCACGTCGCAGCCGCGGATGCCTTCGCGCAGGTCGTGGCAGACGCGCACGCCCATCTTCTCGACGGCGGTCGGCAGCAGCGTCTGCGGGCCGACGGCGCGCACCTCGGCGGCGCCGAGCGTGGTCAACGCGTGGATGTCGGAGCGCGCGACGCGCGAGTGCAGGATGTCGCCGACGATGGCCACCGTCAGGTTGGAAAAGTCCTTCTTGTAGTGGCGGATCGTGTACATGTCGAGCAGGCCTTGCGTCGGGTGCGCATGGCGCCCGTCGCCGGCATTCACGACGTGCACGTCGGTGCGCCCGACGCGGTGCAGGTGGTCGGCGATCAGGTAGGGCGCGCCGCTCGCCGCGTGGCGCACGACGAACATGTCGGCGTGCATGGCGACGAGGTTGTCGACGGTGTCGAGCAGCGTCTCGCCCTTGGCCGTCGACGAACGGGCGACGTCGAGGTTGATGACGTCGGCCGAGAGGCGCTTGGCGGCGATCTCGAAGGTCGTGCGCGTGCGCGTCGAGTTCTCGAAGAAGACGTTGAAGACGCTCTTGCCGCGCAGCAGCGGCACCTTCTTCACGTCGCGGTCGGAGACCTCGAGGAAGCTCGATGCGGTGTCGAGAATCTGCGTGATGACCTCGCGCGGCAGGCCGTCGGTCGACAGCAGGTGCGTGAGTTCGCCGTTGGCGTTCAGCTGCGGGTTACGCATGGCGGGCCAGTCTCCATTGCAGGCGTTCGTCGGCGTCGGGTTCGAGCACCAGTTCCTCTTCGTCGGCGAGGTCGATCTGCCAGGTGCAGTATTGCGCGCAGATCGGCAATTCGCGTCCGCCGCGGTCGGCCAGCACGGCGAGCTCGATGCTGGCCGGGCGACCGTAGTCGAACAGTTCGTTGATCGCGGCGCGCGTCGTGCGCCCGGTGTAGAGCACGTCGTCGACGAGGATCAGCGGCCGCCCTTCGACGTCGAAGGGGATCGTCGTCGGCTTGATCTGCGGGTGCAGGCCCTTGGCGCCGAAGTCGTCGCGGTAGAAGGAGACGTCAATCAGGCCGATCTCGTCGGGCAGCTGCAGCAGTTCGCGCAGGCGGCGGGCGATCCAGGCGCCGCCGCTGTGGATGCCGACCAGGGCGGTGTCGGCTTGCAGCTGCGGGCGGATGAGGTCGGCCAGTTCGGCGCATTGCGCCTCGGCGTCGGGCAGGTCAGTGAGCGGCATCGGCAGAGGGGTCCGGTGAGTGCGTTGAATGGTTTGATTGCGGTGAATGGGGCGGAGAGTGGTCGAAATAGGTTTGCAGGATCAGCTGTGCGGCGACCGCGTCGAGATGCGCCTTGGCGCTTTTCGCATTGTGCCCGGTCTCGCGCAGGCGTTCGCCGGCCTCGAGCGAACTCAGGCGTTCGTCGGCGTAATCGACGGCGAGGCCGAAGCGGCCGCGCAGCTGGTTGGCGAAGCGCGTGCAGCGCGCGGTCATGGCGTGCGGCGTGCCGTCCATCGCCACCGGCAGGCCGACGACGAGGTGGGCAGGCTGCCATTCGGCGATCAGCGCGGCGATCGCGGCGAAACGTTCGGCGTTGGCCTCGCCGCGGATCACGGTGAGCGGGTGCGCCTGGCGCAGCAACCACTCGCCGACCGCGACGCCGATCCGTTTTTCGCCGAAATCGAAGGCCAGCACCGTTCCCGTCCTGCCGCCGGCGTTCGCCTCAGGCATGCCCGGCGTCCTCGATGAGACGGGTAAAATCGACGCCGAGCAGCTCCATCGCCGAAGCGAGGCGGTCCTCGTAGGGTTGTTCGAAGAGGATGTGCGGCTTGGCGGGGACGGTCAGCCAGGCGTTCTGCGCCAGTTCCTGTTCGAGCTGGCCGGCCGCCCAGCCGGCGTAGCCGAGGGAGACCAGGATGTCCTGCGGCTTGCCGTCGCGTGCCACGGCCTGCAGGATGTCGCGCGAACTGGTCAGGCCGACGTGCGCGTTGACCGCCAGCGTCGATTGCCAGCTGCCGACCGGCCGGTGCAGGACGAAGCCGCGATCGGTCTGCACCGGGCCGCCGAAGTAGACCGGCAACTGGGCGAAGCCCTCGCCCGCCAGCGGCACTTCGATTTTCTCGAACAGGCTGCCGAGGCTCATGTCGAGCGGGCGATTGACGATCACCCCGAGCGCGCCCTGTTCGTTGTGCTCGGCGACGTAGACGAGCGTCTTGGCGAAATAGGGATCGGCCATCGCCGGCATGGCGATGAGAAAATGGTCGGTCAGATTGACGCTGTGCATGCAGCCATTTTAATCGTCGGCGCTGACCGACACAAAGGTAATCAATGCTCGACTCCGTTCTCGTCTGGTTTCGCCGCGATCTGCGCGACGACGACCACGCCGCGCTGGCCGCGGCCTTGCGCCGCGCGCGCCGCGTGTATTGCGCCTTCGTCTTCGACCGCGAGATTCTCGTCGCGCTGCCGACGTGCAGCGACCGGCGCGTCGAGTTCATCCGCGAATCGCTGGTCGAGCTCGACGCGGCGCTGCGCGCGCGCGGCGGCGCGCTGCTCGTGCGCCATGCCGCCGCGGTCGACGCCATCCCCCGCTTGGCCGGCGAACTGGGCGTCGCCGCGGTCTTCGCCAACCGCGACTACGAGCCGGCGGCGAAGGCCCGCGACGCCTGCGTCGCGGCGCGTCTGGCCGAAGCTGGCATTGCCTTCGAGGACTTCAAGGATCAGGCGGTGTTCGACGGCCCCGAGGTGCTGACGCAGGCCGGGCGGCCCTATACGGTGTTCACGCCGTACAAAAACGCCTGGCTGAAGCGCCTGGGCGACGACGACTACCAGCCGCACGCGGCGGGCGACGGGCAACTGGCGCGGCCGCCGGCGGAGAGCAGCGTGCCGGCGCTGGCCGAGCTCGGCTTCGCGCCCGCCGGGCTGGCCGAAGTCGGCATCGTTCCCGGCATGCGCGGCGCGCAAGTCCTGCTCGACGCCTTCGTCGGCCGCATGGCGCGCTACCGCGAGCAGCGCGACTTTCCGGCGGTGCGCGGCGTGTCCTATCTGTCGGTGCATCTGCGGTTCGGCACGCTGTCGATCCGCCGCCTGGTCGGCCTGGCGGTCGCCGCCGGGGCGCTGCGCGCGGATGATGGCGCCAATCCGGGCGCCGCGACCTGGCTGTCGGAACTGATCTGGCGGGATTTCTACTTCATGATCCTCGACCGTTTCCCGCAGGTCGTCGGGGGGGCCTTCAAGCCCGAGTTCGACGCCGTGGAATGGGAAACGGGCGCGGCGGCCGACGCGCTGTTCGCCGCCTGGTGCGAGGGGCGCACCGGCTATCCGCTGGTCGACGCGGCGATGCGCCAGATCGCGCAGACCGGCTACATGCACAACCGCCTGCGCATGCTCGTCGCCTCCTTCCTGACCAAGGATCTCGGCATCGACTGGCGGCGCGGCGAGGCGTGGTTCGCGCAGCAGCTCAACGATTTCGATCTGGCGGCGAACAACGGCGGCTGGCAGTGGGCGGCGTCGACCGGCTGCGACGCGCAGCCCTACTTCCGCATCTTCAACCCGGTCAGGCAGTCGGAGCGCTTCGACCCGGCGGGGAAATTCATCCGCCGCTACCTACCCGAGCTGACGGCCGTTCCCGACCGCCACATCCACGCGCCTTGGCGCATGAGCGCGGTGGAGCAGGCGGCGTGCGGCGTGATCGTCGGGCGCGACACGCCGGCGCCGCTCGTCGATCACGACGAGGCCCGGCGCCGGACGCTGCAGCGTTTTGCCGCGCTCAGGCCTGGCGGCGCTGCGCCAGACGCTGTTTGACGTAGCCGCCGACGAAACCGAGCAGCTCGTCTTCCTGGTAGGGCTTGCCGAGGTACTGGTTGACGCCGATCTCGAAGGCGTAGTTGCGGTGCTTGTCGGCCGTCCGCGAGGTGATCATGACGATCGGGATGTCCTTCAGGCGAGGGTCGGCGCGCACGTTGCGCGTGAAGTCGAAGCCGTCCATGCGCGGCATCTCGATGTCGACGAGCAGCACGTCGGGAACCGTCTCGAGCATCTGTTCGAGCGCATCGACGCCGTCCTTGGCGAGCATCACCTGATAGCCCTCGCGGTCGAGCAGGCGGCCGGTGATCTTGCGCACCGTCATCGAATCGTCGACCACCATCACCGTCGGCAGCGCGGCGCCGCCGCTCTGTCCGGCGGGCGCGGCCTGCGCCGTCGGCACCGGCGCCGCGGCGATCTGCGCGCGCGGCTGGCTGGAGAGCGCCACCGGGTTCAGGATCAGCACCACCTGCCCGTCGCCGAGCACCGTCGCGCCGTCGATGCCGATCACGCGGGCGAGCTGCGGGCCGATGTTCTTGACGACGATTTCCTGGTTGCCCTTGAGTTCGTCGACCTGGACGGCGATCCGCTGTGCGCCGCTCCTGAGGAGCAGGATCCAGTACTGGCGGTGCATTTCCGGCAGCGCCTGGGCGTCGCCGAGCAGGTGCGGGAGGAAGTGGAAGGGGTAGCGGTTGCCCATCCACTCCGCCGCACCGGCTTCGCGGATGCGGGTCAGCGCGGCTTCCTTGAGGTCGAGCACCTGCTCGATCATCACCGACGGGATGGCGTAGCGCCGGCTGCCGGTGCGCACCAGCAGCGCCTTGGTGACGGCCAGCGTGAGCGGGATGTAGAGGCGGAAGGTGGTGCCCTGGCCGGCGGTCGAGAGCACTTCGACGCGGCCGCCGAGGGCGGCGACCTCGGTCTTCACCACGTCCATGCCGACGCCGCGCCCGGCGACCTGCGAAATCTCGCGGGCGGTCGAGAAGCCGGGGGCGAAGATCAGTTCGCTCAGGCGGCCGGCATCGACCTCGCCGCTCGCTTCGTCCGCCGTGAGCAGGCCGGCCTCGACGCCGCGCGCGCGGATGCGTTCGAGGTCGAGCCCCCCGCCGTCGTCGGTGAAGTTGAGGATGATCTCGTTGCCTTCCTGCTCCAGCTGCAGCGCGATCTCGCCGATTTCCGGCTTGTTGCGCGCCTGGCGCACTTCGCGCGTTTCCAGACCGTGCGCGACGGCGTTGCGCAGCAGGTGTTCGAGCGGCGCGGCGATCTTCTCCAGCACGCTGCGGTCGAGTTCGACCTGGCCGCCGCGGATGTCGAGGTTGGCGCGCTTGCCGAGTTCCTTGGCGGTCTGCCGCACGACGCGGTAGAGGCGGTCGGCGACGCTGCCGAAAGGCACCATGCGCACGCTCATCAGCTCCTGCTGCACCTCGCGGTTGAGGCGGGCCTGCGCAAGGATGGCGGCGTTGGCGTCGTCGAGGTTCTTGAGCAGGTTCTGCTGCACGGTGGCGACGTCGTTCACCGACTCGGCCATCATCCGCGTCAGTTCCTGGAAGCGGGTGAAACGGTCGAATTCGAGCGGGTCGAAGCCGGCGTGGTGTTCGTCGGTCTGCGCCGTGCGCGACTGCATCTGCAGTTCGGCCTGGATTTCGATGTCGCGCAGCTGGCGGCGCAGGCGGATCACGTTCTCGGTGAGGTCGAGCAGCGATTCCTTGAGGCCGCGCATTTCGCCTTCGATGCGCGCGCGCGCGATCGACAGTTCGCCGGCTTCGTTTACCAGCCGGTCGATCAGCTCGGCGCGCACGCGCAGCATGGCGCGCTGCGTCGTGCCCTCGCCTTCGTTTTCGCCGTGGATGCGGTCGCCCTGGCGGCGCTCTTCGGCGGCTGCCGGGGTTGGGCGCTCCGCCGCGCTCGGCGCGTTCTGCGCACCGGCCTCCGCCGGCGCCGATGGCGCGGCGAGCGTTTCGGCGGCGGCCGCTTCGACCGGCGGCGTATCGAGCGCTTCGCCGTTTTCCAGGCGGTCGATGATCTGCGCGACGGCGTCGAAGGCGTTGTCGATTTCCTCGATCTGCTCGCGGGCGGCGCCGGCGGCCTGGACGAGGCCGACGCGGCTCTCGATGGCGTGCGTGATTTCGCCGAGGTTCATGGCGCCGGCCATGCGCGCGCTGCCCTTCAGCGTGTGCAGCAGGCGCGCCAGCGTGCGCGGGGCCGCGTCGTCGGCCGGCGCGTCGCGCCAGACGCGCAGCTGGGCGGTGATCTCGCGGCCCAGGTCGACGGCTTCCTCGAGGAAGATCGGCAGCAGCTGTTCGTCCAGCTCGTCCTGCAACTGCGGCGGCGCGATCGTGAAGGCACCTGCGGGCGGCAGGGCGGCGGCGCTGGCTGCGGCGGGTGCTTCCGGTTCCGGCGCGGGCGGTTCGGCGGCGCGGATGTCGTCGCCGGCGTCGGCCACGGGGGCCGGGAACAGTCCGTCGAGCGCATCGACCAGGTAGGGGGCGCCTTCCGGTTCGCGCTTCTCGGCGACCGCGGCGAGCATCAGTTCGATCTGGGCGATCGTCTGGCGGATCACTTCGCGCGCTTCGACGCTGCCCGGGTGGGTGGCGTGGTCGCGGCGCAGCAGAGCGTGTTCGAGCGCCAGACCGAGGCGGTTGATCGGCGTCAGGCCGACGGTGCCGGCGATGCCGCCCAGGGTGTGCGCGGCGCGATACATCTCGTGCGGCGTCGGCGTGTGCAGTTCGGTCTCGATGACGGCGAACTCGCGCTGCAGCGTCGCCAGGTGCGTGCGCGCTTCTTCGAGGAATATCTCGTAGAGCGTGGGCGAAACCGAGATGCGCGGCTGCGCGCCTTCCGCGGCGCGCGCGGGCGGTGCGGCGGGCGGCGGGGCCTCGTCCGGCGCGGCGAGGTCGAAGCTGAATTCGGCATCGGCTGCTGTGCCCGGGGGGGCGCCGTCGATGGCAATGGATTCGGGCTCCTCGATCGCGGCGAAGGAGTCCGCTGCGTCGGGTCCGGCGATCGCGTCGAACTCCGGAAGCGCGTCGAGATCGAGCAGTTCGATGGCTTCGTCTATGTCAGGCGTTTCGTCGGCCGCATTGTCCGCGTTGGCATCGCCGGCGGCGTCTGCCGCGTCGCTGTCCGCAGCGGCAGGCGGGGCTGGGAATTCGAGCGTGATGATCTCGGCGCTGTGCGCCGCAGCCGGCGCTTCGGCGAGAGCGTCGGCGGGAGCGGACGGGACCGTCTCGTCGCCGCTCCGCAGGCGCTCGGCGAGCGCCGTCATGGTGCCGGCGTCGGGGAGCGGGGCGCCGGCTTCGAGATGCGCGACCCATTGCGTGAATACCGTCAGCGCCTGGTCGAGCAGGTCGAACAGCGGGGTGCCGACCGCGAGTTCCTGGCGCAGCCACTGGTTTAGCGTCTGCTCGATGGCCCAGGCCGCTTCGCCCAGATCGCGCAGGCCGACCATGCGGCCGCTGCCCTTCAGGGTGTGGAAGGCGCGCCGGATGTTGGTCAGCACTTCGCCGTCGTGCGGCTGGCGATGCAGGACCTGGAGATTCTCGGCGATGGCGCCGAGCACCTCGTGCGCTTCCTCGAGGAAGATGGAGAGCAGCTCGGCGTCGATTTCCTCGTTGCTGCTCAGCGAGAGCTGCAGCGTTTCGGCCGAGGGCTGCGGCGTGACCGGCGCCTGCGGCATGAGGTCGGCGAAGCCGAGATCGCGCGGCGCGGCGGCGGTGTCTTCCGCGTTGAGGGCCGTGAGCATGGCCTTCGCCTGCTGCCCGAGCGCCTTGTCGGCGACGAGGTCGGCGTCCTTCTGCAGCGCCGTCAGGTTCTGCCGCAGTTCCTCGCGCAGGCCGGCGTCGCTCGGCTGTTCGCGCAGCGCGCTGAGCAGCACCTGCGCTTCGCGCTTCTGCTGCTCGACTTCCTGTTCGACGCTGGTCGTCGCCTCTTCTTCCTCGGCGGCAACGGCCTCGTCCGCGGGGCCGCCGCGCATCTGGCGCGCGAAGGCCGCAAAATCGGTCGCGCCGTGCTGCAGCGAGTCGATGAAGAAACCGAGCATCGACAGGCGGTCGGCGACGCGTTCGAAGTCGGCTTCCGCCGGCTGGTAGTCGGGCGCCGTGAACTGCTTGATCTCGGCGGCGCATTCGCGCAGCGCGTCGACCGCGCCGTCGTGACGCATCACGGTCAGCGCGCCGATCACCTGGCGGATCGGGACGTCGAGGCTGGCCAGGTCGCCGCGCCGTTCGGCGTCGCGGAAGAAGCCGTCGAGGACCTGTTCGATCTGCGCGAGATTACTCTGGATTTCGCGGGCGACCTGGCCGATCAGCAGCTTTTCCTGCGCCTGGCGCGACATCTCGTCGAGCGAGGGGACTTCAGAGCCGGGCAGCGGCGGATTCTCGGCGATGCAGCCGTGGATGCGCGCGACCATGACGTCCACCTGATGGGCAAAGTCGCCGCCCAGGTGCTGGAAATTCTCCTGCGCGTTCTGCGCGAGCAGGATGGCGGTGGCGACTTCCATGGCCAGCGCTTCGGACTGGCGCGTCGGCTGGTCTGCCAGCCAGTTGGCGGCGGCGGCGATGGCCTGCGCCAGGCGGCGATAGTCGGTATGGCCGAGCTGTTCGACGGTGTGCGAGAGCGCTCCGGCGTTTTCCCGGAATTGCGGCAGCGCTTGCGCGGAGCCGGCGCAGAAGCGGTTCCAGGCTTCTTCGGTGGCGGCGATGATTTCGCGCAGGCGGCGGCGGGCGCTTTCCTGCGGCGCGGGAATCAGCGGCGCGGCGGACGGGATGGTTTCCTGCAGGCGGTAGGCGGTCTTCACCTGCTGCACAGCGGCGCTGTCGCTGTCGGCGTTGGCGACGAAATAGAGCGCATCGCGCATGAGGCGTTCGGCGACGTTGCGCGAGCCTTCGGCGAGGCGTCGGATCTGCAGGTCGATACGCGCGCACAGCTGCTTGACGTCGGTTTCGGCCGGGAGCTTGCCCTCGGCCAGCGCCGACAGGAAACCGGTGGCCACCCACCAGAAGGAACGGGCGGCGGCCGCCTCCTGCGTCGCCTCGATGAGCTTCACGGCGTCCAGCATCTGGTCGACGCCGTCGCGTTCCTGCGGCGCGCGCAGCCAGGCCAGCAGGCCGCGCTGGAAGCGGGCGCGCTCCTGGCGTAGCATCTTCAGGAAGTCGTCGTGCGCCATCGCCTGCAGGCTGGCCGGGCGGCGCGGCGGGCGGGCGCTGAGGTCGGGGAAGAAGAGGTCGGTCGCCGAGACGCGCGCCTGGCCGCGCGCCGCCTGCACTTCGCGGTAGAGCGGGAGCAGGCGCAGCGGCTGGTTGGGGTGGCCGCCGACCAGATCGTCGAGGTAGTGCCGGGTCGTTTCGAGCGCGCGGTGGACCAGCGCGAGCAGCGCGGCGTCGGCCGGCAGCTTTTGCTGCTCGGCGTCTTCGAGCAGGAACTCGAGCGCTTCGGCGAACTGGGTGACGCCGTCGAGGCCGACGATGGTCAGCGCGCCCTGCACCTGGTGCAAGTGGGTGCGCGCAAAGCGGATCTGCGTCAGGTCGCCCGCGCCGTCGGCGGCTGCGGCGCCGCTCGCGGCGTACTGCTGGAGCGCCTGCGCGGCGCGCTCCAGCGCGAGATCGATCTCGCTCTTGACCCAGGTCAGCGGGCCGACATCGAATTCCGTCGCGGCATTCATCGGGGGCTATCTCTCCAGTTTCTCCGCGGGGCTCAGGCGACCTTGAAGCCGGCGACCGAGCCTTTCAGTTCGGTCGCCAGGCCGGCCAGTTCGCCGACCGCGCTGGCGGTCTTCTGCGTGCCGGCGGTCGTCTGCTCGGTGACGCGCAGAATGTCCTGCATCTTGTTGGCTACGCCGGTGGCCGAGTCGGCCTGCTCGCGGGTGGCGCTGGAGATGTTCTCGATCAGCTGCGCGAGGTTCTGCGACACCGAGCCGATCTCGGCCAGCGCCTGTCCGGCGGCGTCCGACAGCTTGGCGCCTTCGACCACGCCCTGCGTCGATTCTTCCATGGCCGAAACGGCGTCCTGCGTGTCGGTCTGAATCGTCTTGACGATCGCCGCGATCTGCTTGGTGGCTTCGCCGGAACGTTCGGCGAGGCGCTGCACTTCCTCGGCAACCACGGTGAAGCCGCGCCCCGCCTCGCCGGCCGAGGCGGCCTGGATGGCGGCGTTGAGCGCCAGCACGTTGGTCTGTTCGGTAATGTCGGAAATCAGTTCGACGATTTCGCCGATCTCCTGCGAGCTTTCGCCGAGACGCTTGATGCGCTTCGAGGTTTCCTGGATCTGCTCGCGGATTTCGTTCATGCCCTTGATCGAATCCTGCACCGCCTGCGTGCCCTTGCCGGCGGCGGCCAGCGACTGGCGGGCCACCTGCGCCGACTGGTTGGCGTCGCCCGATACCTGCGTCATCGAGCTGGCCATGGCCAGGACGGAGCGGCCGGCATCCTGAATTTCGACCGACTGGCGCTCGGCGGCGGCGAGCAGTTCGGCGGAGGTCTGCTGGGCGATCTCGGTCGCCTGCGTGACGCGGCCGGCGGCGTCGTTGATGCGCCCGACCAGAACGCGCAGTTCTTCGATCGTGTAGTTGATCGAGTCGGCGATGGCGCCGGTGATGTCTTCCGACACGGTCGCGGTGACCGTCAGGTCGCCGTCGGCGAGGTCGCCCAGTTCGTTCATCAGACGCAGAATGGCGTCCTGGTTCTGGCGGTTCAGCGTTTCGGTCTCCTGCCGGCTCTGCTCTGCTTCGGCGGTACGGCGGCGGGTGTCGTCGAGGTAGACCTTGGCCATCACGCCCAGGATGCCGAGGGCGAGCAGGACGAGGACGGCGAGCGTGGCGCCGTAGGTTGCGCGCTCGCCGGCGCTGCCCTGGTAGGCTTGGGCCAGCTGGTCGGTGGCGTCGAGCAACTGCTCGCTGTCGCGGAAGATGCGGGCGCCGGCCTGCTTGGCGAGCACCAGCTTCTGCATGCTGCCGAGGATGCCGCCGACGGCGGTCTGGTAGTCCTTGAAGGTGGCTTCGAGTTCGCCGAGCTTCTGGCGCGTGTCGGAGTCGCCGGTCGCCGCGATGCGCAGCACGTCGCTGCCCTTCGACAGCGCGTTCAGCAGGTCGCGGAAGGTGTTGGTGTCCTTGCCGAGCAGGAAGGCGACTTCCGGGTCGATGGCGTCGCCGACGAGCAGCGCGCTGGCGTTCTTCGCCACGCGCTGGGTCAGCATCACCAGCTGGTTGGCGGCGGCGATCTCGCGCGGGCCGGAGCCGGTCTGCAGCTTGAGCGCGGCAACCTGCTCGGACAGTTCGAGCAGCTGCGGGTTCTTGTTGTTGATCGTCGCGACGTCCTTGCCGAGCGAGATCAGGTTCTTCTCCATTTCGAGCAGCTGCGCGGCGTTCTTGTCGGTCTTGGTCCACTCCTCGGTCAGCGCCTGCAGCTGCGGCTGGACGCCTTCCGGCGAGGGCGGGACGGCGGTTTCGCCGATCTCGCCGCCGTTGCTCAGGCGGTCCAGCTTCTCGGCGAAGTTGTCGCGTGATTCCTTGAGCTGCTTGAAGGCCGCCGGGTTGCCCTGCAGGGCCAGGCTGGACGCCTTGGCGAGGCGTTGCGAGAGCATGCGCATTTCGCCGGAGGCGGCGATATAGGTCGTGCCGTAGGCCGATTCGCGGTTGTCGTGGTAGATGATAGCGGCGATCACCAGCATCACGAGCAACAGGGCACCGCCCAGGATCTGCAGCTGCTTGGTGACCGAGTACTGGCTGAGGAAACCGAGCGCGGGCGCACTTTTCCCCTTGCTCGCCGGCCGCGCGCTTTCCATCACCGTGGGGGCGGAAATCGTCTGGTCTGCGGGAGCTTTCTTGCCTGACAAAAAGCCGGGCAGTGTCAGTTTGAACGCCATATTGCTTCTCCGGTTACACGGCAGTGCAGTTGATGTTGTTGAGCGGCGGGACGGGCGGGGGAAGGCTCAGGCGCCGATCTCCATGAAGGCGTCGTCGGCGAGCAGTTCGCGGACGTTGAGCATCTTCCAGCGCCGTCCTTCGTTGTCGGTGTAGGACTCGCGGGCCCAGGCCGGCGCATCGGCTTCGGCCGGCGCCGGGGTGAGCGCCTCGATGTTGCGCAGGCCGAGCATGCGCGTGACGAGCAGTGCGGCGTTGGTGCCGTGCCGGGTACCAACGAGCAGCAGGCGCGAACCCGCGTTCTGCGGCGTCGGGTCCTTGCCCTGGAAAGCCGAAAAATCGGCCACCGAGTAGAGGTTGCCGCGGATGTTGGCGATGCCGGCGAACCAGGGCTTGGTCAGCGGCACGGCGGTCAGCGGCGTCAGCGGAACGATTTCGCCCGAGTCCGACAGGTTGACCAGCCAGTAGTCGGCGCCGGACTGGATGCCGAGCAGACCGGCCGCGCTCTGGCCGCTGGCGCCGACCAGACGCGCCGCCAGGTGCTCCTGGAATTCGCGGAGGCTGATCTTCTTGGCCATGCTTCAGCCGCCGGTCAGAGGGCTGCGATCTTGACCAGCAGCTCCTCGCCGTTGACCGGCTTGACCATGTAGTCCTGCGCGCCCTGGCGCAGGCCCCAGATCTTGTCGGTTTCCTGCCCCTTGGAGGTGCAGACGATGACCGGGATGTTCTTCGTCGCTTCGTCGCGCGTCAACGTGCGCGTGGCCTGGTAGCCGTTGAGGCCGGGCATCACGACGTCCATCAGAACCAGATCGGGCTGTTCCGCCTTGGCCTTGGCGATGCCTTCCTCGCCGCTTTCGGCGGTGATGACCTGATAGCCGTTCCTGGTCAGGAGTTCGACCATGAAGTGACGCTCGGTGGGCGAATCGTCGACGACTAGGATTTTCTTGACGGGCATGGTGCTGACTCCCTGTATTGCCTTTGGGTGGTTTATGAATGCGCTTGGACGGACTGCGGGGCGAAGGTGGCGACCGCCTGCAGCAGGCTGTCCTTGGTGAAGGGCTTGGTCAGGTACTGGTCGGACCCGACCATGCGGCCGCGCGCGCGGTCGAAGAGGCCGTCCTTGGACGACAGCATGACGACCGGGGTGCCGCGAAAACGCTGGTTTTTCTTGATCAGGGCGCAGGTCTGGTAGCCGTCGAGGCGCGGCATCATGATGTCGCAAAAAATGACGTCCGGCTGGTGGTCGGCAATCTTCGCGAGCGCGTCGAAGCCGTCTTCGGCGAGCAACACCTGGCAGCCTGCCTGCACAAGGAAAATCTCGGCGCTGCGCCGGATCGTGTTGCTGTCGTCAATGACCATGACTTTGACGCCTGCCAGATTTGCAGCTTCAGCCAATTATTCCTCCAGAGGATTCCGGGGTTCTAGTTGTGTCTCCGGCCCCGAATCCGGTAGATGACTTATTTGGGCAATACTATACCGGAATATCCTAAATTTCGACCATTTCGAAGTCCTCCTTGCGGGCTCCGCACTCGGGACAGGTCCAGTCCGCCGGGATGTCTTCCCAGCGCGTGAACGGGGCGATGCCCTCGTCGGGAAGCCCCGCCGTTTCATCGTAAATGAAGCCGCAGATGCGGCACATCCAGGTGCGCGGGGGAAGGCGGTCCGGCGGGACGGCGGAGGCGTTCATGGCAGTCGAGGGTTTTCGGTTAGAATTCGCCATCCTAAAGCCTTTCGATGCCTGCCGGCGCCTTCGTGGCCGTCCGTTGCCGGCCATCCCCCATGGTCCACACTTCGCCGCAACTCTCGCCCCCCATCGTCCTCTCGTTCGCCGCCAGCGACCCCACCGGGGGCGCCGGGCTGCAGGCCGACCTGATGACGCTTGCGTCGATGGGTTGCCATCCCCTGTCGGTGCTCACCGCGCTGACCGTCCAGGATACCGCGGGCGTGGACAGCGTCCTGCCGATGGACGCCGAGTGGGTCGAGGACCAGGCGCGCACCCTGCTCGAGGACATGCCGGTCGCCGCCTTCAAGATCGGCTTGCTGGGCAGCGTCGAGAACATCGCGGTGATCGCCGAGATCCTGTCCGACTATCCCGACGTGCCGCTCGTGCTCGATCCGGTGCTGGCGTCCGGGCGCGGCGACCAGCTGGTCGACGAGGAGACGATCTCGGCGCTGCGCGAACTGCTGCTGCCGCAGACCACGGTGCTGACGCCGAACAGCCTCGAAGCGCGCCGGCTGGCCGACGACGACGACGGTGAGGGCGAAGGCGGCGGCGACCCGTCGCTGATCGACTGCGCCCGCCGGCTGATCGTCTGCGGCTGCGAATACGTGCTCGTCACCGGCACGCACGAGAATACGCAACAGGTGGTGAACAGCCTGTACGGCGAACACGGACTGGTGCGCAGCGACGCTTGGGAGCGCCTGCCGGGCAGCTACCACGGTTCGGGCTGCACGCTGGCCTCGGCGATCGCCGCCAATCTGGCCAACGGCCTCTCGGTCGAGAACGCCGTGCGCGACGCGCAGGACTACACCTGGCAGGCGCTGGCCGCCGGCTTCCGGCCGGGCATGGGGCAGTACATCCCCGACCGCTTCTTCTGGGCGCGCGCCGCCGCCGAGGACGGGGATGCCTGAGGCGCGCCGGCCGCCGCTGCGCGGCCTGTATGCGATCACGCCGGACGGGCTGCGCCTGCCGCAGTTGAGCGAACGCGTCGAGGCCGCGCTGCGCGGCGGCGCCGTCGTCGTCCAGTATCGCGCCAAGGACGCTGCCGCCGAAGAGCGCGCCGCCGTCGCGCAGGCCCTGCGCGCGCTGTGCCGGCGCTATGCCGCGCGTTTCGTGATTAACGACGATCTGGCGCTCGCGCTGGCGGTTGACGCGGACGGCGCGCACCTCGGCGCCGACGACGGCGATCTGGCCGCCGCGCGCCGCGCGCTGGGGCCGGACAAGCTGCTCGGCGCGTCCTGCTACGCCGATTTCGCGCGCGCCCGCGCCGCCGTCGCGGCGGGCGCCGACTACGTCGCTTTCGGTGCCGTCTATCCGTCGCCGACCAAGCCGCAGGCCGCCGTCGCCCCGCACGCGCTGTTCGCCCGCTGCCGCGCCGAGTTGGGCGTCCCGGCCTGCGCGATCGGCGGCATCACGCTGGACAACGCGCCGCCGCTGCTCGCGGCCGGCGCCGATCTGCTGGCCGTCATCAGCGACCTGTTCGCCGCTCCCGACACTGCGGGCGTCGCCCTGCGCGCCCGCGCCTATCAACGTTTGTTCGAGGAAAATCCATGAGCCAAAGCAGTCTGCGCAACGAGCAACTTTTCGAACGCGCCCAGCGCCACATTCCCGGCGGCGTCAATTCGCCGGTGCGCGCCTTCCGTTCGGTCGGCGGCGCGCCGCGCTTCTTCGTCGAGGGCCGCGGCCCGCGCGTGACCGACGCCGACGGCAAGAGCTATCTCGATTACGTCGGCTCGTGGGGCCCGCTGATCCTCGGCCACGCCCATCCCGACGTGGTGCGCGCGGTGCAGGAAACGGCGGCGAAGGGGCTGTCCTTCGGCGCGCCGACCGAACTCGAGGTCGACATGGCCGACCTGCTCTGCGAACTGCTGCCTTCGCTCGACATGGTGCGCCTCGTCAGCTCCGGCACCGAGGCGACGATGAGCGCGATCCGCCTGGCGCGCGGTTACACCGGGCGCGACGCGCTGATCAAGTTCGAAGGCTGCTACCACGGGCACTCGGACAGCCTGCTGGTGAAGGCCGGCTCGGGCATGCTGACCTTCGGCAACCCGGATTCGGGCGGCGTTCCGGCCGACCTCGCCCAGCACACGCTGGTGCTCGCCTACAACGACGTGGCGCAGCTCGAAGCCGCGTTCGCCGAGCACGGCGAACGCATCGCGGCGGTGATCGTCGAGCCGGTGGTCGGCAACATGAACCTCGTTGCGCCGACTGCCGAGTTCCTCAAGGCGATGCGCGATCTGTGTACGCGCAACGGCTCGGTGCTGATTTTCGACGAAGTGATGACCGGCTTCCGCGTCGGCCCGCAGTGCGCGCAGGGCCACTACAGCATCACGCCGGACCTGACGACGCTCGGCAAGGTGATCGGCGGCGGCATGCCGGTCGGCGCCTTCGGCGGCAAGCGCGCGATCATGGAGAAGATCGCGCCGCTCGGTCCGGTCTATCAGGCCGGCACGCTGTCCGGCAACCCGGTGGCGGTGGCCGCCGGCCTGGCCACGCTGAAGCTCGTGCAGCAGCCCGGTTTCTACGCGGACCTGACGCGCAAGACGAAGGCCCTGTGCGACGGCCTGACCGCCGCGGCCGCGCGGCACGGCGTCGCGTTCTCGGCGCAGTCGGTCGGCGGCATGTTCGGCCTCTACTTTCGCGCCGCCTGCCCGACCAGCTACGCCGAAGTGATGACCTGCGACAAGGAAGCCTTCAATCGCTTCTTCCACGCCATGCTCGACGCCGGCCACTACTTCGCGCCGTCGGCCTTCGAGGCCGGCTTCGTTTCGGCGGCGCACACCGATGCCGACATCGCGGCGACGGTGGCGGCCGCCGAGGCAGTGTTCAAGGCCTGGTAAGCGCGGGAATCGACCGGGGTCGGCCCCGGTCATGCAAAACGGCGACCCGCGGGTCGCCGTTTTCGTTTCCGCCGGCGCTAGCTCAAAGCAGGAAGAGCGTCGCCAGGCCGAGGAAGATGAAGAAGCCGCCGGAGTCGGTGAGCGCGGTGATCAGCACCGAGCTGCCGACCGCCGGGTCGGCGCCGAGGCGCACGCGCAGCAGCGGGATGGTGACGCCGGCGGTGGCGGCGAGCAGCAGGTTGAGCGTCATCGCCGCCGTCATCACGATGCCGAGCGAGGCGCTGCCGTACATCCAGCACGCGGCGAGGCCGAGCAGGCCGCCCCACAGCACGCCGTTGATCAGCGCGACGCCGAGCTCCTTGCGCAGCAGGCGGCGGATGGCGTCGTGGCGGACCTGGCCGATGGCGATCGCGCGCACGATCATGGTGATCGTCTGGTTGCCCGAGTTTCCGCCGATGCCGGCGACGATCGGCATCAGCGCGGCGAGCGCGACGAGCTTCTCGATCGAGCCTTCGAAGGCGCCGATCACGCGCGACGCGATGAAGGCCGTGACGAGGTTGATCGCCAGCCAGGCCCAGCGGTTCTTCACCGAGTCCCAGACCGAGGCGAAGATGTCTTCCTCTTCCTTCAGGCCGGCCTGCGCCAGCTGTTCGGCTTCGCTTTCCTCGCGGATGAAGTCGACGACGGTGTTGATCGTGACGCGGCCGATCAGCTTGTGCTCCTCGTCGACCACCGGCGCCGAGACGAGGTCGTAGCGCTCGAAGGCCTTGGCCGCTTCCTCGGCGAAATCGTCCGGCTCGAGGTCGATGAAGTCGGTCTGCATCAGCGCGCGGACCTCGGTGTCCGGATCGGAGACGAGCAGGCGGTTGAGCGGCAGCACGCCCTTCAGGTGTTCCTCGCGGTCGACGACGAACAGCTGGTCGGTGTGGTCGGGCAGTTCGTCGAACAGGCGCAGGTAGCGCAGAACGACCTCGAGCGTGACGTCCTCGCGCACGGTGACCATGTCGAAGTCCATGATCGAGCCGACCGAGTCCTCGGGGTAGGACATCGCCGCGCGCAGCTGCTCGCGCTCCTCGACCGAGAGCGACTGGAAGACGCCCTGGATGACGTCGTGCGGCAGGTCGGGCGCGAGGTCGGCGAGCTCGTCGGTGTCGAGGCTTTCGGCCACCGCCACTAGCTCGTGCGAATCCATGTTCGCGATCAGGCTTTCGCGAACGGCGTCCGAGACTTCGAGCAGGATGTCGCCGTCGCGCTCGGCCTTGACGAGGTCCCAGACGACGAGCCGCTCGTCGAGCGGCAGTGCTTCGAGGATGTAGGCGATGTCCGCCGGGTGCATCTTGTCCAGGCGGTGGCGCAGCTCGTTCAAATGCTGCTTGTGCACCAGCCCTTCGACCAGGTCGTGGCGCTCGTTGCGCGGCATCTCCTGGCGATGCACGAGATCCTCGACCAGCTTGTGCCGGGCGAGCAGGGTCTGCACCTCGGTGAGGCGGTCCTGCAATTCGTCGGCGTCGGCGTGGTGGAGTTCTTCGTTCATCCCGCGTCGGGTGGCTTGTGGCCACGCATCTCAAGCGTTTCGGTTGGATTTGCTGCGGTGCGGCGAGGCCGCGATTTTAGCACTGCCGGGGAGGCCGACGGACGAAAATCTCGGGCTTTTCAGGGGACGTCGGCGCCGCCCATGCGGCCGAGGATGATCGCGCTCTTGCGCGCCAGCCCGGGCGCGTTGCGGTTGCGGTCGTAGAAGCGCGGATTGGGCACCATGCCGGCCAGCCGGGCGCTCTGCTCGGGGCCGAGCTGCGCGGCGGAAATTCCGTAGTAGTGGCGGGCGGCGGCTTCGGCGCCGAACACGCCGTTGCCCCATTCGATGACGTTGAGGTAGACCTCGAAGATGCGCTGCTTGCTCCACAGCGTTTCGAGCATGAGCGTGATGACCGCCTCCTCGGCCTTGCGCCACGGGGTCTTGGCCGGGCTCAGGAAAAGGTTCTTGGCGAGCTGCTGCGAGATCGTCGAGCCGCCGGCGACGACCTTGCCGCGCTTCTGGTTCTTTTCGATGGCTTTCTGGATGCCTTCCCAGTCGAAGCCTTCATGATCGACGAACTTGGCGTCTTCCGAGGCGATGATCGCGCGCTTCAGGTGCGGCGAAATCTTCGCGTAGGGGACCCATTGCTTCCTGAGCTGGGCCTGCGGGTCCTTCTGGCGCAGTTCCGCGAGGCGGATTTCCATGAAGCGCGTCGTTCCCGGATCGATCTGCCCCCACCACAGCACCCAGCCGAGCAGCCAGAGCTGGTAGAGGAGAACGACGCCGAGCAGGCCGAGGAGGATGCGCTTGGGCCAGACGGCGAGGCGGCGCATCAGGCGGCGCGCAGGCGGGCCATGAGCGGCGCGCCGTCCGGACGCACGCCGCGCCACACGAAGAAGGCTTCGGCGGCCTGCTCGACGAGCATGCCGAGGCCGTCGGCGACGCGCGCCGCGCCCTGCGCGCGGGCGAAGGTCATGAACGGCGTGTCGCCCTTGCCGTACATCATGTCGTAGGCCAGGCTGCCGGGCGCGAAGACGCCCGCCGGCAGCGGCGGCAGTTCGCCGCCGAGGCTGGCCGAGGTGGCGTTGACGACGAGGTCGAAGGCCTGCCCGGCGAGTTCCGGGTAGGCGCAGCCGCGCACCGGGCCGTGCGCAGCGAAATGAGCGGAAAAACGCGCCGCGAGTTCGCGCGCCTTGTCCGGCGTGCGGTTGGCGACGACGAGGACGGCCGGGTGCGCATCGAGCAGCGGGCCGAGCGCGCCGCGCGCCGCGCCGCCGGCGCCGAGCAGGAGGATGCGCCGGCCGGCGAGCGGGCAGCCGAGGTTGACGCACAGATCGCGCACGAGGCCGGCGCCGTCGGTGTTGTCGCCGACGATCTCGCCGTCGGCGAAGCGCAGCGTGTTCACCGCGCCGGCCAGTTCGGCGCGCGGCGTCAGGCGGGTGGCGAGACGGTAGGCCTCTTCCTTGAACGGGACGGTGACGTTGGCGCCGCGCCCGCCGGCGGCGGCGAAGGCATGCACGGCGCCGGCGAAGCCGTCGAGCGGCACGAGCAGCGCTTCGTAGACGAGGTCCTGCGCGGTCTGGCGGGCGAAGTCGGCGTGGATCGCCGGCGACTTGCTGTGCGCGATCGGGTTGCCGAAGACGGCGTAACGGTCGGTCATCGGGCGGGCCTCCTCAGCGGCTGCGGGTTTCCAGGCTGTCGTTGTTGGTGAAGAACCAGCTGCGGGTGATTTCGAGGATGTCGGTGTCGCGCCGGATGTCGGGCGGGAAGGGGGCGTAGGGACCGGCCATCTGCACGATGCGGCGGGCGGCGTCGTCGAGGATCTTGTGCCCCGACGAGCGGTTGATCTCGACCTTGTCCACCGCGCCGTCGCTGCGGATGGTGACGGTCAGCATGAGCGTGCCGTAGAGCTTGCCCTTGGCCGCCTCGGGATAGTTGAGCGTGCCGATGCGCTCGACCTTCAGGCGCCAGTCCTCGACGTACTGCGCGAAGCGGTATTCGTCCGCGCGCGTGCCGATGTTCCGCTTGCGCGGCCGCTGGTTGTACTCGTCGACGTTCTTGGCGATTTCGCCTTCCAAGCGCGCCATGGCCAGCGCGCTCTGCGCCAGGTCGCGGCCGCTGATGCCCGGCGTCGGCTCGGGCTGCGCCTGGCGTTCGGCGCTCGGCGCCGCCTTCGTCTTGCTTTTGGCCTGCGTCAGCAGGCGCTGCTGCTGCGCTTCGAGGTCCTGCACGCGGCGCTGCGCCTGCTCCAGTTCGGCGCCGTTCTGCTGGCGCGCCGAGGGCGGCAGCGGCGTCTTCGCGCGCCGCTTGTCGTCGCTGTTGCCGCCGCCGTCGAGGTTGGCCTGGGCCAGCGCCTGCGCGTCGGATGGCCGGTGCGCCGAACGGCTGTTGACCAGGATGATGTCGAGCGCCTTGTCCTGGAAGGCGCGCGAGGCGTCCGGAAAGCTGAAGTGCAGCGAGAGGACGAGGGCGTGCAGGAGCAGCGACGCGCCGACGGCCAGCCACAGGGTGCGCTCGGCCCCCGGTGTCGGGATCGGATGGCGGAGCGCGGCGCTCACTTCAGTCGATCTCCTCCGGGGCGGCGGCCGGTTCGTCGTCGGCGAGCGCCGCGTCGCTGTCGGTGCCCAGCGTTTCGACGTAGCGGCAGCCGAGTTCGAGGGTCAGGAAGTCGATCGCCTCGATGTTGAGGCGGATGCGCTGCCCCGGCTTCAGCTCGGGCGCCGAGGGCACGCGCTGGACGAGCGGCAGGCGGTCGAGCTTGACGAGGTTCTCGCGGCGGATGGTCGCGTCGATGCTCGTCACGCCGTTCTGGCGCAGCCAGCGCAGGCACCAGTAGCGCTCCATGCCGCGCTGGAATTCGGCGTAGGCGGCGTAGGTCAGGTCGAAATCGCGCATGGCGGCGAACAGCCCGTCCGACTTGGCCTTGAAGTGCGGCGTGTCGCCGTTCAGGCAGGCGATCAGCTGCCACTGGTTGAGTAGGTCGACGTAGCGGCGCAGCGGCGAGGAGGACCAGGCGTACTGCGGGACGCCGAGCCCTTCGTGCGGCAGCGGCGAGGTCGTCATGCGCACCTTCCCGGCGGTCTGCGCGCGGTAGATCGCGGCGATTCCCTTCTCCGCGAGGAGTCCGCCCCAGGTGCTGTTGGCGACGATCATCAGCTCGGAAACCAGCTTGTCGAGCGGGCTGCCGCGCTGGCGCTCGCTGATCTCGACGCGGCACTGCTCGGGATCGGCGAGGTCGCCGTCGATGGCGAAGTTGTAGTCGTTCACGCCCTGCACCGCCGACGGCTTGCCGCGCCGGCCTTCGCAGGCGTTGGCCAGCTGCCAGAGGGTGAGCAGTTCGGCGCGGAACGGGAAGTCGGGAACGCCGGCGAAACCAGCGGCGATCGTTTGCGCGTTGAACAGCGGCTCGACGTCGTGATGGCGCAGGTTGGCGGCGATCGGCACGATTTCGACGCACGACTCGTGCGCGCCGATTTCGAACTCCGGAGTCACCGTCAGGTAGAGCGAGACGGCCGGGCAGTCGCGGCCGGCGGCCAGCGTGAAGCGCTCGACGGCGACGTCGGGCAGCATGGTGATCTTGTTGCCCGGCATGTACACCGTCGACAGACGTTCGCGCGCGATGGCGTCGAGCGGGCAGCCGGGGGCGATGCCGAGGCCCGGCGCCGCGATGTGGATGCCGACGCGCCAGCCGACGCCGGGCAGTTCCTGCAGCGAGAAGGCGTCGTCGATTTCGGTGGTCGCCGCGTCGTCGATCGAGAAGGCGGCGACGGCGGCGCGCGGCAGGCCGTCCGGCGGGGTCGGCAGCGCGGTCTCGGGAAAGGCGGTGCCGCGCGGGAAATGTTCGAGCAGGAAGCGGCGGAAATGAAAGTCGTGCGCCGAACGCAGGGCGCCGCATTTTTCCAGCAGCTGCGGCGCGGTCAGGCCGGCGTCCGCGCAGGCGGCTTCGAGCGCCTTGGTTTCCGGGCGGTTGCGGTCCGGCTTGTAGAGCAGCTGGTCGAGCAGGGGCGGAAACTCGGGCGGCAGCGCGAATGCGCGCAGCTCGTCGGCCATGCGCTCGATGGCTAGCGCTTGCTGACGCTTCTTTTCAAGGCCGGCCAGAGCAGCTGCGAGAATGTCCGGAGGGGCTTTGCGGAAACGCCCCTTGCCCTTGCGATGGAAGTGGATGGGTGCTGAATGTAGGGCAAGCAGGAGCGCAGCCGCTTCGACCGGCGTCGAGGCGTGTCCGAAGTAGTCGTCGGCAAGATCACAAAAAGCAAATTCGCCATCCGCTGCGCACTCCCAAAGGAATTCGGCCTCGATCCCCGCGGCGAGGGTTTCGGCCTTGTCCAGCAATTCGCCCGGCGCCGGTTCCTTGTAGCGCAGGAGGACGTTTGCCGACTTGATCTTGGCGCGCTTGCCGGAGGCGGTCTCGACCTGCAACGACGCGTCGTTGTCGGTCAGGATGGTGCCGGTCTTGAAGGCGCCGTCTTCTTCAAAAAGAACATGCATCGGCGGAATTATAACCCGGCAAATTCAAGTATTTGCGGCAGCCTTTCAGAGAAACGGGTGTAACTGTGGTCGCCGCCCGCGTCGACGATCTGCCGGCAGCCGGCGTAGCGCGCCACGGCGGCGCGGTAGTCGAGCACTTCGTCGCCGGTCTCGACCAGCAGCAGATAGCGCTGCGGCGTGACGCGCGGGGTTTCGAGGGGGCGCAGCTGGGCGACGTGTTCGGCGGTGAACAGGAAGGTTTCGCCGGTGTGCAGGTTGGTCTGCGGTCCGATGTAGGCGGCCAGCGACAGCGGCGCGACGACCGCCGGGTTGATCAGCACGGCGCGCAGGTCGTGCTTCTCGGCGAGCCAGGTCGCGTAGTAGCCGCCGAGCGAGCTGCCGGCCAGCGTCAGCGGCCCCGGGGCGGCGGCGATCAGCGCTTCGGCCTGGGCGATCGCTTCGTCCGGGACGGGCGACAGCGCCGGGCAGTCGAGCCGGTCGGCGAGGCCGCGCCGCGCGAGTTCGGCGCGCAGCAGGCCGATCTTCCAGGAGGCCGGCGACGAGCGGAAGCCGTGCAGGTAGAGCAGGCGGGGCGCGCCGTCGGCCATGCGCGGCCTCAGTGCGCCGACCAGGCGATCAGGTCGAACTGCCAGGTGGCGAGCACGACGATGCCGAAGGCGATGCGGTACCAGGCGAAGATCGTGAAGTCGTGCGTGCTGATGTAGCGCAGCAGGCCGCGCACGGCCCAGAAGGCGGCGACGAAAGCGGCGACGAAACCGACCACCCACATTCCGAGGTCGTCGGCGGAGAGCAGCGCGCGCTCCTTGTAGAGCTGGTAGACGGTGGCGCCGAGCAGCGTCGGGATGGCGAGGAAGAAGGAGAACTCGGTTGCCGCGCGGCGCGACAGGCCGAAGAAGAGACCGCCGATGATCGTCGCGCCCGAGCGCGAGGTGCCGGGGATCAGCGCGAGGGCCTGCGCCAGTCCGAGCTTCATGGCGTCGAGCAGCGACAGGTCGTCGACCGATTCGATGCGGATGCGGTGCTCGCGCCGTTCGGCCCAGAGGATGATCAGGCCGCCGACGATGAAGGCGGCGGCGACGGTCGGCGCATTGAACAGGTGGGCCTTGATCGTCTTGCCGAAAAGCAGGCCGAGGATGGCCAGCGGCAGGAAGGCGGCGACGATGTTGAGCGCGAAGCGGCGGGCGCCCGGGTCGCGCGGCAGGCCGCACACGACCTCGACGATCTTGGCGCGGAATTCCCAGCACACGGCGAGGATGGCGCCCGACTGGATGACGATCTCGAACAGCTTGCCGCGCTCGTCGTTAAAGTCGAGCAGGTCGCCGGCGAGGATCAGGTGGCCGGTCGAGGAGACCGGCAGGAATTCGGTCAGTCCTTCGACGACGCCGAGGACGAGGGCTTTGAGGAGGAGCAGGAGGTCCATGGGGACGGCTTCCGGGAGGCGAAAGCGCGCATTCTAGCAGCCCGGCCCGCCGCTTCGGGACGATGCGGGCGCGTCGGGGCGGGTCGCCGCCTCGAGTGCGGCCAGCCAGGCCAGGGCTTCGTCGCGGGATGCGCCGCACATGTCGGGCGCCGGCTGCAGGCCGCCGCAGCAGGCCGGGCGCTCCGGGCGTTGCCAGAGCCGGCAGCGCAGGTCGGCGGCGAGGTTGGCGCAGGGCACGCCGGCCGGTTTGCCCTGCGGATGTCCCGGCATCGGCGTGGCGATCGACGGGGCGATGCAGCAGGCGGCGCAGCCGGGGCGGCAGTTCATGCCGCGCGGCTGTCGCCGGCGGCGGCGTGACGGGCGAGGATGAAGGCGAAGGCTTCGTCGGCCGGGCGCGGGCGGCTGAACAGGAAGCCCTGTAGCACGTCGCAGCCCTGCCGCCGCAGGTAGTCGGCCTGCGCTTCGGTTTCCACGCCCTCGGCGACGACTTCGAGCGCCAGGCTGTGCGCCAGGCGGATCGTCGTGGCGCAGATCGTGGCGTCGTTGGCGTCGGTCTCGATGTCCTTCACGAAAGTGCGGTCGAGCTTCAGCCGGTTGAGCGGGAAGAGCTTGAGGTAGGCGAGCGAGGAATAGCCGGTGCCGAAGTCGTCGATCGCCAGCTCGACGCCGATCTGGCGCAGGGCGCGCAGGTTGTCGATGGTCACCTCGGGCTTCTTCATGGCGACGCTCTCGGTGATTTCGAGTTCGAGGCAGGCCGCGGGCAGGCCGGATTCGGCGAGCGCGTGGCGGACCTGGCTGATCACCGCTTCCGTGGTCAGCTGGTGCGCCGACAGGTTGACCGCCATGCGCAGGCCGGCCAGCGCGGCGCCGCCGTCGGTGCGCCAGCGCTGCGCCGTGCGGCAGGCTTCGCCGAGCACCCATTCGCCGATGCGCATGATCAGCCCGGTTTCCTCGGCGAGCGGGATGAAGGTGTTCGGCGGGATCAGGCTGCCGTCCCGGTGCTGCCAGCGGATCAGCGCCTCGACGCCCTCGACCCGGCCGCTGCGGGCGCACAGTTGGGGCTGGTAGTGCAGGATGAATTCGCCGTTGTCGAGCGCTTCGCGCAGTTCGCGCTCGAGCGTCTGCCGCTCGCTGGCCGCCGCGTTCATGGCCGCGTCGAAGAACTGCGCCGAATTGCGGCCGGCCGATTTTGCGTGGTACATCGCGATGTCGGCGTTCTTCATCAGCGCCACGCGGTCGCCGCCGTCGTCCGGGAAGACGCAGATGCCGATCGACGCGGTGCTCGGCAGCGTCTGCTCGCCGAGCCGCACCGGCCGCCCCAGCGCCTGGATGAGCTTGGCGGCGACGACGGCGGCCGTGCGCGGGCTGCTGATGTCGTTGAGCGTGACCACGAATTCGTCGCCGCCGAGGCGCGCGACGGTGTCGGTGTCGCGCACGGTGGCCAGGATGCGCGCCGCGATTTCCTTGAGGAAGTCGTCGCCGACCGCGTGGCCGAGGGTGTCGTTGATCGACTTGAAGTGGTCGAGGTCGATCAGCAGCAGGGCCAGCCGCGCGTCGTGTCGGCGCGCGTCGGCCAGCGCCTGTTCGAGGCGGACTTCCAGCGCGTGCCGGTTGGCGAGCCCGGTCAGCGGGTCGTAGAGCGCCATCTGGCGCAGCGCCTGCTGCGTTTCGCCGAGATCGCGCACGGCGTCGCAGATGTGCGCGATCTCGATGCTGCGCGCGACCGGCAGCGGCTGCCCGTCGCGGATGCCGCGCCGCAGGTCGCCGAGATAGGTCGAGATGTCGAGCAGCGGCTGCAGCAGGTGCCGGCGGACGAGGGCGATGATGGCGAGAAAGGCGAGCAGGGTGACGGCGCTGCCGCCGAGCGAGGCGGCGAGGATCAGGTGCGCGGTTTCCGAAATCGACGCCGAGATGCCCGCGGTGCGCTGCACGGCGGTGACCGCGGTGTCGTCGGCGATCGTCTGCAGGTAGGCGCGTTGCGGGCTCCACAATTCGGCGAGGCGCTGCGGCGGCGCGTCCTTCTGGCGGTGATGGACGATCTCCTGCGCGACGTCGAAGGTCGCGCGGATTTTCTCCGAGCGGCCGTCCAGCGCCGCCAGCGAGGGGTGGTAGGCCAGGGCTTGCATCGCCGTGCCGGCCGCGCGCCAGCGCTCGGGTTCGCTGGCGCTCACGAGTTCGTCGCCGAGCGCGACCAGGCGCTCGATGCGGGCGACCGCCTGCAGCTCGCCGAGCAGCGTCTGCGCCGTGTCGGCGCTGTGCCGGTCGGCCTGTCGGATGACTTCCAGTGAGGTGCTTGCGAGCAGCGCGGCGCAGCCCACGATCGCGGCGCTGAGCGCCAGCAGCAGCCAGAGCGAGAGGCGGCGCACGGAAATGTGCGTGCCGTTTTCCGCTTCGGCCGGGGTGGCGCGTTCGTCCATGGTCAGAGGATGCTGAAGGGGAAGTAGCGGCGCGACAGGCGCTCGTGCGTGCCGTCGCGGATCATGTCGCGCAGCGCAGCGTCGACGTTCTCCTGCAACTCGGCGGCGTCCGGCGGCAGCGCGATGCGCACGTCGCCGCCCAGGTGCTGGCGCGTGCGCGGCGCGCCGACGTAGGCGAAGTCCCGGCCTGCCGGCGACTGCAGGAAAGGCAGCGCCTGCACGGTCGGCAGCAGGGCCAGCGTGCACTCGCCGCGCGTGAGCTTGTCGATGGTTTCGCCGTTGCCGTGGGTGGCGACGATGCTCCCGCCGTCGCGCCTGAGCTGCTGGAGATAGTGGTGCTGGCGGGTGTCGGCGATGGCGCAGACGCGGGCCTGCGGCAGGCGGTCGGCGGCGGGCAGGGCGCTGCCGTGCGGGCCGATGAAGCTCGACGTCGAACGCCAGTAGGGAATCGAGAAGCGGACCAGGCGCTCGCGCTCCGGCGTCTTCAGCAGGTTGCCCATGCCGATGTCGGCCTTGCCGGCGGCGACCGCCGGCAGGATCTCGGGAAAGCGCATGGTGTGCAGGCGGCAGGGGCGTTCCAGGCGCCGGCAGAGTTCGTGCGCCAGGTCGACGTTGAAACCGGTGAGTTCGCCGCGGGCGTTGCGTTGCGAAAAAGGGGCGGCCGAGTCGGTGATGGCGATCACCAGCGGCTGGGCCAGCGCCGTTGCGGCGCTCGCGGTCAGCAGCAGGGCGGCGAAAAGCCGCTGGGCGATGGCCAGGCGCGTCACGGTGCGCTCAAGTCGTTGTTAAGACGAAAGTCATAGGGCGGGAATTCTACCCCAGAAGCGGCGAGGGGCCGCGTGCATTCGTCATCGCCCGGACGGCGGGCAAGAAAAAAGGGGCCGCTGGGCGGCCCCTGGCGTACGACGGCGCCGCGGGCGCCGCCGCGTCAGACCTTGCGGTAGACCTCGGCGCCGGCCTTCACGAACTCGACGGCCTTCGTTTCCATGCCCTTGGCCAGCGCTTCGCTCTCCGCGATGCCCTGCTGCGCGGCGAACTCGCGCACGTCCTGGGTGATCTTCATCGAGCAGAAGTGCGGACCGCACATCGAGCAGAAGTGGGCGACCTTGGCCGATTCCTTGGGTAGGGTCTCGTCGTGGAAGCTCTTCGCCTTGTCCGGGTCGAGGCCGAGGTTGAACTGGTCGTCCCAGCGGAACTCGAAGCGTGCCTTGCTCAACGCGTTGTCGCGAATCTGCGCGCCGGGGTGGCCCTTGGCGAGGTCGGCGGCGTGCGCGGCGAGCTTGTAGGTGATGATGCCTTCCTTGACGTCGTCCTTGTCCGGCAGGCCGAGGTGCTCCTTGGGCGTGACGTAGCAGAGCATCGCCGTGCCGTACCAGCCGATCATCGCGGCGCCGATGCCGCTCGTGATGTGGTCGTAGCCGGGCGCGATGTCGGTGGTCAGCGGGCCGAGCGTGTAGAACGGGGCTTCCTTGCAGTGCTTGAGCTGCAGGTCCATGTTCTCCTTGATCATGTGCATCGGCACGTGGCCGGGGCCTTCGATGATCGTCTGCACGTCGTGCTTCCAGGCGATGTCGGTGAGTTCGCCCAGGGTTTCCAGTTCGCCGAGCTGCGCTTCGTCGTTGGCGTCGTAGATCGAGCCGGGGCGCAGGCCGTCGCCGAGGCTGAAGGCGACGTCGTAGGCCTTCATGATCTCGCAGATGTCCTCGAAGTGCGTATAGAGGAAGCTTTCCTTGTGATGCGCGAGACACCACTTGGCCATGATCGAGCCGCCGCGCGAAACGATACCGGTCATCCGGTTGGCGGTCAGCGGCACGTAGCGCAGCAGCACGCCGGCGTGGATCGTGAAGTAGTCGACGCCCTGCTCGGCCTGTTCGATCAGCGTGTCGCGGAAAATCTCCCAGGTCAGGTCCTCGGCCTTGCCGTTTACCTTTTCCAGCGCCTGGTAGATCGGCACCGTGCCGATCGGCACCGGGCTGTTGCGGATGATCCACTCGCGCGTTTCGTGGATGTTCTTGCCGGTGGACAGGTCCATCACCGTGTCGCCGCCCCAGCGGGTGGACCAGGTCATCTTGTCCACTTCCTCGTTGATCGAGGAGCCGAGCGCCGAGTTGCCGATGTTGGCGTTGATCTTCACCAGGAAGTTGCGGCCGATGATCATCGGCTCGGATTCCGGGTGGTTGATGTTGTTCGGGATGATCGCGCGGCCGCGGGCGACTTCGCTGCGCACGAACTCCGGCGTGATCTCGGCCGGGATGCTGGCGCCGAAGTCCTGGCCCTTGTGCTGGCGGCCGAGCAGCTTGACCATTTTCTCGCCCATCGGGCCGGTCGCGCGCAGGTTTTCCAGGTACTGCTGGCGGTTCACGTTTTCCCGGATGGCCACGTACTCCATTTCCGGGGTAATGATGCCCTTGCGGGCGTAGTGCATCTGGGAAACGTTCATGCCGGCCCTGGCGCGGCGCGGCTTGCGGTGCAGGCCGGGGAAGCGCAGTTCGTCGAGGGCCGGATCGGCGGCGCGCTGGCGGCCGAATTCGCTGGACAGGTCGGGCAGCACCTCGGTGTCGCCGCGCTCCTCGATCCAGCGCTGGCGCAGGGCCGGCAGGCCGGAGCGGATGTCGATCTTGGCAGCCGGGTCGGTGTAGGGGCCGGAGCAGTCGTAGACGTAGATCGGCGGGTTCTTTTCGCCGCCGAAGGCGGTCGGCGTGTCGTCCTGCGCGATTTCGCGCATCGGTACGCGCAGGTCCGGGCGCGAGCCTTCGACGTAGATCTTGCGCGAATTGGGCAGCGGCGCGACGGCGGCTTCGTCGACGTGAGCGTCGGCAGCGACGAATTTTTCGGTGGCGTTCATGGTGTTTCCTTGCGAAGGGAGGGTGCTAGCGTGGCAAAAACGGCAGGACGCGAGGAAAGGTGCTGGAGGGCGCGATCACGGCGATGCCGTGCTGCCGTGCTGCGACTGTGCGACTTCGGCTAGCGCTCCGCTTCCCTACGACGGCATGACCCGTACAGGTTCAAAGGGACTCTCTCAGCCGCAGCAGACCGCCGGCGGCACCCCTAACGTGAACCGCGAAGTTACTGGATAGTCGGGGCCTTGGCAAGAATGGCGCGGCGGGGCCGGCGGAAATACGGCTAAAGTTTCGTGCATCGCGTCCGTTCTTCGACAGATGACGAGAAAAACATTCCAAGGAACTCCGTTCATGCGCATCCCCGTTCTGCTCGTGCTGGGCGCCGCCCTGCTTCCCGTTGCGGCCTCGGCGGCCTGGCAAACGCTGTCGGCCGAACAGGGCAAGCGCATCGAAATCGACCGTTCCAGCATCAAGAAGGACGAGGGCGGCAAGCTGTTCGCGCTCGGCCGCATCGTTCTCGACCGCCCGATCACCGATGCGCGTACGGCGTCCTCGTACCGCATCATCGAGGCGCTCAGCCGCTACGACTGCAACGCGCGCACCTACGCCACGGTCAAGCGCTCGTATTTCCGGGAGGAAGGCGAGCTGTTGCGGCAGGAGGACGTCAAGGCGCAGATCGACATGCCGGTGCGCTCGGGCTCGCTCGACGACCGCCTGCTGCGCGAAGTGTGCCGGCCGCAGCCGGGTATCGAGGCGCAGCGCGCGGCGGGGCGGACCGCCAGCAAGGTGAGCGCGGCGGCGGGCGAGTTGCGCAAGGCCAACGAGGAGCTGGTGGAGCGCGAGTTGAAGCGGGCGGGGGCGGGCGAACTGCGCCCGGTCCGGCCGCGGCCGGCGCCGCCGGCGTCCGCCCCGGTACGCGCCCAGGCGTCGGCGGCGAAGCCCGCCGCCGACGTGCACTGGGCCTACGACGGCGACGGCGGACCCGATCACTGGGGCAAGCTCAAACCCGAGTACGCGACCTGCGCCAGCGGCAAGCGCCAGTCGCCGATCGATATCCGCGACGGCATCGGCGTCGACCTCGAGCCGATCCAGTTCAACTACCGGCCGTCGCCGTTCCGCGTCGTCGACAACGGCCACACCATCCAGGTGACGGTCGGCGGCGGCAGCAGCATCACCCTGCTCGGCAAGCGTTACGATCTGGTCCAGTTCCACTTCCACCGCCCGTCCGAGGAGCGCATCCACGGCAAGAGTTTCGAGATGGTCGCGCATCTCGTGCACAAGGCCGAGGACGGACGCCTGGCGGTGGTCGCCGTGCTGCTCGAGCGCGGCCAGGAGCATCCGCTGATCCAGACGATATGGAACAACCTGCCGCTCGAACGCAACGAGGACGTGATGCCGCCCGGCGTCGCCATCGACCTCGCCCAGCTGCTGCCCGAGAGCCGCCAGTACTACACTTACATGGGGTCGCTGACCACGCCGCCCTGCTCGGAAGGCGTGCTCTGGCTGGTGCTCAAGACGCCGCAGCAGATGTCGCCCGAGCAGATGGCGATTTTCGCGCGCTTTTACCGCAACAACGCGCGCCCGGTGCAGCCGTCCTTCGGGCGCCTGATCAAGGAGTCGCGCTGACCTTCGCGCCGCGCCGGGGCGCCGCCGTTCCGCTCAGCGGCCGAGCGTCGAGCCCAGGAAGCGCTCCAGACGCGGGTCGAGTGCGTAGGCGACGTTGAAGCGCAGCCACGGCGAGGCCTGCATCTGCGGGCTGAAGATATGTCCCGGGGCGAGCATGATGCCGGCGGCCGAAGCCTCTCCGGCGAGCCGCGCCGAGTCGGCGCTGCCCGGCGCCGCGGCCCATACGAACATGCCGCCCTTCGGCTCGGCGTAGACCGACAGGCCGACGCGTTCGAGCAGGCGCAAGGTGTGCTCGGTGGCCTGCGCCAGACGCCGCTGGAGGCGGTCCAACAGCTTGCGGTAGTGGCCTTCGGTGAGCATCAGGTAAACGAGACGTTCGGCGAACTCCGACGTCGATACGCAGCTGACGATCTTGACGTCGGTCAGCGCGGCGGCGAGTTCCGGATCGCAGGCGAGGAAGCCGACGCGCAGGCTGGCCGACAGCGTTTTGGAGAAACTGCCCACGTAGATGACGCGGCGCAGCTGGTCGAGCTGCGCCAGGCGCGTCGCCGGTCCGGGATGGAAGTCGGCGTAGGTGTCGTCCTCGACGATCAGGAAGTCGTGCTTTTCCGCCAGCTGCAGGACGCGGAAGGCGGTCGACGGCGAGAGGCTGGATGCGGTCGGATTGTGCAGCACCGAGTGCGTGAAGAATGCCTTCGGGCGATGCTCGGCGAGCAGTCTTTCGAGCGCTTCGGGATCGGGGCCGTCCGCCGTGCGCGGCACGCCGATCAGATTCACGCCGTACAGGCGCAGGTTGGCGAACAGGTTCCAGTAGCCGGGATCGTCGACGAAAACGCTGTCACCGGCTTTCAACAGGTAGCGCGCGACGATGTCGAGCGCCTGCGTCGCGCCGTGCGTCAGCACGACCTGGCCGGCGCGCGCGCCGATCCCCAGGTCGGCGAGGCGCAGCTGGATCTGTTCGCGCAGCGGCCGGTAGCCCTGCGGCGTGCCGTAGCTGACCACCTTGGTGTCGCCGCGGCGCGCCAGCGCGCGGATGTTGCGGCGCACGCCGTCTTCGTCGAGCCAGTCGGGCGGCAGCCAGCCCACGCCGACCTTGAGGCGTCCGCTCGTGTCCTCGAGGCTCTGGTGCAGGACGCCGGCGTTGTCGAAGGCGCGCTCGATCTCGCCGCTGCGCTGTTCGACGGCCGGCGCGCCGTGCCGCGGCGCGACGTAGAAGCCGGAGCCGCGCCGGGACTGCAGGTAGCCCAGGGCGACCAGTCGGTCGTACGCCTCGACGACCGTGAAGCGGCTGACCTCGTGTTGCGCGGCGAAGCCGCGGATCGGCGGCAGGCGTACGCCGGGGCGCAGCACGCGGTCGTCGATGCGCGCGCGGATGCCGCCGACGATCTGGTCGACGAGCGGCAGGGCGGTTTCCGAGGCAGTATCCAGACTCAGTTGCAGCATGCCGCTTCCCTTTCTCGCTCGTTCCCTGGCGCCCGGGGCCAGCAAGGCGTCCGGCCGGCGCGCTGGGCCGTATCGGTTCCTGGACCGGTACAGCGCGCGGATTTACCTGCCAATGTGTGTCTGTAGTGTCCGAAAAGTGTCCGGTATTGTCCTCTCTCCGTCAATCGATTCCGGGGAGATCGTCGTGACCGCATCGTTCGTTCGCCAGCGTCGACCGCTGCTGCATCTGCTCCTGCTGGCGCTGCCGCTGCTTGCCGCCTGTCTTCCGGAAGAGCGCAGGGTGGCGCGCCAGATCGTTGCCGAGTGGCCGGAAAAGCGCATGGTTTTCATCGCCGACGAGCGCGTCGGCAGCGTCAACGCCTTCCTGATCGGCGGCGGCGCGCCGGTGCGGGTTGCGCAGAGCGCGCCGTTCTCCCGCGCCGCGGTGCTCGACCTGCAGCTCGATGTCGGGCGCGGGCTGCTGTGGGTGCTCGGTCGCGACAGCATTGACGTCCATGCCGCCGACGGACTGGCTCTGCGCAAGCGCGTGCCGCTCGATGCGCGCAACGTGGCGGCCTTGCGTCTCGAGGACGACGGCGTTGCCCTGTTCGACGCCGCCGGCGCGCTGCTCGGTCGGGTCGACGCGAGCCGTCAGGTCGCCGTCTGGCGCGCCCGTCCGGCGGTGCCAGCGGGTTGAAAAGGGCGGGGGCAGGTCGGGTCGATGGCGGGTGAAAACGGCGATTGACTTTCATTTTTCGAATCGCTACATTACTGACCGGTCAGTCAGTAGGTGCCCTCGATGCGTCCTCCCGTCGTTCCCGAAAAGACCCTCACACCCGTCGAGGCTCCCGCTTCCGTTGCCGCTCCCGGGCTGCGCCGGCGGCGCAAGGACGCGCGTCCGTCCGAGTTGACCGCGGCGGCGCTCGAACTCTTCGTCGAAAAAGGTTTTGCCGCGACGCGTCTCGACGACGTGGCGAAACGCGCCGGCGTGTCAAAAGGGACGCTGTACCTCTATTTCGACAGCAAGGAAGCGCTTTTCAACGCGGCCGTCGAGGAAGGCATCGTTCCGCACATGGTCGCGGCCGAGGAGCGCATCGCCGATTTCGACGGTTCTGCGGCCGAACTCCTGCGCGAACTGCTGTTCGGCTGGTGGGAGCAGATCGGCGGAACACGGCTGGCCGGCATCCCCAAGCTGGTGATCTCGGAGTCGCGCAATTTTCCCGACATCGCGCAGTACTACCACGACAAGGTGATCGTGCGCGGCCGCGCGCTCTTGCGTGCCGCCCTGCTGCGCGGCGTGGCGTCCGGCGAGTTCCGCCCGCTCGACGTCGAGACGGTGATCGACGTCATCATCGCGCCGCTCCTGATGCTCGTCATCTGGAAGTACTCGCTGTGTTTCTGCGGCACGGAAAGCGATCCGCAGCGGTATCTGGCAACCCATTTCGATCTGCTGGTGCGCGGACTGCGCCCCGAAGGAAGTGCCCCGGGGGTGCCATCTGTCGGCATCCCCCCCGTAGAAAGCCCCGCCGGGGCCGGCTCGCAAGGAGGCGAGGCATGACGTTTCAGCTCAATTCAAGGCAGGCCGCCCTGCTCTTCCTGGCCCAGGCCGTACTTGCCCTCGCCGCCTGCGGCAAGGCGCCGCCGCCGCCCGAGCCGCCGCGCCCGGTACTGACGCAGGTCGTCGGCGAAAGCGCCGGGCAGGGCGCGCTCGTTTACGCCGGCGAAGTGCGCTCGCGCTACGAGACGCCGCTCGGCTTCCGCATCCCCGGAAAGGTCAGCGCGCGCCTCGTCGATGCCGGGGCGCAGGTCAAGGCCGGCGACGTGCTGGCGCGTCTCGATCCGGCCGACACGACGCTGTCGCTCGCCGCGGCCGATGCCCAGCTGACGCTGGCCGAGGCCGAAGCGAAGCGCTTCCGCGAACTGCGCCGGCAGAACTTCGTCAGCCAGGCGGCGCTCGACGCCAAGGAAACGACTCTGAAATCGGCGCGCGCGCAGGCCGATCTGGCGCGCAACCAGAGCGCCTACACGGTGTTGCGCGCCGAGCAGGCCGGCGTCGTCGCGCAGGTCGCGGCCGAGGTCGGGCAGGTCGTGGCCGCCGGACAGACCGTGCTGCGCGTCGCGCGGCCCGATACGCTCGAAGTGGCGATCGCCGTTCCCGAATCGCGCATGCCCGGCCTGCGCGCCGGGGCGGGCGCCAACGTCACGCTGTGGTCCGACGGCGGCGCGAGCTACCCGGGCGTGCTGCGCGAGCTGGCGGCGGTCGCCGACCCGGCGACGCGCACCTACGCGGCGCGCGTTTCGCTGCGCAATCCGGACGCCCGCGTGCTGCTCGGGATGACCGCCAACGTGCGCTTCGCCGAGGCGCCGCGCGCCGACGGACTGCTCGCGGTGCCGCTGACGGCGCTCTTCCAGCAGGACGGCAAGCCGGCGCTATGGGTGGTCGATGCCGCGCAGACGGTCGCCTTGCGCCCGGTCGACGTGGCCGCCTACGGCGAGCATTCGGCGACCCTGCGAGCCGGCGTCAAGGCCGGCGAACGCATCGTCGTTGCCGGTGTGCACAAGCTCGCGGCCGGCGAGAAGATCAAGGTCGCGGCCGCGGCCTCCGCGGCTCCCGTAACCGCCATCGCTCCCGCCGCCCAATGACGCACCTCAATCTTTCCGAATGGGCGCTGCGCCACCGCTCGATGGTGGCCTACCTGATCATCGTCCTGATGCTCGGCGGCGCCTTGTCCTATTTCAAGCTCGGGCGGGCGGAAGACCCGGATTTCACTTTCAAGGCGATGGTCGTGCGCACGCTGTGGCCGGGCGCGACGGCGAGCGAGGTCGAGCTGCAGGTCACCGAGCGCATCGAGAAGAAACTGCAGGAAACGCCCTGGGTCGACGTGATCCGCTCCAGCTCGAAATCCGGCGAATCGCTGATCTTCATCGTGCTCAAGGACTACACGCCGAAGAAGGAAGTGCCCGAAGCCTGGTACCAGGTGCGCAAGAAGATCGGCGACATCAAGCACACCTTTCCCGCCGGCGTGCAGGGGCCGTTCATCAACGACGAGTTCGGCGACACCTTCATCAACATCTTCGCGCTGACCGGCGACGGCTTCGACATCGGCGTGCTGCGCAAGGAGGCCGATCGCATCGCGCGCGAGCTGCGCCAGGTGCCCGACGTGAAGAAGGTCGAACTGATCGGCGTGCAGGACGACAAGATTTTCGTCGAGCTTTCGCACGCCCGCCTGGCGACGCTCGGCATCAGCCCGCAGCGAATTTTCGACGCGCTGCAGAAACAGAACGCGATGGCGCCGGCCGGTTTCTACGACACCGCATCGGACCGCCTGCGCGTGCGCATCAGCGGCAGCTTCGCTTCGGAAGACGGCGTGCGCGAGCTCGCGGTCGAGGCCGGCGGACGTCAGTTCCGCCTGGGCGACATCGCCACCGTGCGGCGCGGCTTCACCGACCCGCCGGCGCCGCGCATGCGCGTTCAGGGGCAGGACGCGATCGGCATCGCCATCGCCATGAACAAGGGCGGCGACGTGATCCATCTCGGCGAGAATCTGCGCGCCGAAGTCGCCCGCCTGCAGCGCGATCTGCCGACCGGACTCGACATCCACGTCGTCGCCGACCAGCCGCAGATCGTGCGCGAGTCGATCTCGCTCTTCATGTCCTCGCTCGCCGAGGCGGTGATCATCGTGCTCGCCGTTTCCTTCCTCAGCCTCGGCCTGCGCACCGGCACCGTCGTCGCGCTCTCGATCCCGCTCGTGCTGGCCATCACCTTCCTGCTGATGGCCGCGTTCGGCATCGACCTGCAGCGCATCTCGCTCGGCGCGCTGATCATTGCGCTCGGGCTGCTGGTGGACGACGCGATCATCGCCGTCGAGATGATGGTCGTGAAGATGGAGCAGGGCTGGGACCGCTTCCGCGCGGCGACCTTTGCCTACACTTCGACTGCCTTCCCGATGCTGACCGGCACGCTGATCACGGCGGCCGGCTTCACGCCGGTCGGCTTCGCCAAATCGGGCGCCGGCGAATACACCTTCTCGATCTTCGCCGTGGTGACCATCGCCCTGCTCGTCTCGTGGATCGTCGCCGTCGTGTTCACGCCCTATCTCGGCTACAAGCTGCTCGATCCGCAGAAGTTGTTGGCCAAGGCGCAGCGGCACGGCGACGACATCTACGACACGCCCTTCTACCGCCGCGTGCGCGCCAGCGTCGAATGGTGCGTGGCGCACCGCTGGATCGTCATCGGCGCCACCGTCGGCGCCTTCGCGCTGTCGCTGGTCGCCTTCGGGACCGGCGTGCAGAAGCAGTTTTTCCCGGCGTCGAGCCGCGACGAACTGCTGGTCGACCTCTGGCTGCCGCAGGGCGCTTCGCTCAAGGCGACCGAGGCGCGGGCGCGCAAGGTCGAACAGTTGCTGCTCGCCGATCCCGAGCTGAGCAAGTCGGTGAAGCATTTCTCCAGCTACATCGGCAACGGCAGTCCGCGCTTCTACCTGCCGCTCGACCAGCAGCTGTTCAACGACAACTTCGCGCAGTTCGTCGTCGTCAGCAAGAACATCGAGGCGCGCGAGGACCTGAAGCAGCGGCTGGAGAAGATTTTCGCCGCCGAGGACGGCGAGTGGAGCGGCCTGCGCGCGCGCGTGCTGCGCCTCGAGAACGGGCCGCCGGTCGGCTTTCCGGTGCAGTTCCGCGTCTCCGGCGAGGATCTCGGTGCGCTGCGCAAGGCCGCCGAGCAGGTGGCCGGCGTCATGCGCGCCAACCCGCACGTCAAGGACGTCAACTTCGACTGGAACGAGATGGGCAAGGCCATCCGCCTGGAAGTCGACCAGGACCGTGCGCGGGCGCTCGGCGTCAGTACGCAGGAGCTCTCAGCGGCGCTCAACCTGCTGCTCGCCGGCACCAGCGTCACGCAGATGCGCGAGGGCGACCAACTGGTCGACGTCGTCGTGCGCGCCGCCGGCGACGAACGTCAGCGGCTCGCCGCGCTGGGCGACATCAACGTGCAGACGGCGAGCGGCCTCTACGTGCCGCTGGCGCAGGTCGCGAAGATCCACTACGAACTCGAGGAAGGCCTGATCTGGCGGCGCAACCGCCTGCCGACGGTGACCGTGCGCGCCGATATCCGCGACGGCACGCAGGCGCCGGTGATTTCCGCGCAGATCGACCCGCAGCTCGCCGACGTGCGTGCCGCGCTGCCGCCCGGCTTCCGCATCGAGCTCGGCGGCGCGACCGAGGAGTCGGCCAAGGGCGAGGCGTCGATCAAGGCGGTGATGCCGCTCATGCTGCTCGGCGTCGTCACCCTGCTGATGATCCAGCTGCAGAGCATGGGCCGCACTTTCCTCGTCCTGCTCACGGCGCCGCTCGGGCTGATCGGCGTGGCCATCGCGCTGCTCGTCTTCCGCGTGCCCTTCGGTTTCGTCGCCAACCTCGGCGTGATCGCGCTGTCGGGGATGATCATGCGCAACTCGGTGATTCTCGTCGACCAGATCGAGCAGGACGAAAAGGCCGGCAAGCCGACATGGGAGGCCATCGTCGGCTCGACCGTGCGCCGCTTCCGCCCGATCATGCTGACCGCGGCGGCGGCCATCCTGGCCATGATTCCGCTGACGCGCAGCGTCTTCTGGGGGCCGATGGCGGTGGCCATCATGGGCGGCCTGATCGTCGCCACGCTGCTGACGCTGCTCTTCCTGCCGGCGCTCTACGCGGCGTGGTATCGCGTCAGGCCGGTCGCGGCGGCCGAAGCGGCTAAGGTATAATTCCGCGTTGATTGCAAATGTATATTAGTTACTGCTAATATTAATCGTGAACCGGGATGAGGGTTTATATGGCTGCCGCAGACGTGAATATGGATTTTGAGCAAGCGCGCTTCAACATGATCGAGCAACAGATCCGTCCATGGGAAGTGCTGGATCCGGAGGTGCTCGAACTGCTGTCGGTGATCCGCCGCGAGGACTTCGTTCCCGCCGCGCACAGGGCATTGGCCTTCGCCGACCTCGAACTGCCGATCGGCGGTTCGGCCAACCCGAGCCAGACCATGCTGGCGCCGAAGACCGAGGCCCGCCTGCTGCAGGAAGTCGACGTGCGCAGCTCCGACCGCGTGCTTGAAATCGGTACCGGCACCGGCTACATGGCCGCCCTGCTCGCCGCCAAGGCCGAATACGTCTGCACCGTCGAAATCGACCCGGCTCTCGCCGAAACGGCGCGCGCCAACCTGCAGCGCGCCGGCGCCGCCAACGTTGCCGTCGAAGTCGGCGACGGTTCGCGCGGCTGGGCCGCGCATGCGCCCTACGACGTGATCGTGGTGTCCGCCTCGATGCCGGTGCTGCCCGACGAATTCCTGTCGCAGCTCAAGGTCGGCGGCCGTCTGGTGGCGATCGTCGGCGAGGATCCGGTGATGGAGGCGCAACTCGTCACGCGCACCGGCGAAAACGCCTACAGCACGATCAACCTGTTCGAAACCGTCGTTGCGCCGCTGGTCAACGCGGTGCAGCGCGAAGCCTTCGTGTTCTGAGCGACGGCGCGCGGATGCAGCAGATTTCGCCACGACAGCTGGCCGAGTGGCTCGGCGAAAGCGCGGCGTCGGCCGGTGCGCCGCGCCGGCCGCCCTTACTGCTCGATGTGCGCGAGCCTTGGGAGTACGAGCTTTGCCATCTGCCCGGCGCGCACCTGATGCCCATGCACACGGTGCCGCTGCGTCTGGCCGAACTCGATGCCGACGCCGACGTGGTGGTGATCTGCCATCACGGCGCGCGCAGCATGCAGGTGGCGATGTTCCTCGAACGCAACGGTTTCGCTGCGCTCCACAACCTCTCCGGAGGGATCGATGCGTGGGCGCACGACGTCGATCCGGCCATGCGCAAATACTGAAAGCGAGTCGTTCCGATGCCCCCGATGAAGAAAATCCCCCTGCTGCTGGCCGCCGCGCTCGGCACTCTCGTTGCCGTCTCCGCGCAGGCCGCCGATCTTGTTCAGGTCTATCGCGATGCGCTCGGCAACGATGCGCAGTACGCCGCCGCCCGCGCCACGGCCGAGGCCGGGCGCGAAAAGGCGCCGCAAGGGCTGGCCGGCCTGCTGCCGGTAATTTCGGCGAGCGCCAACACGACGGCCAACAAGAACACCTATTCGACGCTCAATCGCACGCTCGAATTCAACTCGAACGGCTACAACGTGAATCTCACGCAGCCGCTGTTCCGCTGGCAGAACTTCGTGCAGTACGGACAAGCCAAGCTGCAGGTGGTGCAGGCCGAGGCAAATTTCGCACAGGCGACGCAGGACCTCATCCTGCGCGTCGCGCAAGCCTACTTCGACGTGCTCGCGGCGCAGGAGAACCTGTCAGCCGCGCAGGCCGCCAAGGCCGCCATCGTGCAGCAGCTCGAGCAGGCGAAGAAGAACTTCGAGGTCGGCACCGCGACCATCACCGATACGCACGAAGCGCAGTCGCGTTTCGATCTCGCCACGGCGCAGGAAATCGCCGCGCAGAGCGATCTCGAAGTGAAGCGCTATACGCTGCGCGTGCTCGTCGGCAAGGATAGCGGCGCGCTGGCGGCACTCAAGCCGCAGGCGGCGATGGTGCCGCCGCAGCCGGCGAGCATGGACCCCTGGGTCGATGCCGCCGAGAAGAACAGTTTCGCCGTGCAGGCCCAGCAGGCCGCCGCGGAGATCGCCGGCAAGGAGGTCGAACGCAACCGGGCCGGACATTATCCGACGCTCGACGTGGTTGCCAATTACGGCGAAACGGCCGCCGGCGCAACGCAGTTCGGCGCATCGCGCAGCGAAATCACCGGCGCCAACATCGGTCTGCAGCTCAACATTCCGATCTTCCAGGGCGGTGCCGTGAATTCGAAGGTGCGCGAGGCGCTGGCCAACCGCGACGCGGCGCTGGCCGGCCTCGAGAGCGCCAAGCGCAACGCGGCGCTCGGCGCCCGGCAGTCCTATCTCGGCGTGGTGAACGGTCTGGCGCAGGTACGCGCCCTAGAGGCGGCGCTGCTTTCAAGCAACAGCGCGCTGGAGTCGAACCGCCTCGGCTACGAAGTCGGCGTGCGCATCAACATCGACGTGCTCAACGCCGAACAGCAGGTCTATCAGACCCGGCGCGACCTCGCCCGGGCACGCTTCGACACCCTGCTCGCCCAGCTCAAGCTGAAGGCGGCGGTCGGCACGCTCGGCGACGACGAGCTGGTGCAGATCAACTCCCTGTTCGAAGCCCGCTGATTTCCCGGATCAGCGCCACGGTACGCGCCGTGGCGCCGCGATGCGCGCGGCTGAAGGCGAGCGCCGCCTCGCGCATCGCCTTCAGTTGCTCCCGGTCGCGCAACAGTTCCGCCGCCGCCCGCGCGGCGTCTCCGGCGTCCGCCACGCGCCGCGCCGCGCCGCAGGCGACGGCGTCTTCAGCCGCCTGCGCGAAATTGAATGTGTACGGGCCGACCAGCACCGGGCAGCCGCAGGCGGCCGCCTCGATCAGGTTCTGCCCGCCGAAGGGCAGCAGGCTGCCGCCGATCAGCGCAAGGTCGGCCGCCGCGTACCAGGCCGCCATCTCCCCCATGCTGTCGCCGAGCCAGACCTGCGTCGCGTCGTCCGGCGACTCGTTCCGGCTGCGCCGGCAGTAGCGCAGCCCGTGCGCCTCGAGCAGCGCGGCGACTTCGTCGAAGCGCTGCGGGTGGCGGGGGACGAGGATCAGCAGGACATCCGGCCGCTTCGCACGAAGGGCGTCAAAAGCGTCGAGGACCGCAGCTTCCTCACCCTCGCGCGTGCTTGCCGCTAGCCATGCCGGGCGGGCGCCGAGCGCCTGTCTCCAGGTTGCGCCCAGTTGCAGTTTTTCGGATGCCGGTGTCACGTCGAATTTGAGATTGCCGCAGACCGTGACGGCGGAAGCGCCGAGCGCACGCAGGCGCTCGGCGTCGGCCGAGGTTTGCGCGGCGACAGCGGCCAGTGCCTTGAAGGCCGGGCGTGCGAGCGCGCCGAACTGTGCATAGCCGCGCGCCGAACGTACCGAGAGGCGGGCGTTGACGAGTGCGAGCGGAACGCCGCGCGCGTGCGCGGCGGCGATCAGATTGGGCCACAGTTCGGTTTCCATGAGCAGGCCGAGCTGCGGTTGAAAATGGGCGAGAAAGCGTGCGCAGGCATCCGGCAGATCGTAGGGGAGGTAGGCCTGCACGACGCGCCCGGCGTGTTGCCTCACAAATTCGCCGCCGGTAGTGCGTCCGGTCGGCGTCATATGGGTGAGTAGGACGGTATGTTGCGGATATTCGAGCAGGAGAGCCTCGAGCAGCGGGGCGGCAGCGCGCGTTTCGCCGACCGAAACGGCGTGCAACCAGATGAGCGGGCGGGGCGGTGCTTTCGGGTAGAAACCGTAGCGTTCGCCGACGTGGCGCAGGTACTCGGGCTGCCGACGGGCGCGCCAGGCGAGGCGCAGCCAGACGAGCGGCGTGGCGAGATAGAAAGCGAGGGAATAGACGAAGCGCGCGATGAAGGGAGTCATGCGCGCAGCGCCTGTTGCGCGACCGTCAGGACTTCTGCCGGTTGCGGCGGATGCCCGGCGGTTCCGAGGTTGCGCACGAAGCCGCTGCCGTAAACGCCGGTCAGCGCCGGATCGGTTGCAACGAAGAGGGCGAGGGTCGGTACGCGCAAGGCGGCAGCCAGATGCGCGAGGCCGGTATCGACGCCGACCGTCAGCCGGGCGCCGCCGATCAAGCCGGCGAGCGCATGCAGGCCGAGCGGCGGCGCGACGACGGCGCCCGGGACTTGCGCCGCAATGCGTTCGGCGCGCTCGCGCTCACGCGCATTGCCCGAGGGCAGGACCGACGCCAGGCCGCCTTCGCCGAGCGCGCGGCCGAGGGTGATCCAGTGCGCTTCGTCCCACAGCTTGTCGTTGCGGCTGGTGGCGCTGAACAGCACGGCGTGCGGGGTTGCTGGCAGCCATTCGGCGTTGTAGTCCGGTGCGGTGATGCCATAGTCGAGCGGCAGGTCGAGCGGCAGGTCGAAGGCGGCGGCGGCCAGCCAGCGGTTGCGTTCGACCGCATGTACGTTGCGCGGAATGGCGAAGGTGTGGTCGTAGAGGCGGGCGGCGAGCGGTTCGCGCGCCGCCTCGGCCGCATAGCCGCGATGGTCGCCGCGGGCCTGGCGGGCAATCAGCGCGCTCTTGAGCAAGCCTTGCGTGTCGAGTACGACGTCGTAGGGCGTGCCGCCGAGCTGCCGTCGGAAGCTACCGATTTCCTGCCATGTGGCGAGTTGCCCGAGATGCTTGCGCCAGCGCCGGACAGCGACCGGGATCACCGTGCCGATCGCCGGATGCAGGCGCGGTATGTCGGCGAAGGCTTCCTCGACGCACCAGTCGATCGTGGCATCGGGAAAGCGCTTGCGCAGGTCGCTGGCGACCGGGAGGTTGTGGATTACGTCGCCGAGCGAAGAGGTTTTGACCAAAAGAATGCGCATCGGCAGGTAAAATAGGGGCTTCTGGAAAAACGGCATTATAAGAGATCGCCGCCAAGAGATCGGTCCTCCTCAGCATATGCAGCCAGCCCAGTCCCGCCTCTCCGTTGTCATCATCACGCTCAATGCGGCGGCGGCCCTGCGCCCATGCCTCGAGAGCGCGCGCTTTGCCGACGAGATTCTGATCGTCGATTCAGGCAGCAGCGACGCTACGCTGGAGCTTGCCGCACAGTTCGGCGCGCGCGTACTGTGTCAGGAATGGCTCGGTTTCGGGGCGCAGAAGCAATTCGCCGTAACGCAGGCGGCCAACGACTGGGTGCTCTGTCTCGATGCCGACGAGCGCGTCACGCCCGAATTGCAAGCATCGATTCAGGCGGTTCTGGCGGCGCCAGCGCACGGTGCCTACCGTTTTCCCCGGCGCAACCGCTTCCTCGGACGCTACCTGCGCCATGGCGAAGGCTACCCGGACTGGAGTTTGCGCCTGTTCGACCGTCGTCAGGCGCGCTGGTCGGACGATGCCGTGCATGAAAAAGTCATCGCCGACAGCGAGACCGGGACGCTGGCCGGCGATCTGCTGCACGATTCCGCGGAAACGATCGCCGCTTACCTGGGCAAGCAGAACCGTTACACCACGCTCGCCGCCGAGGCAGCCGTGGCGGCCGGCAAGCGGGCCACGGTGACCAAGGTCTGGCTCAGTCCGCTGGTCCGATTCATCAAGTTTTACTGCGTGCGCCGCGGCTTCCTCGACGGCCTGCCGGGTTTCATCCATATCGTCATCGGTTGTTTCAACAGTTTCAGCAAATATGCCAAGATGATCGAGCTTCAGAACAGGGAACCGCTTAAATGAAAGTGCTGGTCACCGGCGCCGCCGGCTTCATCGGAATGTACGTCTGCGAATACCTGCTGGCGCGCGGCGACGAAGTCGTCGGCATCGACAATCTCAACGACTACTACGACGTGCGCCTCAAGGAGGCGCGCCTGGCGCGCCTGGCGGGGCATCCGGGCTTCCGCTTCGAGCGCCTCGATATCGCCGACGCGCCGGCGCTGGCGGCGCTCTTTGCCGGCGAGCGTTTCGCGCGCGTCGTGCATCTCGCGGCGCAGGCCGGCGTGCGCTATTCCCTGAAGAATCCGCTGGCCTACGCGCAGTCGAATCTGCTCGGTTTCGTCAATGTGCTCGAAGGCTGCCGGAACAGCGCCGTCGAGCACCTCGTCTTCGCCAGCAGTTCGAGCGTCTATGGCGGCAACGCCAAGATGCCTTTCGCCGAGAGCGATCCGGTCGATCATCCGGTCAGCCTCTACGCCGCGACCAAAAAGTCGAACGAACTGATGGCGCATTCCTATAGTCATCTTTACGGTCTGCCGGTCACCGGTTTACGCTTTTTCACCGTTTACGGCCCGTGGGGCCGGCCGGACATGGCGTACTGGAGCTTTACCGAAAAAATCCTGCGCGGCGAAACGATTGACGTCTTCAACCACGGCGATATGCGGCGCGACTTTACCTATATCGACGACATCGTCGAAGGCGTCGTCCGCGTGCTCGACAAGCCGGCGACGCCCGATCCGGATTTCGCGTCGCTGCAGCCGGATCCAGGAAGCGGCAAGGTGCCCTTCCGCCTGTTCAATATCGGCAATAGCGAGCCGGTACCTCTTCTTGACTTCATCGCGACGCTGGAAAAAGCGCTTGGACGAAGCGCGCAGAAGCGCTTCCTGCCGATGCAGGACGGCGACGTGCCAGCGACCTATGCGGATACCGGACGCCTCGCGCAGTGGGTCGGCTTCCGGCCCAGGACGTCGATCGATGTCGGCATCGCCCGCTTTGCCGAGTGGTACCGGGCTTACTACAGCGATATTCCCTGAAAGGACTGCCAAATGATCCTCGTCACCGGCGGTGCAGGCTTCATCGGCGCCAATTTCGCTCTCGACTGGCTGCGCGAACGCGACGAGGCTGTCCTCAATCTCGACAAGCTGACCTACGCCGGCAACCTGGAAAATCTTGCGACGCTGAAGAACGACGCGCGACACACCTTCGTGCGCGGCGACATCGGCGACGGCGCACTGATCGCCGCGCTGTTGGCGCAGTACCGGCCCCGCGCCGTCGTCAACTTCGCGGCGGAAAGCCACGTCGACCGTTCCATCCTTGGTCCGGGCGAATTCATCCAGACCAACATCGTCGGCACCTTCACGCTGCTCGAAGGCGTGCGCGCCCACTTCGCCGGCCTGTGCGATGCCGAAAAAGCCGCCTTCCGCTTCCTGCACGTGTCGACCGACGAAGTCTATGGCTCGCTCGACGCCGGCGATCCGCCCTTTGCCGAAGCCAACCAGTACCAGCCGAACAGTCCCTATTCGGCATCGAAGGCGGCTTCCGATCATCTCGTGCGTGCCTACCACCACACCTACGGCATCCCGGTGCTGACCACCAACTGCTCGAACAACTACGGGCCGTACCAGTTTCCCGAGAAGCTGATCCCGCTGATCATCCACAACGCGCTGGCCGGCAAGCCGCTGCCGATCTACGGCGACGGCAGCAACGTGCGCGACTGGCTGTACGTCGGCGATCACTGCGCGGCGATCCGTCGCGTGCTCGAGGGCGGGCGTCCCGGCGAAACCTACAACATCGGCGGCTGGAACGAGATGCGCAACCTCGACGTCGTGCACACCGTGTGCGACTTGCTCGATACATTCTCGCCGCGCCCCGCCGGTTCCTACCGCGAGCAGATCACCTTTGTGACGGATCGCCCCGGGCATGATCGCCGCTACGCGATCGACGCCTCGAAGATCGAGCGCGAGCTCGGCTGGCGTCCGGCGGAAACCTTCGCCAGCGGCATCGCGAAGACCGTGCGCTGGTATCTGGACAACGCCGACTGGGTGGCGCACGTGACGAGCGGCGCTTATCGTCAGTGGACCGACGCCAACTACGGAGCCCGCGCATGACGCCGATCCTTCTGCTCGGCAAGGACGGCCAGGTCGGCTGGCAACTGCAGCGCTCGCTGGCGCCGCTCGGTAGCGTGACTGCGGTCGGGCGCGGCGAATGCGATCTCGCCGCGCCCGACCGTTTGCGCGAACTGGTGCGCGCGCTGCGGCCGAAGATCATCGTCAACGCGGCGGCGTACACCGCCGTCGACCGTGCCGAGAGCGAACCCGAACTGGCGCTGCGCATCAACGCGCAGGCGCCGGGCGTGCTCGCCGAGGAAGCGAAAGCCCTCGGCAGCCTGCTCGTGCATTACTCGACCGACTACGTGTTCGACGGACGCAAGGCGACGCCCTACGTCGAGACGGACGCGACCCACCCGCTTTCCGCCTACGGCCGCAGCAAGCTGGCCGGCGAGCAGGCGATCGCCGCCGCCGGCTGCCGTGCGCTGCTCTTCCGGACCAGCTGGGTGTTCGGCGCGCGTGGCAACAATTTCGTGAAAACGATCCTGCGGCTGGCGCGCGACGGGCGTGCGCTGCGCATCGTCGACGATCAGGTCGGCTCGCCGACGCCGGCTGCGATGATCTCCAGCGTCACCGGCCTGGTGCTCGCCGCGCTGCGTCGCGGCGATGCGCTGGCCGACGGCGCGCATCTCTACCATCTGGCGGCGGCCAATCCGGTGAGTTGGTGCGGCTTCGCGCGCGCCATCGTCGAGGACGCCGCGCGTACGCCAGGGTTCTCGGGTTTGCCGGCGCCCGAATCAATTGCCGCCATCGGGACCGCCGACTATCCGCTGCCGGCACCGCGCCCGGCTAATTCCCGCCTCGACTGCAGTCGCCTCGAAGCCGACTTCGGCCTAGAAATGCCCGATTGGCGCCCCTATCTACGCATGCTGCAACTCCTTGCCCTGAAGAGCGCCAATGGCTACTAATACCCGCAAAGGCATCATCCTCGCCGGCGGTTCCGGGACCCGTCTCTATCCCGCGACGCAGGCCGTGTCGAAGCAGCTCCTGCCGATCTTCGACAAGCCGATGATCTACTACCCGCTGAGCGCGCTGCTTCTGGCCGGGATACGCGACATTCTGATCATCTCGACGCCGCAGGACACGCCGCGCTTCGAGCAGCTGCTCGGCGACGGCAGCCAGTGGGGAATCAACCTGAACTACGCCGTGCAGCTCTCGCCGGACGGGCTGGCGCAGGCCTTCCTGATCGGCGAGCGCTTCATCGGCAACGACCTCTCGGCGCTGGTGCTCGGCGACAACATTTTCTACGGGCACGATTTCGCGACGCTGCTGCAGCGCGCCGCGCAACAGGAAGCCGGCGCAACCGTCTTCGCCTACGCCGTGCAGGACCCCGAGCGCTACGGCGTCGTCGAGTTCGACGCGGCGGGGCGGGCGATCAGCCTCGAAGAAAAGCCGCGTGCGCCAAAATCGCGCTATGCCGTGACCGGCCTCTATTTCTACGACACCGACGTTGTCGACCTGGCCAAGACGATCCGCCCGTCGCCGCGCGGCGAGCTGGAGATCACCGACCTCAACCGCCTCTATCTCGAACAGGGGCGCCTGAACGTCGAGACCATGGGGCGCGGTTACGCCTGGCTCGACACCGGCACGCACGAGTCGATGCTCGAAGCCAGCCACTTCATCCAGACCATCGAAAAGCGGCAGGGCCTGAAAGTCGCCGCGCCGGAAGAGATTGCCTGGCGCCACGGCTGGATCGACGACGCGAAGCTGGAGCAACTGGCGCAATCGCTCGCCAAGTCGGGCTACGGCCAGTACCTGCTCGGCCTGCTGTACGATCGGGTGTTCGGATGAAAGCGACGCCGCTCGCAATCCCCGACGTCCTGCTGATCGAGCCCAAGGTTTTCGGCGACGACCGCGGTTTCTTCTATGAGAGCTTCAACCAGCGCGCATTCGCCGAAGCGACCGGCCTCGATCTGTGTTTTGTGCAGGACAATCACTCGAAAAGTGCCTGCAACGTGTTGCGCGGCCTGCACTATCAGCTGCCGCCCAGGGAGCAAGGCAAGCTGGTGCGTGTCGTGGCCGGCGAGGTGTTCGACGTGGCGGTTGATATCCGCAAAGAGTCGCCCACTTTCGGACGTTGGGTGGGGGTGGTTCTGTCTGCTCAAAATAGGCGCCAGCTATGGGTTCCGCCTGGTTTTGCGCACGGATTTCTGGTGTTGAGTGAAAGTACCGAATTTCTCTACAAGACGACCGACTACTATGCGCCTGAGTATGAGTGCGGAATAGCGTGGAACGATCCGTTATTGGCTATCGACTGGCCGTTGCAAATGGCGCCAATTCTCTCGCCAAAAGATGCCGCGGCATTGCTGTTTTCCCCCAACGGGTTTTAGGGCGCTTGTTTAAAACCGTGGGTAGCGAGGGAGTAGATCTGCTTGCTCAAGGATATCTCGTTGAAGGTTGCCAGCTGACCGGGTTGCAAAGTCCTCCAGCTTTCTAGCTGCTCCCCACGCGGACTTGAAGCTCCAAATTGGGCATATCCACCTTGTGGTTGCCTGACTGCTCTGCAGGCCGAAAGGCCCCGGGGAAAATGGCTGTATACGCCGGTCAGAAGCTCCAGCCGGTGAATCAGGTGCCGCTTTATTGCAACGAGTATAATCCGACCTCCTGAAACTTTGACCCAGGCATGCGTTTTCCCGGTGCCGAACACGCAACTATGAATGCTCCCGTTATTCGCCCGGTACTGCTTTGCGGTGGCTCAGGAACCCGCTTGTGGCCGCTTTCTCGCGCGCATTACCCAAAGCAGTTCCTGCGCCTGATCGACGAATTTTCCTTGCTGCAGAACACCCTGCGGCGCCTCGATGGCGTGACAGGGCTGGGTGCCACGATTGCGGTGGCCAACGAGAATCATCGTTTTCTCCTCGCCGAGCAACTCCTCGAGCTTGGCTTACAGGCAGATATCCTGCTTGAGCCGGCGGCGCGCAATACGGCGCCTGCGGTGGCCGCTGCTGCTGTGCATGCCGGTATGCAGGCGAGAGAAGGGGAAGTGCCTTTACTTCTGGTCTTGCCGTCCGACCACGTAATCGCCGATGTGGCAGCCTTTCAGCGTGCCGTCGAGGTGGCGGTGCCGCATGCCGAAGCCGGTGCGCTGGTCACTTTTGGCGTCGTTCCCAAGCGGGCGGAAACCGGCTATGGCTACATCCGCCGGGGCCTGCCGCTGGCCGGTGGTTTTGCGCTCGACGGTTTTGTAGAGAAGCCCGATGCTGAGACTGCCCTGCGGTATGTCGAGAGCGGTGAGTATTTGTGGAACAGCGGTATGTTCCTCTTCCGTGCTGACAGCTATCTCGATGCTCTTGAGCAGTTTTCCCCCGGGATGCGGCAGGCAGCCGAAGCGGCCGTTAACGCCGCTCGGCACGATCTCGACTTCTTGCGTCTCGACAAGGAGGCCTTCGCTGCCAGCCCTGCGAATTCGATCGACTATGCAGTCATGGAGAAAACGAGTGATGGTGTCGTCATTCCGCTTGATGCTGGCTGGAGCGATATTGGCGCCTGGGACGCGCTGGCCAGTTTGGGGCCTGTGGATGGCGCTGGAAAC